>Ga0247843_1008639_pt1 | contig 11743 bp, 10 predicted proteins | sample LaCruzMarch2017__FD_192420 | JGI IMG/M metagenome (GOLD analysis project Ga0247843, IMG submission 192420) | Freshwater microbial communities from meromictic Lake La Cruz, Castile-La Mancha, Spain - LaCruzMarch2017_8m | ecosystem: Environmental > Aquatic > Freshwater > Lake | place: Spain...
TCACAAAACCCTCTTTCCAAAAAAGAACCAAACCAGGCCCTCTCCTCGGGTAAAAAACCAGAAGATTGGGCATTGCTGACCGGGTCGTGGATGTCCATTGCTTGGTGACATATGTTATAATCACCGGCTATCACCAATCCGGGTAAGATAGCCGATAGGCTCTCGGCATAGGGGCCAAAAAAATCCAAAAAACGCATCTTGTAGGCCTGCCTTTCGTCCCCCGATGAGCCGGATGGCATATAAACCGTCATAAAGGAAAAATCGTCGTAATCCACACGAAGAATTCTTCCTTCGCTATCAATCCAATCTTGACCACAACCCCGAACAACCGCATTGGGCTCCCGACGACTCAAAACAGCAACCCCGCTATAACCGGGTTTGAGAGCCGACTCCGCATAAACCCGGTAACCGGCTGTTAAAAAAGGAGTCCAATCAAACTGATTTTCAAAGGCTTTGATTTCCTGCAAGCCGATGACATCGGGATTCTGGGCGATGAGCCAAGAACTTAAACCCTTGGTTTCGGCCGCACGAATCCCGTTTACATTGTAAGTAATCAACTTCATTTGACCAGGCCCGCCTTCAGAATACGTACATCGTTGATGGGGCGATCGGCGCCTCCCGTGGCGGATTTGGCAATTTTATCCAAAACATCCATTCCTTCAATAAGTTGACCAAAAACCGTGTACCCGCCATCCAAATGCGGGGTACCGCCCAGGGTTCGGTAGATTTCTTTTTGTTCCTCGTTGTACTTGCGACCGGAACGAGCCTCCATGGAGGCTAAATCGGCATCTTTCCAAATACGACCTTGAACAATATAAAATTGGGAACCACTGGATTCTTTGCGTGGATTCATACCGTCGCCCAATCGGGCCGCCGCCAATGCGCCTTTGCAATGAATGAAGGAATCAACAAATTCAGCTGGCACGGTGTACCCCGGACCCCCGTTCCCCAACATTTGACCTTCTTTGGCATCGCGTGACTCGGGGTCTCCCCCTTGAATCATGAAGTCTTTGATAACTCGATGAAATAAAACCTGATCGTAAAATCCCTCGCGAACAAGTTTGAGAAAATTGTCCCGATGCAAAGGTGTTTCGTTGCTGAGTTTTAGAACCATACGGCCTTCCGTTGTCTCCAAAAAAACGAGGGCCTCGGTGTTTTTGGGTGTGCCTTTGGGTTGTGGACCTCCCGGCGATTCCGCCAAAGAACGATGAGGAACTTGCCCCAAAAAGAATAGGGACATCGCAGACCAAAAAACGGTGTTAGAAATCATTGTATAAATCATGGTTACAAATTTAATCTTTTCCTTGCATCGAATCGGACTCCAAGAGGACCCTTTCAAAATCTTCATCGTTCTCCCGAAAATACTGAACAGCACAGGCCCGCAATAGGGATTCCTGCTCTGAAAGGCCTCCAACAGAAGGCTTACGAAGAGGGTTGTAATGAGGCCAGCCATGAGGGTCCCTTCCGCTGTACTCAAAATATTCAACAAAAGATAGAAGCTCGCAAATAGCGATATGCATAAGGTCTTGCTTTTCTTCTTTCGTAAATTCCCGAGGACCCTGACCCAAAACATTCACCCCTACCAAAAAAAGCAGGGCATTCATGTCGGGTTTTTTTCCAAGAAACCGCTCAAGGTGCTGGATCAAAGCCGTCCATTCTCTGGCTTGCTCGCTTAATTCAAGCCGACCTTTGAGTCGTTGTGCTAAAATATTCAATTGAGAACCTTCGCTCATGAGTTGGATAGGGAATGAATCGAAAAAGAGTCGGCGTCTGCCAAAAAGGGATAAGCACGTCGAAAAACTGCTAATGCATGCGCGTCTAATACAACGCTGCAAAGGCCCTCTTGGTCTCCCATTTGGGCTAAAATAACTCCATCAGGCCCAACCACCATCGAAGCGCCTCCGTAAACCGTCCCTGTACCATCCGTTCCGACCCGGTTAACACCTACTACATAAGCTTGGTTCTCAATGGCCCTTGCAACCAACAAGGATCGCCATGCAAGAGCGCGACTCTTCGGCCAATTTGCTACGCAAAGCATCACTTGGTAATCCTTTTGATTTCTAAGCCAAACGGGAAAACGTAAATCGTAACAAATGCTAGGCATCGTAGACCAACCCTCGAGTTCCCAAGCGCCCCTTTGAGAGCCAGAACGAAAATGAATATGTTCACCTGCTAGAGAAAAAAGATGCTTTTTATCGTAGAATTGATTGGATTCGGAATTTCCATGAACTGCAACCATTCGATTGTACAAAAAACCTTCCTCCAACATGGGTAGTGAACCGACCACAACAACATCGTATTGTTGTGCGGTTTTTGTCATCCAATCAAGGGTTCGTTCTTGATTATTAATGATAGGCTCCTTCGAATTGGTGATGTCCAAATCCGTAACAAAACCTTGGGCAAACATTTCGGGCAAAACCATAATTCCTCCTCTGGCTTCCTCTGTAAGATTCGTTGATAACAAAGAATCAAGTTCAAGAAGGCTGGTATGCGGGTCATTCCAAGCCGCAGCATTCTGAACCAAATGAATATGTAAAAACTTATATTCCAAGATATTGAAATAAATTATTCATTCCTTTATCCATTCTTTCTTTGCTTTTTGCGAAACACAAACGCATCAATAAAGGACCACTCAAAGGGGCATTTTCCATAAATGGAGAAAAGGGAATCATAGCACAACCTGCATTCAATGCCCATTTCTTTGCAAGTTCTACATCCGAGATTTCTTTATTCAAAAAAGATCCATCAATCCATTGAAAATAAGTGCCTTGAACAGGTATGAAACCAAAAGGTTTACCTTCCAAGAGAGATAACAAAAAATTCCTTTGTTCCAAATAAAAATCAGCGATACTCCTACGCATCGTATCCTTGGGTAAAAAAATCTCAAACGATCTTTGCATCAACGAATTAACACAAAAAACATTGTATTCGTGCCGTCTTCTTAGTTTTTGGTTCCAAGCGGAAGAACCAGCAGCGTAGCCTAATTTCCATCCCGTGCAATGATAGGTTTTACCAAAGGAATGAACAACCAAAACACGTTCTTTCCAATCACCAAAATCCAAAAAACTACGGAATTTACCTTCAAAAACCAGGTAGGCATACACTTCATCACCCAGCAAATGCAAACCTGGATTCTGATTCATCGTTTGATCAATTTCCTTGTAATCGGAGGGATTAAGACAATATCCCGTAGGATTATGAGGGTTATTGATGATCCATAATTTGGTTTTTGAACCGATGGCATCTCGTATTCGATCCCAGTTCAAATAAAAACCTGTTAAATGCGAAAATTCCATAGGGATCCGTACCGGAATAGCACCCGCCTGGAGGACAACAGGAGCATAAGAATCATAAGCCGGATCAAGGAGCAAAACCTCATCTCCCGCTTGAACAATGGAAGAAATGGCGTCATGCAAGGCTTGCGTTGCACCAGCCGTTACGGTTATTTGGGTCTCAGGAATCAAATTCACGCCAAAATCCTCCATCCAAATGGCTGATATTTGGTTTCGGAGACCCAACAATCCAAAGGATGGAACGTATTGGTAGTAATTTTCCTGCAAAGCTTCGTTAACTGCATCAAGCAGCAAGGCAGGAGGAGCATGGTCTGGAAATCCCTGACCGAGGTTTACCGCTCCGGATTGAGAGGCCCACCCATTGACCCTGGTAAAAATGCTGTTTTGCTTTTCCATTCCTGAGAATCCAAAATTAAGGAAGCGTTACCCCAAGGATTTGAACAAGTTTAATAATATAAAAAAGTATTTTTTTTATTTCTATACTTTAGTGCTGTGGAAACGTGGATAATCACTTATTCTTTGTTTATACACGGTTTTTTCCACCGCAAAACCCCAACTTGTAGGGCTTAAAACATGATTAAAGGCGTTTCCTTGTGAATTTGTTTAAAAGTGTATACTGGGTAGGTCAAAACTTATGCTTATCCACATAGAACAAGTACAGGGCCCCTGGTGGACAAAAGAAAATCAAAAAAATTTCAACCCGAAGCCGGGAGGGTTATACACGATTTATCCACGCCAAAATGGGTGATTTACACATGTTTTCCATATAGCATCCGGTACCAAATAGCGGACCGAAAGGCCTTGGGCCAAACGCCGCCGCACAACGGTGGATGAAATTTCGATTTTGGGAGCATCGACTAATTCATGGGGAATAACGGAATCAGGCATCGTTCCTTCAAAATGCCGGGGGTAAACCCAAATAGTCCATCGATCCAGAATTACTTGGTAATCCTTCCATTTTTGGAAGTTAAGTAGTTGATCTTCCCCTAAGAGAAGGACAAAACGGCGTTCAGGGTATTGTTTATCAAGATGGTCCAGGGTCCTAAACGTATAGGAAGGCAAAGGAAAATCCTTCTCTACCGTACAAAGTTTTAGTCGAGGGTTATCCTGAATGCAAGTTTCTATCCATTCGGCTCTGGTTTCAAAATCAAGCATTGAATCGCCGATTTTGAGAGGATTCTGGGGGGAAAGCACAAACCAAACCTCGTTCATGGGGGGCAATGAAGCAAAATACTCCGCCAAAATGAGATGGCCTTGGTGAACAGGATTAAAGGAACCAAAAAAGAGCCCGGTAAGCCCTTTCGATGGTTTTTCAGGACTTCCGGACGGGATAACCATGGGTTTCCATTAACTGATTCAAAAATTGATGGGCCTCCTCCAGGTGGTCGTTGGGGATGATTGCATCAAAGAAAACGGCTTGCTCGTTCTCCAAACGGGCTTTTTCTAAACGCATTTGGATTTTGGCTTCGCTTTCTGTTTTGCGCTTGCGCAATCTTTGTTCCAAAATTGATAAATCCGAGACCTTCACAAACAAAGATACCGTCCGTTCTGGATAAGCTTTTTTGAAAGCCAAACCTCCACGGACATCCAGGTCCAAAAGCAGGGATCTTTCGTTGTGAAGGCAATTCAAAACAGGCTGCCTGGGAGTTCCATAAAAATGACCAGGGTAAACCTCTTCCCATTCGACAAAGAAATCCGTTTTTATTTTGTTACGAAAATCCTCTTCGCTCACAAAAAAATAATCGACCCCGTCTTTTTCATGAGGACGGGGCGCACGACTGGTATACGAAACCGAAAAATCAAATCCATCAAAAAAAGATTTAACATATCGTACAAGGGTTGTTTTACCCGCACCGCTGGGAGCGGAAAAAACAAAAAACAAAGGCTTTAACATCTACAAAAGATTGGCCGATTGTTCCTTGATTTTTTCAAGCCATTCTTTGGCCATCACCACACGATGCTGAATTTCAAAATCTGACGCTTTGGAGCCGATGGTGTTGATTTCTCTTCCCATTTCTTGGGCGACAAAACCCAATTTTCGACCTTGTTCGGTGTCGTTTTTGAGGATTTGTTCCGCCAAATGTAGATGGGCCTGCAATCGAACGATTTCTTCAGAAATATCCTTTTTTTCGAGATAAAAGAGGATTTCTTGCTCCATTCGACCAGGATCCGGAGCAAAAGAACCGTTAATGGTTTGGTTGTTTTTCCATTCGTTCAGAAATGACTCTATTTTTTGACGAACGGAGTGCGGCTTTTTGGATTCGTTGGTACGGATATGGTCTAGGATGCCTTGAATTTCTCCAAGGTATTCCAACACAACCGATGCGATGCCCTGACCCTCTTGAAAACGAAATTCTTTACAAAGGGCCAAGGCCTCCTGCAGCGCTTCTCGAAACGCAGCCACGGTTGCCTGGTCAGGCTCTGCACTGGATGCAAACAAATCAGTGTTATTTTGAAGTGCATTTTTGTAAAGCAAAGGATGCCGGGTGGCCAAATGAACCCACGCCTGTGCAAGGTCGACGGTGTTGGTGGGGTCTTGATTTTTGGAAGACAGCCAACGTTGCCAATCGGCCCATACTTCGTCCAAGACCTGGAATTGCAGGCCCGTTGAAAGAGCGGCGCCCTTGGGGTTTGTTTCTTCAGCGTAGAGGCTAAGGGTTACTTTGCCGCGAATAAGCTCTTTTTGAAGCGTTTTGAGGGTTTCGGCCTCCAAGGAGGTCCAAGGATCTCCCCAGCGCCATTGCACGTCCAAGCTTTTGCTGTTCAGGGTTTTGATTTCGAGCCGGTAGGTTTTGTTTGTTCCAACCATGGTGGCACGACCAAAACCCGTCATCGAGGTGGTTTTCATGAGGGCTCAAAATAAAAACGAACACGGGCAAAAACATCGTCAGGAGCATAACCTTTGCCAAGCAAGAATCTGGATAGTTTGGCGCAGCGTTTTTGCCTTTCCAGGAAACTCAGGCTTTCTCCAGGAAGGATCATCGAATTCCATTTGGCAGTCGCCAGGTCGTTCAGGGCCGACTGGTTGGGGTCCAATTCAAGGCACCATCGCCGGGCCTCTTCCAAATGGTCGCGCAATCCCCAGCGAGTTAGTCCGTTACGTATTTTGTTCCAACCCCAGCGGGCGCGCAGACAGCGATCGCGGCAATAAATTTCAACAAAGCGTCGGTTGTCCACAAAACGATCCCGCAAGAGTTTTTGCAAAATAGCCTGCCTCTGCTCGTCGTCAAGGGTTGTTTGGTCCAGACGGCGCTGTATATGCCAAACGCAACACTCTTTGCGGGAACAGAGAGCCATCAAACGGTTGAGCACTGCTTGTGGATCCGAGGACGGTTGTTTTTTCAAAAGTTGGCGCGAATCAGAAGACTTCAAATTTCGGTATTTTTACCCAATCCCATGAATATATCATACGATCTTTCCTGGAATTTGCAACGCATCGCTTCCGCGGTGAAGGGTTCGCAATGGCTTGTCCGCGGGCATGCCAACGAAAAATCGGTGCAGGAATGGGTTTTTGATACACGCCGTTGCACCAACCCCGAAGGGGCGCTTTTTTTGGCCTTGGCTGGCGAAAACAAAGCGAGGGATGGTCATGGTTTTTTGGGCGAGGCTTATCGAATGGGGATCCGGGTTTTTTTGGTCCGCCTGGGCGTGCAATACGAATGGCCTTCTGCGGATCCTAACCTGTCCGTATTGGCGGTTCCCGATCCATTAAAGGCCTTGCAGGTCATGGCCGCGGAACATCGGCGATGCTGGGGCGGCCCGGTTTGGGCCATTACGGGCTCCAATGGCAAAACCCAGGTCAAAGAATGGATCGCAGAGCTAATTCAAAGCCGTGTTGCGTTTGCCAAAACCCCGGGAAGCTTTAATTCTCAATTGGGTCTGCCCTTGTCCGTTCTCGGCCTCAAAGCAGGCCAGGATTTGGGGATTTTTGAAGCAGGCATTTCTCAAAAAGGGGAAATGAGCCCTTTGGCACAAATTTTATCCCCCCAAGGGGGCTTGCTCACCCATTTTGGGGAGGCTCATCAGGAGGGCTTTGAAAGCATGGACCAGAAGCTGCAGGAAAAATTATTGCTTTTTGAAGGCTGTGATTGGGTGGTGGCCCGATTGGACTCGAATGATTCGCATAGGTCGGTATGGAAAGAAACGGTGTTGCGAAATTCGGAAACCGTTTTTCATTGGTGGACCGATGAAAAGGACGAAGATGATTGGTTTCGGGTATTGGAATCGGAGGGCGTAGCCCGCAAGCGATTGGTTCTTTGGAAACTTGTTACAAAAAGTGTTACAGAAAACGGTAGCACGCTGTGTGAACTTCAATCGGAGGGCCAAAGCGCTCTTCGCTTTGAGGTGGCCGGTCGTGGCGAGGCCGTTTTGGAAAACATGACAGGAGCCGTTTTAATGATCGCGGCCGGTGGGCTTTGGAACAGCGAGTGGGGGCCCCGTTGCGCGATGCTTCGGACCCTACCTATGCGCATGGAAATCAAGGAAATACCAGGTTCTTGTCGTTTGTTAAACGACAGTTACAGCTTGGATGCCGATTCCTTTCAGTGGGCCATGCGCGAATGGGCTTTGCAAGTAGGAGACTCGGAGGGCCTCATCATTTTGTCCGAACCCGATTCCCCAAAGTCTTCTAACTATGGTACCGGTAATCAAGATCCCTTCGAACCATTTATTCAAATACTCCATCGTTATCCTTGGAAACGATTGTATTTGGTTGGAAAAAATTGGCGACGGGTGGTATGGCCATCCAACCCAACGCAAAGCGTCCAGGTTTTTGATGACACCGAAGAATTTCTACAAAAATGGCCCTTGGATCAAAGCGAACATGCCTGTGTTTTGCTCAAAGGGGCTCGAAAATTTGGGTTTGAACGCATTGAACAAAAATTATTGGTACAGGGGCATCAAACCGTTTTGGAAATCGATTTGGAAGCCGTTCGGCACAATTATGGCATCTTTCGTTCCCTCAATCAACCGGGGGTTCGTAGCATGGTGATGGTCAAAGCCGGGGCTTATGGCAGTGGAAGTGTTGAAATTGCCAGGGTCCTTCAAGAGGCCGGTGCCGATTATTTGGCGGTCGCGACGGCCGGCGAAGGAATCGAACTCCGTCGAGGAGGAATCCAAACGCCGATCCTGGTGATGAACAGCGGTCCCACATCTACTGATACGGTGATTCATTACGGTTTGGAACCGGATTTGTATTCTTTGGAAGAAATAAGGCGTTGGAGCAAGTCCCCCGGGTCCCCTTCTTTTTTTCATATTCCCATCGATACCGGGATGCGACGCCTGGGTTTGGGGGCCGAGGATTTGGATGAAGCCCTTGATTTGTTGGCTCAAGACCCAGAAAAATTACGAGTTCGCAGCATTTACACCCACCTTACCTCTTCGGAGGATCCGGGTCAGGACGCTTTTAGTGCAAGGCAATGGAAAAGCCTGCTGGAATTTGTCCATGCTTTTGAGCAGCGATTCAGGTACAGACCCTGGGTGCATGCTTTGAATACCGCCGGGATTCTTCGATTCAACGAATACCAAGGCGACATGGTTCGTTTGGGACTGGGTCTGTATGGGCTGGAACCAACAACCCGGCTGCAGGAACGGCTAAAGCCCTTGACTCGTTTCAAAACCACGTTGGCCCAAACCCATCGCCTGGCGAAGGGGCAAACCTTGGGCTACGGCAATCAGGGCGTGATGGCGCGTGATGGCATCGTGGGGGTTTTGCCGGTTGGTTACGCGGATGGTTTACCCCGGGCCTTGGGTCTGGGGCGGGTATTTTTTGAGATCAATGGTTGTTCGGTACCGACGATAGGTCGTATTAGCATGGATTTTTGTTTGGTGGATCTGACCGATGTGCGGGCCGCTGTGGGGGACGAGGTTTTGCTGTGGAGCAATGCCCGCGATATCAGGGCCTGGGCCGAAGCCGCTGGAACCATTCCCTATGAAATTTTGACCGGATTGTCCCCAAGAGTGCAGCGGGTGTACATTCGGGGTTAAGAGCGGTTATTTTTGGAACCCGATAGAAAACAAGGCAGAAGCCCCGTTCGATTCGTTTATTCAATGTTATTTAAACATCATCGCCCATTAAGTCGGAGGCCTTTGGCCCTCCCTCTTTTGATCGTACTCCTGCTTTGGGGGCTCATGGCCAACCAAGGTTGTTCGAGTCGACGCAAAGGCCGTAACAAAAAATGCAACTGTCCTTCCATTGGGTGGAATTCGCCGTCCATCCCCTATCCAACCGCCGTTAACGCTGCGTCCGAACCAACCTCTATCTTAAGTTGATAGTATGCCTCAGCGTGAAGGAAGTTTAGACCAAGCCCCTATGGGCGTTCCGCTTTTAGTCGTTCGCTTGGACGAAAGCGACCTGTCTCTCAAATTGATGGAAATGGGATGTTTGCCTGGAGAGAAATTAGAAATTGTACACCGCGCAGCAAGCGGCGACCCCTTGGCTATCAAGGTGATGGAATACGTGCTGGGGTTGCGGTCCCGTGAAGCAGCCGCTGTTTGGGTATCGTGGGGAGACACCCCTTTGCGTAATTTGTGGAATTCCCAGGAACCATGAGTTTGCCTCGAATTTATTTGGCCGGTAACCCAAATTCTGGGAAGAGTACGCTTTTCAATGCCCTGACCGGATTACACCACAAAACCGCCAATTTCCCCGGGGTTACAGTCGAAAGTCTTCAGGCCGAAATCGAACTTCGAACGGTCGGCAAATCGGTTTTGGTGGATTTGCCCGGCACGTACAGCCTTTACCCTCAATCTCAGGATGAATGGGTGGCCTGCCAGGTTTTGGTACAAGCAGCCAGTGAGGGTCTACCCACCTTGGTTGTTGTCGTTGTGGATGCGGCCAACCTCAACAGAAGCATGCTACTTATTAGTCAAATTCAAGAATTGGGTTTGAAGATGCAAGTCGTTTTGAATAAATGCGACCGCGTGGCCAGCCCGGGCATGAAAGGGGTGCTGCAATGGTTTGAGAATGAAATGAAAATCAAAGCCTTGGTCTGCGATGCTCGCAAAGGTCTGGGTTTGAAAGAGGTGTCCAAAGCCTTTGACCAAAGGCTTTCGGAGGCCGGTCATCCGGCGGCGTCCAACGAACCGAGCAAATGGGCAGCGTCCAACGAACCGAGCAAATGGGCGGCGTCTTGGAATCAAGTCTTTGGGCAGGGCCTGGAAGCCCAAAACACGGCTAGTGCCGCAGTCAGGGCCCGTCATTCTGCCGAGACCATCGACCGGTACCGCCGCATCAATCAATCCCTCAAAACCTGTCCCCTGCACGAAACCAAAGCCAAAGCGGCCCTTCCCAACGGCCCCGATCGGGTTTTGCTGCATCCGGTTGGCGGAATCCTTGTTTTTGTGGCGGTGATGGCCTTGATGTTTCAGGCCCTATTTGCTTGGGCCTCCTATCCCATGGATTTTATTGAAAATATCATGTTATGGGCCGGTGAAAACCTGCGTCAAATTTTGGAACCCCGGTCAACAGCGCTGAGTCATTTGGTGACCAAGGGACTCATGCCTGGTATTGGAGGGGTTTTGGTTTTTGTGCCTCAGATTTTCTTGCTGTTTTTGTTTTTGGTTTTGTTGGAGGAGAGCGGCTACATGGCCCGTGTTAGTTATTTGATGGACCGCAACCTCAAAAAAATAGGACTTAACGGCAAATCCATTGTCCCCATGTTGGGCGGCTTTGCCTGTGCTGTACCCGCCATTGCAGCCACTCGTAACATTGTTTCTTGGAAGGAACGCCTGTCCACGATCATGATTCTGCCCCTGATGAGCTGCAGTGCGCGCTTGCCGGTTTATGCGCTTTTGATTCAATTTGCGGTCCCAGAGGGCTATATCCTCGGAATTTTTAGCTTGCAAGGGTTGACCATGATGGGTCTCTACCTGATGGGGGTGGTTGCGGCTGTTTTGTCGGCCTTGGTCATGAAATTCTGGATTCGCGAAAAAGGGCCTTCGTATTTTATGCTGGAAATTCCTGCTTATCAATGGCCTGTTTCTCGAAACTTATGGCAGGTTCCATTGCGTTATTGTTTGAATTTTGTGCAAGGTGCCGGCAAGGTGATTGTGATTGTTTCTCTGTTGTTATGGGTATTGGCTAGCTTTGGACCGGGGTACAAAATCAGCGAAACTCTGACGGGAAAAGCGCCCCCCCCCGCCTTGGAAAAAAGCTATGCGGGCGTTTTGGGAAAGGCGTTGGAGCCGGCCATACGGCCTTTGGGCTTTGATTGGAAAATTGGGATTGCATTGGTGACCTCTTTTGCGGCACGTGAAGTTTTTGTAGGAACCATGGCGACGATTTATGGGCTGGAAGGGGACCCCAACGAGGAGGGGAATCAACCCCAGCTCAAAGAGCGAATGCAAAAAGACACGGTGGAAGGGAGCAAGGAGCCCCTGTTTAACCGGGCCACCGTTTGGTCTTTGTTGGTATTTTATGCCTTTGCCCTTCAGTGCATGAGCACCGTAGC
>Ga0247843_1008643_pt1 | contig 11738 bp, 9 predicted proteins | sample LaCruzMarch2017__FD_192420 | JGI IMG/M metagenome (GOLD analysis project Ga0247843, IMG submission 192420) | Freshwater microbial communities from meromictic Lake La Cruz, Castile-La Mancha, Spain - LaCruzMarch2017_8m | ecosystem: Environmental > Aquatic > Freshwater > Lake | place: Spain...
GAAATACTGCCTAGTCTACCTGCCGGTGGCGGGACGGCACTTTCAGTTTCGCATCAAGTTTGACGTGAAGGGAATCGATTTCTCCTGGCTTGTTGACCTCTTCAACATATTCCACAAACCGGATGGTATCACCGCCCGTTACTGTCAGCGGCAGCACTTCTGGGAAGTGGGGCGCCGTGGATTTCGGGTCGCCAACCTGCTGAGCCGCTTCGAGGTGAAATTTTCGGTAATTGGTCACTATAGGAATTCAGATTGGAATCCCAGTTACAACTTTATTTTAAAAAGCAGGCAAAGTGACTAAAATAATTTATTCATTTAATAAGCGAGGCTTTGAAGCTGCGTACTGGAAAAAAGAGATAGCTGCGGCTTCAAATCAGAAATACAAGTTTATACCCTTTAATCATGACCCGTATTTAGATGTATCACTTTATTCAAGAGCTCAACTTCTTGATAACCTATACTATGAAAAAAATAAGGGCCTAGTAAGACTATATTCTGATATCAAGAATCTAATCATCAAGGAAAGTGCCGATGTTTTACTCGTTGATAATTGCTTCCCATATCATCCTGAATTCTTAAAAAAACTAGCAATCTATAAGGTCTTAAGAACAAGCGATGGCCCTATTTGTGCTTATGATCGTGACTTCGCCTACTTGCATGCCTATGATCATGTATTGTTTCATAGCCCTGCTTATAGCAGAGATATGGGAATGGAAGAAAAGCTAGTCTACTGCGGGGCTAAAAGAATTGATTTTTGGCCACTTGGGTCCTTTGATGCAATTTGTGACCCTTCCAAAACGGACTCAAATATCCTTTCCGCGAAGCGTGACATTGACGTTATATTTATAGGAGCACTGCATGTAAACAAAATGCCGATTATTGCTGCCGCAAAAAAAGCACTTGGGAAAAAGCTACGACTCCATGGGTTGACAAGTTTGAAAAAGAACGTCTATTTCAATTTAAAATATAGTTTTCCAGGATGGGTCAAGCCAGTTGCTTTTACTCAATACGTCAAGCTTTACCAAAGGGCGAAAATCGGTATCAATATACACAATAGAGGGGATTATACGGTTGGTAATTACCGCATGTTTGATCTTCCGGCGAACGGGGTTATGCAGATTTCGGATGGGGGCGACAATTTAAATAGATTCTTTTCGGTGGGAACTGAAGTCATTTCATACAAAAACACGGACGAGCTGATCGCAAAAGTTAAATATTATCTGACCCATAACGATGAACGTGAAGAAATCGCCCTAAATGGATTCAAGCGCGCGCGCAAAGATTATAATATTCAAAGCATGTTAATTAAGGCTGGAGATCTAATCACAAGAAGAATAAGAGCAACTTAAGCTGTTCAATGTACATATTTCCGAAAAACCGAAAGAGTTATTATATACTTTTCGGTTGTATATTAATTGCAGGATTATTCTTCTGGGGTATTGATGAGAATGCCAGATACGTCGCAGCACCTATAATCGTGGCATCTGGAGGCTCAATTTTATTCTTCCTAAGGCTGACAGAGTTTCGCAAAGCATTTCCTTTGGGAGATCTTGGCGTTATTTCTGTCTTGGCTTTGCTTTGTTATACTATTATCCCGCCTATTCAATATTTACTTTCAGACATGACGTATGCAGAATCTCATGCACGGCAGCTGTTTTTTCTCAAGCCCTCGGCTCATGAAATCGGTGCGTTTACTTGGTGGTATGTGTTATATCTTTTAAGTTTTCTGATAAGTTATCTTCTGTTTTTACCTAATCATGAGAAGCCGATAAAAATTCCGTGCCAGCCGGAGAATCGCCTTGTTCTGGCCCTTCTTATTCTTTTTTGCGTTTTTTCCTCTTTTCTGATGATTGTAAGTTCATCACTGGGCTTAGAAACAGCTCCAACCTACGGTTCTGAAAGCATGTATATTGTATATGAAGCTTTGTCTTCGCTTCCGCTCATCCTGCGGCAGGCGTACGGACTGATAGTATCGAACGGGATGATTCTTATAGTTCAAATAAGCCTCTTGTTGGTGCTGTTCCTCAAATGGAAAAATAAAGTCTATCGTTACATCTTATTTCTTTGGCTTTTTCTTTTATTCATAACAAACATTCTTTTTATGGGGAACCGAACAACGTTTATTCTAATCTTCATGGCTTCGATTCTTATGTATAACCAATTCGTAAAGCCTTTAAACTTAATAAAAGCCCTAGCCCTTGCCTTATTTCTTTTATGCATTTTCTTCATGATTGGAATAATGCGGGGGGGGATTGACTTAGCTGAAAATCTACAGAATCTTAAAACTAACGCAGAAAGTGATCTTCTTTCATTTAATCAAGCCAACGAATTTCAAGTTCTTTTTGGGGGAAATTATGATCTGCTCTGGATGAAAGAGGCTGGCCGATTACAGGATGCGCCAAGCCAACTCATATGTTATGACTTAGTTATGCTTGTCCCACAACAATTCTTGCCTTTCGAAAAAATAAATGTCCAGACGTGGTATCTTAATCAATCAACGTGTCCGAGTTATTTTATGTTTAATCCGATTTCGCAAGCAATAATTGGTTTTGGTTGGGTAGAGCTAGTTCTACGTGGATGCTTGCTTGGCTTCATGCTGGCAAAGCTTAGGGGTTGGTATGTGAAACATTCTGCCAGTTTTTGGGTAACATTGGTCTATTTTTATATTACTATTATTTCTTATTACGCTATTCGCGGAACGGCAATCTATGTTTTGCTGGCTTCGACTTTGTATCGATTTATTCCGCTTTATGTTCTTGTCTGGGTTATGACTGGTTGCAGGCGCAGAGTTTCTGCGCATTGTACTGTTGCATTGCCCTCTGTTAGTAATTAAGCATTCTATAATTTTCTCGATTCCACACGAATAGTCCTAGGAGGACTCTAAAGCTAGAACTCTACGCCCAAGAATTCCGATCCTCACGCCTATCAATTTGCTTAAGGTAGATTAATAATTCATGCAAGTTAAACCGTCAACTTACCTGAAGGGACTGGCTACGTATATTCCTGGGGCTAGGAAATACTTTTGCTCGAGTTCGGGTGGAACTGTTTCGGCAAGGTATTGCTATGCAGTATGGATGAGGCATCAGGTTATGGCCTATAAGGCCGGACTGAAACACATTGATAGCATTGCTGAACTGGGCCCAGGAGATTCCTTGGGCATCGGATTGTGCGCAATTCTGAGTGGTTGTAAAACATACTACGGACTGGATGCAAAGGCTCATGCTAATACTGAGCGCAACAGGACGATTCTTGATGAGCTGGTCACTCTTTTTAGGCGTCGAGAGCCAATTCCTGACATAAAAGAATTTCCAAATGTTTCCCCAGTCCTAGAAGATTATTCTTTCCCGAGCTATATTCTGACGGATGAATTGCTAAACAAGTCCCTTCAGTCTGAAAGGATTTTGGCAATCCATAAGGCGTTGATTAACCCGCGACACGTAAACGCTATTCATATTTCTTATATCGCACCGTGGGAGCAGGCCTCACTTGATGAATCGGCAGGGAAACTAGATATGGTTTTTTCTCAAGCGGTGATGGAGCATGTCGAGAAAGTATACGAAACTTATAGATCACTAAATAGATATTTGCGACCAGGCGGCTTAATGTCACATGCGATTGACTATAAATCGCACGGCTATACATGTGACTGGAATGGACACTGGACACTTTCTGAATTCACGTGGCGAATCCTAAAGGGTAATCGACCCTATCTGATAAATCGCCTTGCCCACTCCGACCATATTGAGGCCTTGGGGAAAGCCGGGTTTCAAATTATCAGTGAAATCAAAAAGAGGGGGCAAATTCTTCCACGGGAAAGTCTGGCAAGCAACTTCCTAAGTTTTACTGAGGATGACCTAAGAACTTCCGGTGCCTTTATTCAAGCAGTAAAGCCGTTGGCAGGCGTGGGGAATAGCTTCTGATGCGTATCCTCCATCTTCTTCCAAATCTCTCGGGCGGTGGTGCCGAGCGGCAATTCAGTTATTTAGCACCGATGTTATCGAGCATGGGACATGAAGTTCATGTTGCCTATCTTTATGATGGCCCGCAACGACCTGACTTGCGGAATGTTTTCCTAAATCAGCTTAAATCCAAAGGCAATCATGATCCGTATTTGCTCTGGCAACTGATCCGTCTTATTAGAAGAATAAAACCGGACATAGTCCAAACATGGATTACGCAAATGGATATCCTTGGAGGCATTGCGGCAAGAATAACCGGTGTGCCGTGGATATTGCGCGAACCGAGCACTGCCATGGCTTATCCTCCGACTTGGAAAAACAGGTTGAGGATCTTAATCGGTTCTTCCGCTAATTCAATCGTCTCGAATTCCTTATGCGGAAAAAACTACTGGGAAAACCAACGACCACATTGCAAGTCCCAAATAATTCAAAACGGCGTGCCACTTTATGAGATTGACCAAGAAGTCCCCAACCTGCCTTCCCGCGTGCCTGAGCAAGACTGCCAAATAGTTCTATGCGCTGGGCGGCTAGAGTCAGGTATTAGCGGTCGAAAAAACATGGCCAACCTTTTAGAAGCTCTGGTTTATATAAAACAAAGACTCAATATACTTGGAGTAATATGTGGTGAAGGATCAAAGCAAAACGAATTAAAGAAGTTAGCCCATAAGCTTGGGGTAGTTGGAAGCCTGCTTTTCACTGGACATTTATCGGCTAAATCACTCTGGGCGCTGATGAAAAAAGCAGCAGTATTTGTGTCGTTGAGTGCTTATGAAGGATGCCCTAACACAGTCTTAGAGGCTATGGCAAGTGGATGTCCGATTGTGGTTTCCGATATTCCTGCGCATCGTGGAATTCTTGATGAGAGTTCTGCCCTTTTTGTGGACCCTTGGGACACTCCGCAAGCGGCTAATGCCATTATGTATGCACTGCTTAATAAGGAGGAGTCAAAAGGGCGTGCCCTTGCAGCAAGGAATCGAGTGAAGAAGTACACCGTAAAAAAAATGGCAACTGAATACGAAAAAATATACAAATCGATTTTGGCTCAACGACTTCAACAGTACTAATAAAATAGTTATATGTGCGGAATTTTAGGAATAGCCTCTCAAGCTCCAATAGCCCACAGGGCGTGGTTGGTGGCTGGGCGTGATGCCATGATACATCGCGGGCCCGATGATGCGGGCGAATGGTGGTCAGCGGATGGGCGTGTCGGCCTAGCTCATCGGCGACTATCCATCATCGATCTTTCGTTTGCTGGGCATCAACCGATGCAAGATGAATCAGGGATGCTGAGCATAGTTTTTAATGGCGAGATCTATAACTTTGGCGACCTGCGGAATGAGTTGATTGCGAAGGGGCATTCCTTTTGGTCGCATTCTGACACCGAAGTTATTCTGGCTGCATACCGCGAATGGGGAACAGAGTGCCTCTCTCACTTGAATGGCATGTTTGCCTTAGCGCTTTTTGATGCGCGGGATCAAACAGTGTTTCTGGCGAGGGACCGAGCTGGCGAAAAGCCGCTGTTTTATCACCATAGAAACGGCGAACTACGTTTTGCGTCTGAACTAAAAGCATTGCTGGCAGATCCTGTTCTGCGTCGGCAAATTGATCCTGAGGCCTTGGATTGTTATCTGGCTATGGGCTATGTACCAGGAGAGCGTTGCATACTGAAAGGTTTCAATAAACTGCCGCCGGCACACGCAATGCTGTTTAATCTGCAAAACGCAAAAACAAGAGTATGGCGCTATTGGCAACTCCCCGAAATAGTTTCTTGGGGTTCCAATGGACGTGCAAACGAGAGCGCGCTACTAGAAGAGCTGGGATTCCTTCTTCAGGATTCGGTTCGCCGGCAGTTGGTGGCTGATGTTCCTGTGGGGGTATTACTTAGTGGCGGAGTCGACTCCAGCCTAGTCACCGCCATGGCGGTGCAGGTCTCAAGCAAGATTAGAACATTTACAATTAGATTTCCTGGACACGCAAAGCACGACGAGACAGAGCATGCCCGCCTAATTGCACGGCACTTTGGCACCGAACACATCGAGCTTGAGGGGCACACTGCGACAGCGGATTTAATTGCGCTTCTGGCTCGTGAGTTCGACGAACCGATGGTGGATTCCTCGATGATTCCAACTTATTTAGTTAGTCATTTAGTACGTAAACACTGTACCGTCGCGTTAGGGGGAGATGGTGGAGATGAGCTATTTGGCGGATATCATCATTACAGCCGCATGTTGTGGATGCAGAAACACCTGGGATTGATTCCATGCATATGCCGTCGTGCAGTAGCGCATGCCGCACAACAGCTTTTACCAATCGGTCTGCGAGGCCGAAATTATTTGCAGAGTCTTGGTGTGGATTTGCGAAACAACTTGCCTCTAATCGCAGGTCAATTTGATCCAGGCGCTCGCCGACACCTCATGGCGAAGCAAATAAACTGGAAGACACCCGCTGAAAATATCGCCCTAAGTCGAATACCAGCATGCTCAGGTCTTGTGCAACGCGCCACACGCATGGACTTTGGCAATTACCTAGTCGAGGACATTCTTGTTAAAGTAGACCGGGCAAGCATGCTCAATTCTTTGGAGGTGCGAGCACCATTCTTGGATTATCGCCTGATCGAGTTCGCCTTTGGCAAAGTGCCGTCGCACTTAAAGGCGACGCCCAGAAAAAAGAAAATTCTGCTTAAACGCCTGGCCACCCGTGTGCTGCCACCAGAGTTTGACTGTCAACGAAAACAGGGATTTGCAATACCTTTAAATGAGTGGCTGAAAAGTGGTCCATTCCGAGATTTATTTCATTCAGTCCTTTATAATTCTTCGAGCATGTTTGACCAAAAGGCCGTGCATGAACTGGTCAAAGGCCAAGATAGGGGACGATCCAATAGCGAGCGCCTGTTTGCGTTAGTGCTGTTTGAATTATGGCGGCGTGAATATGGGGTCAGTTTTTAATAATGCTATAAACCAATTATGAAAACCGAATTACTGAATCTACTTCGATGCCCAATAACCAAAAAAAGATTAGTGGTTGAAACAGACACGAAGAACTCGCAAGACATTGAAACGGGTTCGTTAGTTTCGGAAGATGGCCAGCATCGATATCCCATTAAAAACGCGATTCCGCGTTTTGTAAGTGCGGACAACTATGCTCAGGGGTTTGGTTTTCAGTGGAATATATTCCGTCGGACACAACTAGACAGCTACACAGGCGTGCCGCTTTCACGTGATCGTCTTTTCGAATCATCAGGTTGGACACCAGCTATGCTCAATGGCAAACGCGTGCTGGATGTAGGTTGTGGGGCTGGCCGATTTACCGAAATTGCATTGGCTGCTGGCGCTAAAGTTGTGGCGCTTGATTACTCATCGGCGGTTGATGCTTGCTGGGCTAATCATAGGTCTTGCAAAAATCTAAATGTAATCCAAGGGGATATTTATCGTCTGCCGTTTGAGCTTGGTTCTTTTGACTTTGTGTATTGTCTAGGAGTCCTGCAGCACACTCCAAACCCTAAGGGCAGCTTTTTGGAGCTACCAGGACAACTACGCTCCGGAGGGCAACTCGTTGTGGATGTTTATCCGGATTTACCACTAAATATCTTATGGCCGAAATACTGGCTGCGTCCTATATCCAAGCATGTGCCTCAACAACTTTTGTTCGGCATTGTAAAGCTAATGGTATCTTGCCTTTTTCCCTTAAGTCTTGCAATCGGGCGCATTCCAAAATTAGGGCATAAACTGCGTTATGCCATCCCCGTAGCCAATTATGATGGTGTGTTTCCTCTTTCCTCTAGAATATTGAGGGAATGGGCTGTTTTGGATACTTTTGATATGCTTGCACCAAAGTATGATCAACCTCAAACACTATGTGCACTTCGGCACTGGTTTCAGGATGCTGGCATGAAAAACGTGGAAGTCTTCCGCCGTGGTAGTTATGTCGGCAGAGGCGTGAAATAGCCCTCGCACATTCTCAGATACACACGACGCATAATTGAAAATTCTATATGCAGTTCATGGGTACAAGCCTGCATATCGGCTTGGTGGACCAATACATTCGGTATCAGCGGTGGCGGAGCGACTGGTGCGCCTGGGGCATGAGGTAATCGTCTTCACGACAAATTCCAATCTAGATGAGGATTTGGAGGTGCCGACTGATCAACCCATTGATGTCGAGGGGGTGCAGGTCTGGTATTTCAAGCACGAGGAACCGATTAAGAGGTGGTTACCATTTATTCCTTATTTAGCCAGATCTATGGGATTCTTATACGCGCCAGCTATGAGAGCCCAACTTGATCGGATCATCCCTGTTGTTGATGTGGTGCATACACAAATGCCCTATGTCTATTCAACGTACGCATCGGGTTGGGCGGCTATACGGCACCGTAAGCCATTATTTTATCATCAGCGTGGTGTTTTTGATCCAGAAAGACTTAAATTTCGCAGCTTTAAAAAAAGGCTTTATATTAGAGCTATCGAGCGGCCTATCATGCGCAGGGCGAATACGCTCATTGCCTTGACAGAGGCGGAAGTGCGCAGTTATCGAGCCTTGGGCGTGCAGACCCAGTGCCAAATCATTCCTAACGGCGTTGATACTGTTCAACCTAAACGTTACGGTGATAGTAAATGTAGTGCTTTGGGCATTGAGCCTGATGATTTAGTGATTCTCTTCATGGGGCGGCTACATCCAACAAAAGGAGCCGACCGGTTGCTCCGTGCATTTATGAAGATTCAGCGGCAGTTTCCTCATGCCAAACTGGTCATGGCTGGGCCCGATGAGTTCGGCATTTTTGAGAAGTTTCAGGCAGAAATCAAGGAGTCGGGGCTGCAAAAGCGAGTAATACTTACGGGGATGGTGACGGGTGAAGTGAAGCAGGATTTGCTGGAGAGATCTAATTTATTCTGCCTCCTTTCAGATGCCGAGGGTTTTTCAATGGCAGTTCTTGAGGCGTTAGCAAATTCAACGCCTGTTTTGCTGTCTCCGGGGTGCCACTTTCCAGAGGTCGAGACCTCTGGCATAGGCCGCATCGTTTCGGCAGAGGCAGGTGCCATAGCAAAGGCGATGGGAGAACTACTCAAGGACAGGTATGCATTGAGAGAAATGGGGCGAAAAGGGAGGGAATTTGTAGTCCGCCACTATTCATGGGATACAATAGTGAGTAAAATGGAGGTGGCCTACGACGAAGGGATAAAGAGAAATCTGAGCAAAACATATTAATGAGGTTGTTATAAAAGTATTAATCACGGGTAGTTCGGGATTTATCGGTTCGGCAATTGTTAATACTCTGAAGCGACAAGGGATGACCAGTATTGGCGTCGATTTAGCTGCCCCGCGAGCTGGGTCAAAGCCAGATGTATTCCATAGCGTCGACATGTGTGACGCGACCGGTCTTCGGAATGTCATTCAAGCGTCAGGGGTGCAAGCCGTGATTCACTTGGCAGCCACTCATGATCTAACTGATATGAGTAATGAAAGGATCGGACTGACCGCTTACCATACGAATACCGACGGGACGAAAAACCTGCTTGATGCCCTTAGTGAGATGCGTGGAATTGAGCGGGTCATATTTACCTCAACACAATTAATTAGCAAAATTGGTCACCAGGTTGCCGCTTTGGATGAGGCTAAGCCAGATACATTTTATGGGAAGAGCAAGTTGATCGGTGAGAGAATGATACATACTTATGAAAGAAAACCCTACTCTTGGGTTATTGTCAGGCCTACCACGGTATGGGGACCGGGGATGATGATGCACTACCGGCGATTCATCGGGTATATCGAAAAAGGTTGGTATTTTCATATAACAAACAGGCCCCTTTATAAGAGCTACGGATATATTGACAATGTTGCCCATGAATACGTAAGTCTGCTGCTGGCACAAAATGAGGATGTTAATAGAAAGACATTCTATCTTGCTGATTATGATCCGATATCGCTCCGCGACTATGCCAACGAGCTGGGGCATTGTTTGGAGGCGCCCCCGATCCGGACTTTACCGCTTGGATTGTGTCGATTCATGGCAGTATTGGGTGATCTATTAGTCAAAGCTGGCTTCCAGCGTTTTCCATACACAAGTGTTAGAATCAAAAACATTTTAAATGAATATGTGTACCAGCTAGGGGAAACCCAACGCGTGTGTGGGCCACTGCCGGTCAGTTTTAAGGAAGGAGTGATTCGGACCATAAGGTCGTACAAGGAATCTCGCAATGACAGGGGTGACGAGAATTCGGGGCGGCTTCCGTAGGGATGAGAATTTTCCCCCCCGATCAGCAGCTCAATTTGTGAAAATAAGTATCATCACAGTATGCTATAACTCGGCAACGACGATTAAGGACACACTAAGCTCAGTGAGTGATCAATCGTATGACAATATTGAGCATATCGTCGTAGATGGTGGATCAAGCGATGGCACAAACGATCTAGTGAAGCGGAACGGCAAACGAGTTAACAAATTTGTTTCAGGTCACGATCGGGGAATTTATGATGCGATGAATAAAGGAACCGCCTTAGCAACTGGTGATTATGTAGCTTACCTTAATTCAGATGACTTTTATACAAACGACAAAGTAATTCAACAGGTTGCCAAAGCGATTCATGAGACCAATCCCGATGCTATCTTTGGCGACCTTTCGTATGTAAAGCGTAATGCACCAAAAATTCGTGTTCGATATTGGAAAAGTCGGATGTTTCAACCGGGATCATTTGTGCGAGGTTCTGCTCCGCCCCACCCCACTTTCTTCATGAAGCGCAAACTGCTCGATGAGCTTGGTGGTTTTGATCTTTCGTACTCTTTGGCGTCGGATTTCGACCTAATGTTTCGGGCGCTCGAAATAAAGAAATATACTTCAACGTATATGCCGCTTGAGCTCACCCAGATGAGGACGGGGGGGGCTACAAATATTTCCCTTAAAAACATTATCCGTCAGAATCAAGAGATATTGAGATGCCTTCGTGCCCACGGGGAGAGCGTTTCCACTGTTGGTTTTATTGCAAGAAAAGTGCTATCTCGCATGCGTCAGAGATATCTAAAGCCAACCGCAGCCTAATTTGAGTTTAGGAATTATCTTCAGATCATGCGTGTCCTAGTCAGCGGTTCTACCGGTTTTGTGGGAAAAGCTCTAATACCTGCAATTTTATTCCGGGGGCATCATCCCGTCGAGGCAGTGCGCCGCGCCAAAGAAAAACCTACTGACAGAGTAAGCACATGTGTCGTTGGAAATATAGACGGTAGAACAAACTGGTCCAAGGCGCTTGAAAGTACGGAGGCCGTGATCCACCTAGCGGCTCGAGCGCATGTTATGCGTGAAACTGCAAATGACCCTCTTGCTGAATTCCGCTGCGTGAATACCGCAGGAACGCTCAACAAGGCTCGTCAAGCTGCCACCGCTGGAGTTCGGCGCTTCATCTTTCTCAGTACGATCGGAGTAAATGGAAACTCAACAATGCAGGGAAAGGTATTCGCTCCAACCGATACTCCTTGTCCGCACGATCCGTACAGTTTGAGTAAGTATGAGGCGGAAATCGGACTTCATTCTATCGCTCAGTCAACCGGCATGGAGGTAGTAATCATTCGACCTCCACTGGTGTACGGAAGTAATGCCCCGGGCAACTTCGGGAAGCTTACCCGTTTGGTAGCCAAGAGCCTCCCTATCCCACTTGGATCCACCAACAATCGGCGAAGTCTGGTGGGTATTGATAACTTGGTTGATTTCATAGTGACCTGTCTTGAGCACCCTTCAGCACCGAATGAGACCTTTATGGTGAGTGATGGCGAAGATCTTTCCACGCCAGATT
>Ga0247843_1008647_pt1 | contig 11727 bp, 8 predicted proteins | sample LaCruzMarch2017__FD_192420 | JGI IMG/M metagenome (GOLD analysis project Ga0247843, IMG submission 192420) | Freshwater microbial communities from meromictic Lake La Cruz, Castile-La Mancha, Spain - LaCruzMarch2017_8m | ecosystem: Environmental > Aquatic > Freshwater > Lake | place: Spain...
CTGCAAAAACAAAATCTCCAGGCGGGCGGAGTGCTTTTTTCCAAGCCGCCGGCTCTCCGCTTCTCAAAATTAGGCACTCGAAAACCAGAAGAGCGGGCGGCAGGCGGGCGGCAGGCGGGCGCTGCCTAAACGCTCGCCGTGAAACCACTCTATAACGTTTAGAGCGTATCGTATTGTTTCATTGAATTTCAACTCCACAAAAACACCCGCTACGAACAATAACAACATGACTACGCCTGTCAAGAGCACCGATGATTTCAACGACTTCCTCTCCTATCTAGAGACGCCTTCTCCTCGTTGTTCATCCGCAAATAATAGTGTTGTCGCGTCACCGACGACCATGTCACCAAACAACGCCACTGACATTACCGACAAGGAGGTAAGGGCACTCTTCGATCTGTGGAATTCGGCATTGGCTACCGGAGATTCGCGGATCGTCGCGCGTCGCTACACCAAGGTAAGTTTCGTTCTCTCTCTCTCTCTCTCTCTCACTGACTGAGATAAAAGAAAACACTGTTTAATGCACATCTGACACATAAACAATTTTTTTATCGGTACAAATCAATTATTTGTTGCAGTCACAAGTCCTCCTCCCAACCATCTCTGACAAACCTCGCATGGATTATGAATCCGTGACGGACTACTACGTCAAGGAGGACGGGATATGGAAGATCCAGCATCACCATTCCTCTGTCATGCCCGAGGAAATTGCCATGGGCAAGGCCATCGCCGAGAGTGAAGTACGTGGACTATTCAAGCTTTGGAATGATGCATTGGCAACACTTGATTCGAAGAAGGTTGCATCGCGGTATGCCAAGAAGGGCGTGCTCCTTCCCACCGTTAGCGACAAGCCCCGTACTGACTTTGCGAGTATTACTGACTACTTTGACAAGTTCTGCTTGCTAAAGCCCCAGGGTAAAATTTTGGACAGTTACGTTACTATTGGTAATAATTGGTGTTCGGACGTCGGTATTTACGAATTCACCATGGGCGCCACCGGAAAGAAGGTCAAGGGACGATACACATTTGTTTACGTCTACGAAGATGGCGAGTGGAAGATTAGTCATCATCACTCTAGTGTGCTACCCGAGGGCATTGTCACCGCCGAACCCATCACCGAGAAGGAGGTTTGTGGACTTTTTGATCTTTGGAACAATGCATTAGCGACGCTCGATCCCATGAAGGTTGCGTCACGATACTCCAAGGCAGGTGTACTATTGCCCACTGTTAGCGACACGCCTCGTACCGACTTCCCTGGTATTGTTGACTACTTTGAAAAGTTCTTAAAGACGAAACCCCAGGGTAAGATTGAGAGTGGCAATATCATGATTGGGACAAACTGGGCACAGGATGCTGGTATTTACGAATTCACCATGGGAGCGTCCGGTGCCAAGGTCAAGGGACGGTACACCTTCGTTTACGTCTACGAAGATGGCGAGTGGAAGATTTCCCAGCATCATTCTTCTGTCATGCCCGAGGCATCCAAGCCCAAGGATATTACAGAGGCGGAGGTGAAGAATCTGTTCCAGCTTTGGAACTCGGCATTGGCCACGTTGGACTCTGATGCCGTGGCCAAGCGTTATGCCAAGAAGGCTGTGCTACTACCGACTGTCTCGGACATTGCACGGACTGATTATGATTCCATCAAGCACTACTTTGATGATTTCTTGAAGAAGAAGCCTCAGGGACAGATCCTTGAGTCACATGTGAATATTGGTAGCAACATTTGTCTGGATGTTGGAATTTATGAATTCACCATGGGTTTATCCGGCGACAAGGTGAAGGGACGTTACTCCTTTGTTTATACTTGGGAGGATGGACAGTGGAAGATCTTGCACCACCATTCTTCTGTTATGCCTGAGGCATTCTTAGGACCTGCCCCAAAGCCTGGTGCGGTGAAGGAGAAGGAAGCTGCATTTGCTTAGAGGAAGCAATATTGTGTGATACAATATTTAATAGGGGACTATAGCTACCAAGAGGATACCGTTGCTGTGATTTAAATTACTCAGTAAAGTTTTATCTTTTGAAATTGTGCAGACAATCATGTTATTTTTGAGCTATCCCTCCTATTAAATGCCTATCACAGCCGTTGAATTTGATTATGGTTAAACCAGTACAAGCAAAAGCTTACAAGAAAGGATAACCTTTTGCTCGGTATTGAATTCCCACATCCTATTAGTAGCAAAAGCTCCACAACATAATATCTCCGCAAGCACATCTCAACTACCTAAAATTGGATTGGCGGGAAACCAATTTAGAAGAATGTTTCGCGCCATAATATTACCTCTTCCAAAGATCTCATTTCCACACACAAGGATTCACTCTTCCATCTTCCACAACACCCACTACGAACAATAACGATGACTGCGCCTGTCAAGAGTACCGATGATTTCAACGACTTCCTCTCCTATCTAGAGACGCCTTCTCCTTGTAAAAATAATGACGAGGCTGCAGCTGCTCCATTAAGTCAGCAAAGTAGTCTGAGTAGTAGTCAGAGTACACAGGCAACAACGAACCCACCATCTGCCAGTAAGAGCAGTAGTAATGTTGCCAAACCTGTTGCTGTCCCCGTTGCCACGATGAACAAAGTTGCATCGGCGCAGCAACTGCCAGCGCTGCCCCCACCAATCGTCGTCAAGACCGGCAAGGTATTCACATGGACCACTCTCCTTCAAGATCACACACGCTTCATTACGATCTTACCAGAATATTTACTTGCATATGTCGGGGGCGTGGGTCCATTTAAACAATACTCCTCGTTACCACCCCGTACGATTGAAAGTGTTATGCTAACAATGAACTCCATCAATACTTGTCCATATTGTACTGGACTGCATGGTCAATTAGGACGCATGGCAGGAATATCAAATGTCGATGGTGGTGTTGGCGACAACAACAGCAACAACAACAGCAATCATTTAGAAATTCAAGCTGTAAAATATGCAAAAACATTTGCATTACAGTCAGGACGTGGGGGAGAGGTGGAATCCTCCTACTCTACCCTTGTTAAGGAGCTCGACAGTTGTTTTGCACAACATCAACAATACCCTGATGCCGCACGTTCAATCAATGCATTGTGCTGGGCATTACTTTGGGGTAAGACAACGGGTAATACAATCAATATGGCACGTGACAAGATCTTACGACGTGACCTACATAGTAGTATTACTAGTCTTGAAATGTTTGTTTTCATCTACTATGGGCCATTGTTTGCCATTATTGGTGTGTTGAATTTACTCTTACTTGCAATGCCAAAGCTATCACCAGGTGTTCAGGCGGGACTTGGGGCATTCCTTTGGCTGCCACAAGCGATTAATATTGTACCTCTCGGGGTTGTGTCACTTGTTTGGCATTTTGGAATTGTCTAAATATCTTTTTTTGTTTTTGTTTTCAGAGGGTAATGTGATCTAAATGTAAAGGAAGGAGATTAGTAGAGTAGGGGGAGAAATAACATCAAAGTTACAATATATATATTTTTGAAATTTTAACCCGCAATGATTTCTGTACCTTTCAATTTAGTCTTTTTCGTCCTGTCAGGTTGCATTTTGATCAGACGCACTTTATATTCAGATACCTTCTTACACTAAACACACACCTGTATACTTTAGTTGTTTCAAGATTTTCCTGCACTCCAGATTTTCTGGATGAACCATTTCTTTGGTTTTGGCCTCCTCCCCCCCTCCTTTTCCTCGTCCTTCTCCTCCTCCATTACTGGATGTTAGTCAGAGGATGGACCACAAAAAGGAACGAAGAATGCAACTAATGAAACAGCGGCCCATGGAATCCAACGAACGAACCAAACAATGGAGCTTGATTGGAGGGGCACATACAGCCAAAAAAACATGAAAGCAGCGACTAGACCCAGGACTGCACTGACATAGTACAATACCACGCCGATACGTTCGAGCATCAAGACATCATCATCAGTACAGTTGCGCACCACGCGGCACTTCATCGTATGTTGTGGCCAAAATCCAAGAATCGACAACAGTAGCACCATCAACACGATCAACTCCAAGGCAATCGTCTCCATTAGACCAGGAATATTAAATTGCCAATCCGATCGATTGCCGTCTCGAATTAGCTCGACGATGAACCAGATTGTATATACCACGGACATGATCCCGAATGTCGCAATGAGCGATCGTGGTGGAATGACGACATCATGGCGACGTTTACTAGTAGTAGCAGTAGCATCTTTATTATTACCCCCGTCATCATCGTTCCCGTTGTTATCGTCTTCCATCATTACTACGACATCATCATCGACCCCCATTATGCCGATGTTTTCTTGTTGATTATTCGATGACCGTTCCACTTTCATTTTCGATTCGTTTATATCGTATAATATGCTCGAGAGCTGAACCTCAACAACAACAAATTGTCACATCAACAATTCTGCACCTTCGAACGAATATTATATATTGGGACGCATGAAGCATATCTCCAACAACGCCCTGCCCTGCATGCACGAAATCCTTTTCTGCGCCATTTCCACACGGAGTCGTTTTGGACACAACGTCCGAAGGCCCACACAGTTTGTTTGTCCAAATAGTGACAGTGTTTGTCCAAATAGTAACAAAATATACTTAACGGTAGTGACGTTTAGATTTCTTTTACTATTTTTTGCTTATGATGAGAAGCGCGACTCATTTCTCCCTTCCGGTTCGTGGATTGTCCTCTTTTGGCTTCCCGCCGAGACGCTGAGTTTAAAACGACTCCAAGGTATGCAAAAAAGGTACGAAACTACTATTGATGTTTTTGCCAATCGCCTCTGGACACAACCTAAGGAACAAGTAGTTTAACAATATTAAAAGTCCAACGGCGACCACGACGGACGTGAGGGGAAAGGAAATAGGTAAAATGATCACGCGACGGAAGGGCGGCAATAATAGCAGTAGCAGCAGCGGCGCGTCCTCATCCCCCGAGATGCAGACCGCACGCGACCTTCGACGGAGGAATCGATCGCACGACGACGACGACGACGATGATGACATTACCAATGACGCTCGTCGCGACGGTGCGGATGACTCGGTCGATATTAATCGAGGGATCGTCGTTGGGGCGGCGGGCGATGACGAACATGATTGCGCGTCGTCGGGGCGGGGAGGAGAGGGACGGAAGGTGTCCAACGTCGACGAGGCTAATACATCGGCCCCCCCGCCGTCGGTGTTGGACCACCATACAACATCGATCGTCATGGAGAGGGGGAGAGAGGCGATTATAACGGAAGAGGCGGAGGGAGAGAGCAAGACTGCGTCGGTGGCGGGGGGGGGAGGAGGGATCATCATTATTAACCACCACGAAAACCAATTTTAATACGAATGTTGATATGATGAATAAAATGATCGATGAGATGGAAGAGATTTCGCAGCAGCAGCAGCAGCAGCAACAACAACAACAATCAGTGGAAAATCATAATAATAATGGCGAAGGAGACGAAGTCGCTCCAACAATCGCTGTTGGAGGAGAAGGATCGGAATCAGTTATTAATAATGACAGAGGATACACTCCTTTATCATTCGTCGATGGTCCACTTGGTTCAGATGCCCAACCAATCACCCATGCTACCTTTCATCATCATCATCATCATCATACCCACGGCAACAATTATTATCCGAATCGCGAATTCCATCGACACGATTCGTCTGATACTGCCATGTCAGGATTGACACAATTGTATTATGGAGAGGATTTGAATGATGGCGGTGGACGACGGCGCCGATCCGCTTCTGGAATGAGAATGTTTTATTCATCCAACAGTAATACTTATAACGACGAGGAGAATATTATGCAAACATTACAGGAGGAGGAGAGTGCGAGTGTCGAAAATGCCATTGAACATGCCATTGCGGGGTTAGAGGAGGGGGGGATGACGCGTATGAAGGAGGAGGAGATGTCGGCATCATCGAATGGCGGGATGAGAATGGATATGCTCGAAAAAGGAACGATTCACGATAATAAAACGCCATCGCCATTCGTGGGACGGACGACGCCCGAAGCCGGTGGATTTTCGAAGTTTGGCAGTATCGGGAGCTTTAGTATTGGGGGGAATATTAATTCAAGCATGGAGAGTATCGCGCCGACTATTATTATGTCCCCAGTAAATGATGTTGGTTCATCGTCCATTCCGCTATCCCCCGGGGGAGAAAGTAGTACGAGTAATGTCAGTCTGCCATCATTGTCAAACTTCCCCCTCGAACATCGAGAGGAGCTCAAAAAGATGTACCTCGCGGGGTTTCGACATGCCGCCGCCAAGAAGAAGAAGGCTGATGTTGATGCAGTTGCAATAATGGGAGGGGGGATGCTCCCACAGTCAGTTCCATCGAGTACATCATCTTTCCCCCAGGATGAGCTGTGTGATAACTTCGCACGGAGTCTCTCTCCTCAAAGCAGTGGCATGAACAATGCCCCGAATAATGCAAATAATAATGGGGGAGGGGGGATTGGCGCCGCTTTGTCCATGAGCCTCTCCCAAGGCAGTATTAGTGCCATTGGCGTCGCCGATCCGTTAGGAGGAGGATGTGGAGGAGGGTTCCTCATGGAGCATAATATTCACGGACCCAACAGTCCGACGGCAGCTCCTCCACCGACTCCACTTGTGCAGAGCGTTAAATATGGCAGTTCGCCTGGTGGTGGTGGTGGTATCTACGGGTCCGTCCCCCCGGGCGGTAAACCATTGTCTTATACCAACAGCCACATCCCATTGTCGAGTAGTTCACATGATAACTTCATCGTGGGGAGCTACGACAGCGCATATAGCGAAGGCAGTAGCGCCACTGATACTTTCGGCACAACCCCACCTCCACGTCCACCAACGAAATTCGGACCTGGCTCTCCAAAGGTTGCTCGTCGTGGTAATAGCGGTCGCAAGACGCCTGGGGGTGCAGAGGGAGGAGGGAAAACATCGACTAAACGTGGACATTCTAACCCCTTCCCACGCAAACTTATGGGGATGCTCCAGAAAGAGGAGGCGAATGTTGTTAGTTGGCTGCCACGGGGGGATGCCTTCGTTGTTCGGGATAATGATAAATTCGTAAGCGATATCCTACCATCATATTTTAGGCATACCAAGGTGAGTAGGAAAGGAGAGATGATGGCTAGAGTACTTGATCGTTTGAGTAGCTTTATCTACTTTATACTTTCTCTGTGTATCTCATCACCTTGTATCCGACTTTTACCAATAATGAACAGCTGACGTCCTTCCAAAGACAGCTCAACCTGTACGGTTTCCGTCGCGTAACGAAGGGACCCGACGCAGGTGCATACCGTCATGACTTATTCCACCGTGACAAACCAGAACTTTGTCAACAAATGAAACGATCGAAACAAAAGAGTATGCAGTCTGCGACAAATAGTCCACGGCTGGGCTCAAGTGGTGGTCGTGGTCGGAGTGATTCTATTAACTCACAAGCTAGTTCGGTAGCGACTACACCTGGTGGAAACGTCACGGGTATGACACCACTATTGAAGGGTATGAATGTTGCAGGAGGAGCAGGGAGTCCACCGACCATACAGCTGGTTGGTCCTGCCGCCTCTGCTATGCCGGGCAGTACTACATACCATGCAAGTTTTAGAATCGATGGTGAGCCCCTTCAGACCGGTCTTGGGGTTCTCATGTCATCACATGAGAATAGTAGAGGTGACACTCACACATTGCAACAGTTGCAGAGGATGTACACTCCAGAGCAGCTGCGACTCATGCAGCAGGATGCCCAAGATAGGGATCGACAGGCACATGCGTTGGCAGTGGCAGGACTGTCCGTGGCATCTGGTGGCGGTATTCCAACTTCTCCGTTGTCACCACAGAGCGAATCGATGATGGGTCATGAATTCCATCCAGTTTGTAATATCGGCGATCCGTTGTCATGGTCACATATTGAGAATGAAGAGATGGACATGGACTTTCAAAACTTATTCGATTCGAATGTAGAATGGGAGAATATGCAAACGGAGGGTAGTGGTTGGCCATTACTGAGTGATAATACGGGATCACAACAACCTCCTCCAGTAACACCATCGGTGCCATCCGATGGAAATGTCAAGACTGGTTGAAGACAGTGTTTTGTTGTTTATATTAGCAGAGGTTGAGAGACTCATAACGTATTATATACCTTAACAATCCAATCAGACTCCCCCCCCCACACACACACACAATCATATCACTTTAATTTTTCATATATAGGTCCAAACACATAATCCAATAATATCATTTCTGTCAAACGACTCCCCTCTCCACGCCACCACCACCAGCAACAGGTCCATTACTTTTACTGCTAACATCTTCCACCTCTTTTTTTGCATTCGCGTCATCATTATTATTGACATCCCTATTATTATTATTATTATTATCATCAATGGCTATTTCGTCATCAGCATCATCATCACTATCCAAAATTTCATTCACATAACTAGTCTTCCATCGTCTACCGTGACTGGTCTTTTTCCATATATAATAAAATTCGATTACATCTTTCGTACACTTTCTATTGCTGCCCTGTTGCTGTTGTTGCTGTAAATATTTGGCAATGGTATGAAACTTCTTTCCGTACATTGCAATGGCCCCCTCGAATAACGATATTTCGTACGGATTCCAACGTTCTAATATAGTCTGCGGTCTACGAAGCGATGATGTTAGGTATCCCAAGGTCGTGATTTGTTCGATTGGATATTGTCCCAATCGTGGATCGTGACCATATATTGGTCCGTTCGTTGATGTTATTGGCGGTAGAGTAATCGATGATGCCAGCGAGATGTAATCCTCGGCCATTTGATGCGATCGCCACCTCCGTTGCTGATGCTGCTGCTGTTGTGATGATGTTGCTGTTGCCGTGGATGACAATGACAACTTATTACTACTACCATCAGCAGCAGCAGCAGCAGCAGCACGTGTATAATCACTTTCAGAAATGGAATTGAGCCTAATAGTCCGTGGTGCATTCGTTTGAACATCGATAGTTTTAGTCCCCCCCCCTCCTCCTCCCGTTGGTGCGTATGTTTGGAAATTTAGATTACCACGTGCCGACCAAGTGGCATGTCGTCGATCATGTTCCTTCACCCGTGTCGTGCCATCAAATGATTTATCATCATCATCATCATCTGAGTCCACTGACCCGTCTGCATTCGAGATGGGTCCCAACTTTGGTTTCTTCGTTGAAACTTCAACGGCGGTTTTGTCGGTCTTCGTCGTCACGGGGACGTTTGCGGGACTACGGCGGCTGGTCCGTGACGATACCGACGAGGCGGCGCTGCGTCGACCTCCTCCTCCCGAGGCTTCGGATAGTTTGCGCTTTGTGGCAATGTCAGCACCGGCATTCCCGGCGCCCCCCGCTACTACACCAGCAGCAGCATTGGCAGCAATGTAGGAGTCGGCATCACTATCAAAGTAATCGTCCCCTCCTCCTCGCATCGTAAACAGGGGATAAGACGACGACGACGACGACATCGAAACAAGGTTGCGGCGCGTGTGTAACTTGGATTCAGAGCGGGAGTGTTCCCTCCGCTTTTTTCCTTCTCACTTCTCACCAATCCACAGAATCTTCTACCTAGAATCCACATCTATTATGAGCGTCGCATCCACTGCCGCCGAGTCTTTACCATCCTTTGCCTTGCCACCTCGACTACTCGACGATGACCCCAACGACATTGAGTTATGGCTATTGCGTGCGCCGTCTCACATGGACGTGTCTGAATTATTAAATGGCGCGACGATACAAATAACAATCGACGCCGACGACGACGACAATAATAACTCGTCCCTCGCGAAGAAGAGTGCCGCCAGTGCCGCCGCCGCCGCCGGTGGTGGAAGCAATAATGGCAATAATCGCGTAGTGTCGATATTCGAAGCGAATGGGCGCGAATATGCGATCACTCAGCAACGTCCGCCGCCAACGGCCGGCGGCGCGACTGCGAATAATAATGCATTCGACGGCGCGGCGCGTCTGCTCGTGCCATCTTCCAACAACGACGACGACGACGACGATGATGATTATTATTTAACACCATATTATTTACCATTCCATAGACATGTTACGCTAATTTCTTCGCTATCGATAACAAAGACAAGTATTGCCAGCAGTACTGCTGCTGCTGCTGCTACTGTTGCTGTTGCACCGTCGATTGAGAATGCCCCTTCACCGGAAACAATCCACATTGTTGAGGATAATAATAATACTACGTCAGCAGTGGATCATAATGTGCGTCTGGCATACAAGCCCGTACCACAGCGATCTGGATTGAAATTACGTTGGTCCATGCCCGGCGGTGGTAGTAATGCAATTACCAGTGCGAGTAATGGTGCTAGTAGTATGATGAGTAGTAGCAGTAGCAGTAGAAGTAGCAGTAATTGTAATGGTCATGATGGTAATGTGATTAGTGCAAAGAAGAGACATTTGAATGATAATGATACTATTACTAATAACATGAACGAGGAAAAAGAGGAAATGGTAGTAGGAATCACTTCTTTTGTTGCTGCTGCTGCTGTTGTAAACACTGATAATAATGATAGAGATGACGATGACGATAATCGGCAGGGAGAAAGGAGTTATAGTAAAAAAGAGAAAAAGAATAAAAAGAGCAAGGAGAAGAAGGAGAAGAAGAAAAGAAAAAGAGAGTTGAAGGAGGGGGACAAATGAACTAACATTGAGTCTGTTGTATGTGTGTATGTGTGTGTTTGTTTTGTCTCTCGGATAACAAAAAAACATAACTTTTGATTTACCAATAATAAAGATTAGGTAACATTCTTCATCTCTTGAGTTGTTGTTGTTGTTGTTGTTGTTTCATCCAATTACTTTCAAACAAGCGCTTTTTACCTTTTACCATATTATTTACCTCCTTATCACGATCATATTGATGTGCCACGGCACTAACAGAGCCATCCCAATTTAATACTACTTCACGTTTAGGATCGTACAATCCCTGTTCGCTTAATGGTTTAGCACGCAATGCCGCGAGATTGTTAATTGTGCCGTGTCCTTGTTCGTGTACTATAATCTTCGATATACCATCATTATCACCATCACCACCTTTTCCTCCACCTCCGACTAACTTTCCGGAATAGTATAAATAATTATGAAATCCTTGATCGCAACCCTTCAATTTACATAAAGTGCTATCGAATTGATATACCATGGCACGTAAATAACTTTCAATGGCAATTTGATTCCCAATCGTTGAGCCAGAACATATAACGGGTTGGGTATAGTACGGTAATACATGTTTTTCGCCGTATGCCGTAATTAACCAATTACGATTATACGCCGATGTGCCTATGCGTATAGCATCTGCATTTTCACCAAAGAAATGCAACTCTCCTCCTCCTATTCCTCTTCGTTCTTTGTCGTCTTCTTTATTACTACTGCTGCTACTACTATTATTACTACTACTACTAATACTATCATCATTACCACCACCACCACCAAGTCCACCAAAGGGATGTAATTGGAACCATGTATCACGTGCATCAATTAACATAATCCAACTACTCGACGTATATTGTAAACACCATATCCAATATAATTCATATCGCGCCGTGGCCACCGGTCGTGGCGTACGCGGATCTTCCGATATCGATTCTTCGACGGCAGTAGTAGATGAATTAGCAGTAGTGCCAGAAGTAGTGGTGCCGAATACATTATTCATTCGACAATGACTCTGACCGCCATTGGCATCGTTCACGGATACGCCGGACGTGTCGGACTTGTAACACGACCAATCCACCTCGTATGC
>Ga0247843_1008648_pt1 | contig 11727 bp, 16 predicted proteins | sample LaCruzMarch2017__FD_192420 | JGI IMG/M metagenome (GOLD analysis project Ga0247843, IMG submission 192420) | Freshwater microbial communities from meromictic Lake La Cruz, Castile-La Mancha, Spain - LaCruzMarch2017_8m | ecosystem: Environmental > Aquatic > Freshwater > Lake | place: Spain...
CACATATGCCGAAAGATCCAAAATCTTTATCTTGCAACCTTGATTTTTTAGTAAAGCGGCAGCTTTTTCTGCGCCCCCTCTGCCTGCTGAATCATTGTCGAATACTATTCGAACTTCCTTTCCAGCCATTCGATTCGCCATTTTCTCTGAGAAAGACCCTGCTCCATTGGTCGATGTAACGACAGACACAAGTCCCGCATCAAATGCCGCAAAAAGATCCCACTCCCCTTCAACAAGCCAGACCTCAGAATTCAAGAATTCAAGATTCCCATATAATTCTGCGCTACAGCCCTTTGGCCTCTGTTTATGTGCAATAGATTTTCTGGTTTTTGGGTCAAGAATTCCAAAATCATATGCTACACCACCCCTGTCCCCCCATAACGGGACGGATAGAATATTTTCGTGGGCAGATACTTGAAACCTTTCAAAGGCTTTTGGCGTCCATCGACCTTCTTTTTTCAATATTTCTTCAATTTTTTGAAATGCAGATTCATTTTTCATGACCTCCACCATAAGCCCTTCCTCTTGAGAGCATCGATGACTTTCTCTTGCGCGCATCCAGCAAAGCAATGGACCAATACTCGTCCATCGCTCCTTTCGCTTACACTCAGAGATGGATGAGTGTCGTTGTGGGCTGGACATTTTGCGGTCCACTGAGTTCCTCTTGGTTTTCCCTCAAGCGCTTCTGCGATCTTTTTTGCACTGATCTTCATTTCGCCCTCCCGTTGTTGTGCGAAAGTTCTTCAAGCCAATCTAGTTCGGCGATGACCTTGAATATGCGCGGCAACGGCATGCCAATTTTTCTGAAGTGTGGAATCAAGCATTTTCGGATATCTTCACCCTCGCTCTTGTACATTTGAGATAAGCACCATAGAGCCTCAATCCATGCATTTGGGACAGTTATGCAATTGCCTTCCCCGAGACTTATGAACGGAAGAGAATACACCTTGTTCGCTTCCACCATGCCTTCTTGAGTAATGTCGATTCGACCATCCTCATGGCGACTTAAAAATCCTTTCTCGATGTTCATTTCAAGAAGCTGGTCGAACTCCTGCTCCAATTGAAGGTTGCTGCTCATTGATTCACCTCTTCAAATTCGCTATTTAGAATTTCTCGAATTCGACCGACCAGACCACGATCACCAAGAGCCTTCAAAAGGCGCGATCGAAGATATCTCCAAGCTGGAGTATGTCCAATTTCGTGCTCAATTGGATCGAGAATCATCGACCGATATTGATCGACTCCTTCGACCAAGCGGCGCTCGAGCTTTTCTCTATTAACATTTTTTTGCATTTTGCCTCCTTGAACAAGAGGCTGGCAGAAAACTAGAGGAACCATTCCAATCGCTCGCCCCAACCCCGGTTATGCAGAGACGGTAGCGATTCGAATTTTAGGGGAACTAGTTCCCTTATAAACTTTTTTTGATTTTTACGATTTCACGCCTAATGCGCTGCATGCCGGGCTGTTCACTGGTATCGCAGCCAGCTTCGATTTGCGCCTTCGCTCGATTTGCCAAGTGTACAGTGTCAAGTTCTGGATCTCGCTTAACTACGCCTTCAATGATCGCTAACGCTTCACCAAAATCACGCCTCTTGTCACCGACTTTGCCGCCCCTTGATCGTGAAATCATCTGATCGGATTCATCCAGGAGAGAAGAGAGGGCAAAGCCTGCCTGTAAAATTTCTGGCAAGCTTATTTTTTTCCGTTCTTTACCTTTGAGAAGCTTTCGACTTTCTTGCAATGTCAGCCAAGACAAATCAATCATATATAAAACCCCAACCGCTCTAGTTTCTATCTCTCCTAGCTTTGATAGGCCATAGGTTAACTTACTGGCGCCGCCAATCCCTTTGAACAATTTCTTTGAAAACAAAAGACCGGGTATTTCGGCTGACTTTTCGATTTTTTCCTTATTGCCGGGTTCTTTACGGATGAGTTCGTTAGCCCCGTGTTGCCACCGCGAAACAAATAAATGGGTCGGAAATGTGTTCCGCTCCGAAGGTCTTCGGAAATAGCTATCTTGGCATGTTGCCTTCGCACCGAATCGCCCGTTGCTGTATTCGCCGATCATAATTAGTAGTTCCATAATGAACTGGTTTAGGAAAGCCAAGCCCGCGTCGGAAAAGTATGGGCGATCGAGTTTGTGAATTTCGACTGGACCCAGTCGTTTTTCTAATATTCGGGCAGCGACGCCAATAATCCGATCAAGTCCGCAATGTGCAAAGAACAACCGCTCTTCTCTATTTAGCGCATTGTAGTGAATGAAAGTCGGAGGCGCCGACGAATTTTCGATTTTATGACGTGCCTTTCCCATCCCAACCACCCATTCCAAAAGCAAATGCCCTAAGTAATTGCGTTCTTTTTCAACTGAGCAAGCCCACGTTTTATGGCTTCGACGATAACGTCATTTTTCCGCCAGACCTTTTCATCGTCCGCTAGGCGTTTATTCAATAAGTTGGCCACGTGCTCTATCTCAGCATTGAGGTCAGCTTTCTCTTCGTCTGATACGCGAAATGCAAAGATGGGATAATCACTCGGCTGCGTTTTCTTTTCCCTCTTCATCTACTCATCTCCACAGGTTGCTGTCTGAATATTATACAACATTCTATTGTTTAACAATTATATGTTGCACAATATTGACGCATCAGGCAATATTGAATGAATTGGAGGTTAAAATGAAGGTCGCAATTTACGCACGAGTGTCCACCTCACATCATGACCAGAACCCAGACATTCAGATTCAAGATCTTCTTAGGTATTGCGATATGCGCGGATGGAAAGTTGAAGAACAAATTATTGATTTCGCATCTGGAGGAACCGACAAGCGGGAGGGACTCCGTCGATTATTTCAGCTTGTAGAGGTGGGCGCCATTACCTGCATTGCCGTCACAAAACTGGACAGACTATTTCGCTCATTAAGACAGCTCGTCAGCACTTTGGATGACTTCCAGTCCAAAGGCGTGTCCTTTGTCGCGACCAAAGATGCCATAGACTATACGACCCCATCTGGTCGGCTTTTTACGCAAATACTTGGCTCACTCGCTGAATTTGAACGCTCTCTTGTTCGAGAAAGAACTCTCGCCGGCCTCCAATACGCCAAAAATTTTAAAGGCAAGACTCTTGGGCGCCCAAAGCAAAAACGCAACCTCTCCCTCATATTACACCTGAAAGGCCAAGGCTTATCCACACGGGAAATCGGGCAGATGGTCGGATGTTCGCAGGCCACAATTGTCCGAGAATTACAGATTGATTCAAAAAGGATGGCTCGATGATATATGACTCATTTCCTAATGATTCAAAAACGTTCGTTTTTGAATCGACTGAGAACGACATTTCGGATGAATATCCGAGATCTCATATTTTCGTTCAAGATATCGGAACTGGTCTCAACACGTATCTGGTATATCCCTGATGCTTGAAGGAATGAATGATTTAAAGATTGGAAAAGTGTTGAGAAACCTCATCGAGAGTGGCCCGCACACGCTCGCCTCCATTTCAAAGGCAACCGGAGTGCCTAAGTCTACAATCTCAGAATGGATGAACAATCGAGCACCCAATCCTGTCCAGGCAACTAAAGTCGCCAAACATCTCGGAGTGAGCCTGCACTTCATGCTGTTTTCGGAAGAAGACTCAGAGGAACCCCTTTATAAACTTATTAAAGAAGACTTTTTCAGTGGAACTTTCGAGATAAGCGTTAGGAGAGTAAAAATTGGACCTGGCAAAAAATAAAATTTACAAGCTTACCAATCTTATTAAAATACTATTCGCTTTGATTTTTTTTCAAATACTTTCCTCATGTGCACAGAAGACTTTAGTCCGAGAGGACTTCGGAATTCCGATTGAAAAAAAGGTCAATTTTCGTATTACAGATGAATCTCCATTCACGAATGTCAGTTTTAGATTGGCCCCAGGTCATGCGGACAAAATTCGGATTGACGTAAAAACTGGAAAATCAATTAAAGAAGAATGGACTGACGTTTACGAAAAGGTAGGTGTGTTTCACTCGCAATGCAGAGGCTGGAGGGGCGAAAATGCTCTGATCACCGGACAGAAGAGGCAAGGTAAGTACTGCGAAATGGACTGGCCAGAGTTCGCGATCTCTCATCTCCTGATTTACGGCCTTTTTTATGATCTGGCCATTCCATTTCTATCATATGGCCCATCCATAGAGACGCAGGAAACACTGCCCGGTCAGCTATCTAAGACAGAGAGCCAATTCTCAAACGTCGAGAAACCTTGGCCAGATTCCCGAATCAAAATCAAAGTAGGAAAATCTGCATTACAAAGAGATATCAGGGATGGGGCTGTAGATTTCACCTTCAAAGAACTTGGAGTTGATCCTCGTTTTTTGGAAAACGTAGCCGAGTTCAAGATTCAGCTTCAAGATAAAGAATTTGATGTTTTGCGCGAATACCTGACATTTGCAACGGCTGAAAACTCAAGGCGTACAGAAGCCGAGATTATAGCAGCACAAGAAAAGAATCGCCCTGAAAACAAGTACGGATCCCCATTCTGCCAATACAATAACCTATTCACCGCTCTTTACGCCCCTACAGCGGCTGATAGCATAGAGAGCGACTGCCTTTACGTCCTCATGGGTCCCCTTAAAGTCCTTCAAACAGTGAATGGCGGAATACTTGTCTCAACAACAAATGTGCTGGAAATGCCCGGTAAAACCATTTTCATTCGGACCAAAAAGTCCTATGTCGATGACGAGAGGCTAAAGCCTATGCTTGTTCGCTCATCTGGCACTATCTCTTATCAGTCGATAATGGGCGCAAACAGAACTGTTCATGCCTTTGAATATCTGGAAGATTGGGAACCTCGCCGCTATTGAAAGGAACTAAACTTCAAACTGGAGCCTCAAAACCATTCGAAGGCAGCATTACTACGATCTGAGGGCCATTCTCCGAAGATTCTATAACTGGCTCGACTGCTTTGCGTTTGGGATAAAGGTATGCCAACAAATCTAAAATTACGCTGGCTTTTTGGTCTGGCGAGAGAACTGGAAGAAGATTCTTGATCTCGGCTATGAGGTCGATACCTTGGTCATCTAAACAAGTCTGAAAATCGAGAGTCCGCCGATTCGGTGTTCCTTTTTTTCTACCACCTGTTTTTGGAGATCCAACTGGCTTTGGCATGATTTGATTCTACTTTAGAAACCAAAGCTCCGCAAACTTAAGAAGTGAATTGATTCTAGACGGACTGGCAGTTGGATAACGAACCTTTCTCGAATGAAATTTTACTTTGATGATATTTCCCATGGGCATCGATCGATCCTTTGGGTTGAGTGCATTTGAAGATCACTCTGAACACCTTAAAGAAGCTCAGCCTTAATAAAAAAAATTTGTTGAATGAATTGGCTCACCCCTCTGTTCGAATCCCATTTCGAAAAAATGTGTCGATTGAAAGGTTCGCTCGCAGGCTGATTGGGTCAAAAAGCTCATGAAAAACATTCGGTTAATCAGACGAACTCAGAAAATTTGACTTTTGTCTGCTTTTTGAGATATTATTGATCTTGGGCCTCGGAAAGCCTGCCGCCTCGCGACCTAAATAGGTTTTGGTGAATTTTCCTGTTTTTTGTCAGACGAAATCAAGAAGGTATTAATTAACTTTTTTGGATTTCTTAATGCGAGCCTAGAAGAGATATCCAAGAAAAGGTTGATACTATGTCTGTTTTCTTTCGTGCTAATTTAAAAACTGGCTCCAAGAAACTCGCTGAATTACTTGAGTCCAAGTATTCGTTAAAGATAAAACACGGCCACGCGCTTGATGTTATATCTGTTTCACTTGGGTTTCGGGATTGGAACACCATGAGTGCTGCACTGGAGAAAGTGCCCTCAAGCGAAACTCCTCAATTGATTTCGAATGTCGGTGCCCTGATTGATCAGCTAAGCCTACTTCCCAGGAATATGCCAGTTTTCGGCGAGTATCAGCTGTCTCAAGGAGTCATCGATGAAGAAGATGGATCGTCCTATTTTGAAGCTACCATGAGAGCAAAAGAACTTGTTGCGTTTAACTCTAGCGATGGATTTGTGCTTGAGCTTCTAAATCCAACAAATAAGAAAAATTTGACCTCATCTTTATCGAAAATTCCCCAGAATTTAGATGTTGGATTGGAGCCGGAAAAATTTCGTCAGCTTGTTCAAACCTGCGAACAGAAAATTAATGAAAGTGAGTCGTTTAGATTTGATGTGGCTGAACATGGAGTTTATCTCACACAGCTATTTGCGTTCAATCAGACAAATGAGATTTTTGAATCCGATCCAGAGATCGCACAAGAATATGGAGTGACTTGGGCATATGACCGAGAGGCCGGACTACAGTTGAGCGATTTCAATGGTCCTGGTGAGCCCAATGGAAATATCGAAGGCTTTATCGATGAGCTTCAAATGGGATTTCGGGACCTTGCTGAGAATCGAGCACATTCATTTTTTGAACGCTTTGGATTTTCTGCACAGGTAAGTGAGTGGCAATCGAAAAGCCTACTTACCATTACGGCTGTTTTGAGATTCGATGACTCTGAGTTTGAATCCAATCTTTTTGCGCTGCTCAAAGAGATAACTGATTCCAATGATTAGCATCAGCAAGACACCTCTGGAATTTTTTCCACTGACACAAGGTATCTTTTTGGGAGACGAATGTGAGCACAGACGCCTTTTTCAATGAATCATTAGACCAGTCCGTCATCAAGTCAGAAATTGTTTCTAAGTATTTCTGGGCTTGGGCAAAGGTAATGATGGCAGCCAAATCAAAAGTCAGCAACAAGATTGCTTATATTGACCTATTTGCAGGACCAGGGCGATATAATGACGGTACCAAATCAACTCCAATCTTAATTCTTGAAAAAGCAATTGCAGACGACATCTTAAGTTCAATGCTAATAACTCTTTTTAATGACGTCGATTCAAATAACATAAGATCTCTGGAAAAATCTATTTCGGAGATTCCAGATATCTCAAAGTTAAAATACAAGCCTCTTGTCGCCAACCACGAAGTCGGTACAGAGATTGTGAAAATTTTTGATAAAACAAAGGCAATCCCAACTTTGTTTTTTGTTGATCCCTGGGGATACAAAGGACTTTCATTAGAACTTATCAATTCGGTCCTCAAAAATTGGGGCTGCGATTGTATATTTTTCTTCAACTATAATCGAATTAATGCAGGACTGAGTAACCCGCTAGTCGAGGAACATATGAACTCACTCTTTGGTAAAAAACGAGTCGAGATCCTTAGAAAAAAAATTGCGGGCCTGAATGTGAGAGAACGTGAGCTAACGGTTATCGAATGTTTGGTGCAGGCCCTTCAAGATCTCGGTGGAAAATTTGTGCTTCCTTTTTGCTTCAAGAATGCTGGTGGAACCAGGACGAGTCATCATCTGATCTTCGCTACCAAACATGTAAAAGGATATACGATAATGAAAGAAATAATGGCAAACCGAAGCTCAGCCAACACTGGAGGCGTGGCCTCGTTTGAATATAATCCTGCGACTTTTGCGCAACCGTTGCTTTTTGCATTTAATCAGCCCTTTGATGACCTTGGAACAGCGTTACTTAAAAAATTCGCGGGCAAGTCCCTTAAAGTCAGATCAATTTTTGAACAACATCATGTGGGAACTCCATATATCCTATCTAACTATAAACAAGTGCTGATCCAACTTGAGCAGGAAGAAAAAATTTCAGCAAGTCCTTCAATTGATAAACGTCGAAGCGTCAACGGTAATCCTACATGTGGAGATAATGTCGTGATAGTGTTTCCGAAATGAGGGAGTGCGATATGGCAACGCAATCAAGTATTGAATGGACCGAGACGACTTGGAATCCTCTAAGTGGGTGCAACAAAGTTAGTCCAGGCTGCAAAAACTGCTACGCGGAGCGGATGTCTAGGCGCCTTAAAGCTATGGGCCAATACCGCTATCGAAATGGTTTCGAACTTACATTGCATCCAGAAGCTTTAGGCGAACCTTATAAATGGAAAAGATCACGATTAGTATTTGTAAATTCGATGAGTGATTTGTTTCACAAGGACGTGCCAATTACATACATCAAAAAAGTTTTTCAGGTTATGAATGAAAATCCTAGTCATCAGTTTCAGGTGTTGACGAAAAGGGCTGAAAGGCTTGAACTAGCCGCGACACATCTAACATGGACTCCGAACATATGGATGGGCGTGAGCGTGGAGAGCCAGAAATACACCTATCGGATAGATCATTTGAGACGAGTTCCTGCACAGGTGCGATTCCTGTCGATGGAACCATTACTTGGCGCGTTCGAAAACTTAAATTTAAAGAATATTCATTGGGTTATTGTTGGTGGCGAATCGGGGCCAGGAGCGAGACAAATAGAGGCGCATTGGGTACGCGTTATTCGGGACAGCTGCAGGAATCAAAGTGTTCCCTTTTTCTTCAAGCAATGGGGTGGAGTTCAAAAAAGCAAAACAGGAAGATTACTTGATAGAAGAGAATGGAACGAAATGCCGCCTTATCGCTAAAACTTTGCAGCAGGCCCGTCTACTTTTTCAGTCCGAACCATTCTTTTTGCTCGCAGAGTCGCTTGAAGGTCTGGGATTTCTAAAGTTGCGATTATTATATGTTCAACAATTCTGATTGCTAAACGAATTTCTTCCATTGATGGCTGACTCAGATTGTGTAAAGCCTCATTTCCTAAGATTCGATGATCATGTAATGCCCCGGCGTCTGATTCTGTCAGGTACTTCTTTTCAGCAAGACCATTAATTTTTCCGAACAAGCTATTACTTCGATTGCCGTCATTGGAAGGGCCATCATTTACACCGAGTTGTCCACATAGCCCCTCAATTAGCATACGCAACCCCGCTGCTGCCAACGTATAAGACTCATTATTGAAACAATCGATAGTTTCTCTATAAATCCGCTTCAAGTCAGGCTGCAGCCGGGGAAAGCTCAGCTCAGCCACGGTGTACTTTCCTCGCTTAGGGTACCAAGTTATTACGGCACCCCCATCTTCTTCGGTAGGGTCTGAATACTCAGAAAAGAAAGAGATGTGCTTCAGAGAAATGGTGTCGCATCCAAGACACTTAATCATCTGATAGTCCTCGAAACCGTCAATCGTGAAGTAATTGAACTTGTCGACAGAAATATCCTGCTGCCACTTTAAAAGATGGTTCGCAACTACTTCGTGATTGGTCAGAGTCGTACATTTGATACAAAGTTCCTTGGATTTGTAACCTTTTTTACTATTTTCGGTTATAGTTGTCTTTTCATTCATGTATATTTTCCGGTCCATCTATCGGTGTGTCGATCATAAGATGGACTTTAAACAAAAGATATTTTTTCGCAATCCATTTTCATCAGCCAACTTCGGGCCTAAAAAGTTAGTTCGTGCCGCCAGTTTAGGAATGGCCGGGCTTTGGACTAATTAACCAAAACATTGGAACTTTTGCGCATTCGCCTTCGCAGGACTTCTTGCCTGTTGTTTCGGCTCAAGACCTTTAACATGAGGAATTCCTTCAAATTTGCAACGGCAGGAGGCAATCTAGATACCTGGGAATCCATGGAACTACGAGGTCCAACGTGACTAACAAAAAAAGATCTTACGAGAATTCTTTTGCCGATTTGATTTCCATCGAAAGATTAAAAATGACTTCGGTGAAGAAAAGGGAGCCGTCTGATGAGTTCCTCAGCGACAAAGGAAGGGTTATTACGTCATCCGCCTTGAGAAGATTACAAGCAAAGGCACAAGTCTTCTCATTGGAAGAGAATGCTGCCGTGAGAACCCGCCTAACCCATAGTTACGAAGTAAGCAGCCTAGGTGAAATAATCGCCTCCAAGGTTTTCCAGAAACTCAAAAAACAAAGCCTTATCGCTTCAGACATGGAAGTTTCATTTATTACGGCAGTAGAAACGGCATGCTTGCTACATGATATCGGAAATCCACCGTTCGGTCATTTTGGAGAGTTCGCGATCAGAGCGTGGCTGAAAAGAGAAGAGGAAAAACTAAAAGCACCAGTTCCGACTAAGCAACTGAAAGAGTGGACACGTCATTTTGATGGTCTCTCCCGATTTGATGGCAACTCGCAAGGCTTCAGAATTTTGACGCGATTACAATGGCATAAAAACCAGTACGGTCTCAACCTTACTTGTACACAACTTGGCGCCTGTATCAAATATCCTTTCTCAGTTCCTCCCCCTGAGAAGTCTAAAATTGGTTTTTTTGAAGTCGACAAGAGTACGTTTGAACGTATTTGCGAGAAATTGAAATATAGTAAATCCGCAATGAAACATCCCTTAAGCTACATTATGGAGGCTGCCGATGATATTGCGTATTGTCTCAGCGACATCGAAGATGGTATTGAAAAAGGAATCGTAACGCCCATGATGTTCTTCAAAGAAATTGATTCATTTTTTGGAAAGACACAAAAATCGATCGAAGATAAAAAAATTTCAACCATCAACTTAAGGGAAGCCAAAAAGACAATCAGATCTTTGCGAGTTCAACTGCTGAAAGATGCACATCAGCTAACTGAAACAAATCGAGAACGCAGGGAAGAAGCCTCATTCATTGAATTTAAAATTAGAGTCACGAGATGGTTAGTGGATCAAGCGGCAGAGCTTTATATGAAAAACCTAAAAGCAATACTTGATGGCTCGAATGATCTTTCTCTTTTCGATGGCTCTGTCGGTGGATGCATTCTTCAAGCTTTCAAATCATTCGCAAAACGCAACCTCTTTCGTTCCAAACATGCTTACGATATCGAACTCAGCGGATATGGAGTGGTGACGGGATTATTGAGCGCATTTCTACCAATTTTGACACTTGAAGCAGCGGAATTTGAGGATTTGATAAACGATATTACTAAGTATGGAGATTTCGAATTTCAAAAACGTTTGGTTTGGATGCTTCCAAGAAAACATGTACTTGCCTACAAATACGCTGTTTCGGAAAATGAAGCGCCTGAGCACATCCTTCGCATGCACCTTATTTTGGATTATATCTCTGGAATGACAGACACACATGCTCTTAAAGTGTTTCAATTGTTCGGGGGAATTAAAATTGCCGTTAGAGCTTAAAATTGGCGATGAGCCTAGCAGATTACTCGAGCGTATCGGGAATGACCTTCCTGACAGTTGGTATTTCGAGATTGGAAAGTATAAATACATTCCAAAATCGCTAGCCGACTATAGAATGATCTCAAAAATTAAAGTTAAGGACTTTAAGTCAGACTTCGAGAAATTTTGTAGAACTCTCGGAGAAGGAGAAGAGATCGCGATTCAATCTCGCGTATATGACGGAGATCGCCTAGTAGGTCAGATTCCAATGATAGACTTAATGTGTAAACCAAATGCTGAAGAAGCAAAAAGCATTAAAAGACTAATGTCCGATTTTGGAGTCTCAGAATTAGGATTTTTCGATTCCGGGAGAGGGTTCCATTGTTATGGCATGACCCTATTCTCGGCGGATAAACTTTTCGAATATTTTGGAAGGCTTTTGTTAGTAAACGACACCTCGTTGCCGCCGCTTGTCGACACTCGTTGGGTCGGACATCGCATGCTAGCAGGGTATGGTGCACTTCGATTGACGTTCAATTCTAAGGCTTACAAAGCAGCGCCGACACTAATTATAATCTGAGGTGTCGAATTTCCCGCATATTGTGCCACCCAATTTCCTGAATACTGTGCCACTCGATTTCCATGATTGTGTGCCAGTCGATTTCCTCGATGTTGTGCCACGTTATTTAGAATCCTGAGCAGTT
>Ga0247843_1008652_pt1 | contig 11722 bp, 9 predicted proteins | sample LaCruzMarch2017__FD_192420 | JGI IMG/M metagenome (GOLD analysis project Ga0247843, IMG submission 192420) | Freshwater microbial communities from meromictic Lake La Cruz, Castile-La Mancha, Spain - LaCruzMarch2017_8m | ecosystem: Environmental > Aquatic > Freshwater > Lake | place: Spain...
TGCTAAAAAGTGAAGCCGATGAGATTGCGACATTTTTAATTGAAATGAATGACGCACGTATTATGGACACACAGCAAGGAATTCTGGCACGAGATAAAGCTACCTCAGAATCTATTCGTCACTATGGCCAAATAATGATTAATGATCAGGCTATGTTAAAATCTAAAATTGAAGAACTAGCTGCATCAAAATCTATCGTTCTTCCCACAGAGTTAAGCGCCGAAAAAGCCACTGGATTAGCAGAACTTAAAAAATTGGAAGGGAAACAATTTGATAAGAAATTAAAAAAGATGCTGAAGAAAGATCACAAACGCGATATCAGAGCCTTTAAAAAAGCTTCAAAAATGAATGATCAAGCAGTGAGTTCCTTTGCCAACGAAAACTTGCCACTTTTAAAAGAACATCTTGATAGATTGAAGTGGATTCATTAAGTATTAAACCAATCATTCTCATTCATCAAAATCACCTAAATACCCCGCGATAATCAATTCTAAAAAATGAATATCATACCCTTAAAAAAATCCTCTCACTAAGGTCTTCGAAGCAAATGGTCATCTTATTTTAGATGATCAAAAACCGATATAGAGATTAATTACACCACATATTCTTAATAGTATACGCTTTCGTTCAGGGGATGGCAATCTATTAGGAAGTTTGAAACCTTTCAGGCAACCCTTGAAAGGTTCTCATTCGTTTACGTCTTTTATATTTAAATTAATTCAAAGTACTCGTTGTTCCGGACGTTTAAACGCTCATTTAGTTCCTATACCGACTCTCTGAAAAGAATTCAGATCATATCTATAAATATATGTTTAAGCTTTAGAATAAGGAGCAGCGTTAAATAATATTGGATTATCTAAAAAGCAATCTTATATAAAATAATGGATTGGCAAATTGCTTACGCATGTCGACATTGGCAAACATGCTGGAAATTGTTTTTTGTAACTCGGGGCTTCGTGTGGCTTTATTAATAAAAAAATTAAATAACCAAGGCCACTGGGTCAATTTCTGAAGCATATAACTCATTCGTGATTCTCCCCATGTTTTAGCATAATACGTTTTATCGTATTCTGCTAATAATCCGGCACCAAAATTTTGTTCTGCAACTGCCTTAATGGCCATGGATGCAGCAATTTTTCCGCTCAGCATGGCTGGTCCAATACCTTCTCCCGTAAATGGATCAATAAGCGATCCGGCATCTCCGCAAAGCATATAATTATCACCGCTAATGTTTCTTTTTTTTGATCCAAGAGGAAGTCCCCATCCTTGAATCTTATCTTCCATCACTGCTCCTTCAAAACGTTTAGAAATTATCGGATCGTTTTCAATGGTGTCCATCATCATTTTTTTAAGATCAATACGGCGTTTCGAAATCTGTTTGGTAAGCATTCCGGCTCCTACATTTACCCCACCACCTGGCATAGGGAATATCCAGAAATAACCCGGTTTGTAGTTCTTCAAGAAAATAAGTTCTACAAATCCGTCTTCATTCATATCTTTTACATGGCTATAATAAGCCCTTATTCCCCCCGAATAGTGGGATGGTTCCATCTTTATTCCGGATAATTTTTTGGCAGCCAACGATCGACTTCCATCTGCTGCTATTAACAAACGTGTTTCAATGGTTTCAGATACCCCATTTTGAATGGCTGTAATTTGCAAGCCTCCTTCTATTCTCTCAATCTCCTTTAGTTCGCAATTTTGAACCGAATGAACATAAGGTGACTTGGTTTTTTCAAATAGAAAATTATCAAATATTAATCGTTTTGAAACGTATCCGGGTGCTTTATCGCCTGGTTTGTATTCATGCTTAAACGGAATGGAGAGTTTTTTATAATTCGGAGCCACAAAAATAACGCCTTTACTTGGATGAAATAAATGGGCCTGGTTTGAAAGGTCTTCGGCCATGGTTTCATCCAAACTCCTGAGTATACTCATTACCTTCCCGCTTAACGCATCCCCACAAATTTTATCTCTAGGGAATTCTGCTTTTTCAATAAGGGTATGCTTAATCTTGTTTTTGGATAAAAACATAGAAGCCGTGCTTCCGGCAGGCCCTGCTCCGGAGATAATTATATCTGAAAATCCTTCTTTAAATATCAAGGCAACAAACTTAATTCCTGTTTATGAAAAAAGCCCCAAAAGTTTGTGATTATTTTTATAAAACTATCCTAACTCCAGTCTATTGGAAACCAAGTCATTTTATGAATCCAGCTGATTTATGCCTTTCCAACGTATACAAATAGCAATTCTATGGGCAATTCTGCCTTTTTGAATCAAACTTTATGAATTTAAGCAATCAAAGGTTACTTAACGCTAAAAAGACGATTCAAAACTTTAAAAAAGCGGTGCGGAAGTTTAATACGAAGGTGCAACAGGTAATACGACGCTACAAAAGGTCGGAAAAGTGAATAAAAACATTAAAAAAGGATTCCTAAGATCGGAAAGGCTTGAAAATACTGGAAATTGAACTTTTTTAGAGGTTAAATGCCTAAAAACCCATTCACTTGAAATAGGTAGAAAACAATTTTTACCCTAAAAAAAAGAAAAACGGATTTATTTTATTCGTTTAACGGGTCTACTTATTGCCTAATACAGAAATCTTATTGAAATAAGTTATGTGATTGGAAGACGTAGATTGAAGAATGTAAATTCCATCCTTTAACCCCGCAAAAACCATGTGATGGGTAATATTACCCGAAGGAGAAACATCCGTTTTGATCAATTTTCCATTCATATCGAATAATGAAAATTGAAATTCTTCGTCCGATTGCTTATTAATCTTAATCGAATATCCATTAGTAGGATTTGGGTATACGGCGGGAAGGCTTCCTTTTCTATTCTCTAATATTCCATCCACTTGCACAAAACCTTTCAAAAAACTAATGCCTCCTCTATCGTTCCCCACTATAATATCTTTAACACCGTCACCATCCACATCACCCACAGCAGGTCGGCTTTTATTGCCGTAATCCATGGTTGTGAAACTCATAAATGCCGAATCGAAAAGAATGGTTGAATCTTCGGTATAAACCGTTTGATTAATGGTATTAAACCGTCGAAATCTCACTTTCCCTTCTTCCCCACCAAATACCATATCGTATTTACCATCGTTATCCAAATCGGTAATAATACCATTTGCATTTCCTGTCGAATTAAAATCGGGGGGATTACTGTTGTAGTCAAATTCATTTACAATAAAGTTTCCAAGCGTATCATCCACTAAGGTAAACTGAGGATTTGTGCTTGAACCTGTATTCCTGAAGTAATTAAAGTTTCCATTTTTTTCACCAACAACCAGGTCCAATAATCCATTTTTATCCATATCAACCAATTGAGGAGAGCTATTGGTACCAACTTTTATGTTTCCAAAGTTTTTTATGGGGGTGGTAAATGCCCATGTGGTTGAAGATCCTATATTCTTATAAAAATACAAGTCGCCATAATAATTACCAGTTACCATGTCTGTTTTCCCATCCGCATTCAAATCTCCAAAGGTGACTGAAAGGTATATGAGGGAATCTTTGCTAATTCCCCAAAGATCTTCATCCTGTAATTTAAAAACAGGATTTTTTGCCCCACCTATATTTCTATATAAAATTAATCTATCCTTCTTATCCCGGGTTTTGGCGTTATCACCATTGGTGGCAATAATTAAATCCAAATCACCATCCCCGTCCATATCTTGGAGAACCGGAGCGGTATAGCCCCCATGGTCGAGAATTTTATCGGTAAAATAGTTTTTTCTTTCAAATTTGAATGTTGGGTTGGAATTTGTTCCTGTATTTTTATAAAACCAAACTTGTTGAGTTTGATCAACGGAAGACGTATTTTCAACTTGATTAGGTGCTACAAGAATATCTTTTACGCCATCCCCATCTGCATCCAACATATATGGGGCCGGAAAGGAATTCATATTCACCGGGGTAGTGCCTACAGGCCAATGGCCGTTGTATGAAATTATACTGTCTTGAACCGGAAGGTTAAATTCCTTTTTACCATTTTTAAGATAAATCAAATTCTTTCCATCCGCATTTCCCAATAACAAATCCAAATCACCATCGTTATCGTTATCAAACCATAATAGAGTAGAACCTCCGGTATGCTTCCGATAAATTTTATAACCACAAGCGTATAATTTAATACCATCAAACGATGTGTCTCTGAAATTACCCCAACAAAAATCGGCCAAATCAAATATCGGAGGATGTAGCGGTAAATTAAAATCTTTGGTCATGTTTCGGTATAATAATAGACTGCCTTCGCGGGCCTGATATGAGAAAAAATCGACATCACCATCTCCATCCACATCGGCAATAGTAGGTCTATTATAAAAATCAGAAGATATAGTGCTGCTATCTAAAGGATAGTCCTGAAAATTATAAGCCCTCAAAAAATCGGACACCCGTTCGAACTTCACCATTTTATCACCCGATTTTGTAACATTCCTGAACAATACCACCCCAAAATTCAAAGACGTCCACATATCTTCTTTCCCATCTTTATCATAATCAACAAATAATACCCACGTGTTTTTCAAGTTAGGGAAAGCTGAAACATAGCTAGGACTATACTCAAATGTGGTAATATCATTATTTCCTTTATTGATAAAAGGCAAAATCACCCCTCCGGTTCTATCATGCACAAACAGGTCCTTTTTCCCGTCGTTATTGAGATCAATGGTATGAAACTGGGGTTGGTTGAGCCCACCCAGAAATGCCTTCGAAAGCGTATCGCCGGATCCATTTAAAAAGATGGGTTTATTAGACGGTCTATAGGTGAGTTTATTGGATTGAGAATAACCCAAAACCCAGAATAAGATTGAAATTAAGAATACTAAAGGGCGCATAATCGTTTTAAACTATAAATTAGACCACTAAAGTATTAATTCTGTTGCACAATACCGTCAGGTATTTAATATTTACCTATTAATCGGAGAAATTCCGAACGTGTGTCCATATCCAAAAACTGTCCGAAAAGTGCTGACGTGGTGGTAATACTGGTATCATCCTTAATACCCCTGCTCGAAACACATAAATGCTTGGCTTCAATCACTACTGCCACATCTTCTGTTTGTAAAGCCTCCATCAATTCATTTCCTATTTGAATGGTAAGACGTTCCTGCACTTGTGGCCGCTTGGAATAATAATCGACAATGCGATTGAGCTTAGACAAACCTACCACTGATCCTCCAGAAATATACCCAATATGAACTTTACCCATAAATGGGACAAAATGGTGCTCGCAATTACTGTAGAAAGAAATATCCTTTTCAATAACCATTTGCTTGTAATTGTATTTGTTTTGAAAAAGGGTCACCCGAGGTTTGTTTTTAGGATTTAATCCCCAAAAACTTTCATTCACATACATGCGGGCCACTCTTCCCGGCGTATCTTTAAGGCTGTCGTCTGTGATATCCAAACCCAGAACATTCATTATTTCCTTAAAGTGTTGTTCAATTAATTCAATTTTTTTGTTTTCATCCAACAAAAAAGCGTCTTCGCGCATAGGGGTTTTAGCCGAAATTTCCATAGTATAAATGCTGTTAAATTATTTTTTTAAGGATATCATCTAACCTTTATAGGTTACAAAATTGCGCTCGGTTTCATACAGGGTTACCTGAAGTTGCTGAGCCTCGCTGAGCTTAGGTTTAATCAAATTCCAAATAACAATGGCAATATTCTCTGCCGTTGGATTAAGATTCCTAAATTCTGCTGTATCTAAATTCAAATTTTTATGGTCAAAACGTTTCTCAACGTTTTCATATATGATCTCTTTAAGGTATTTTAAATCAATTACAAAACCGGTCTCCGGATCGATATCACCAATAACGGTTACCTCTAATTCGTAATTATGACCATGATAATTAGGTAAACTGCAAAGTCCAAACACTTCATTATTTTTAACTTCGTCCCATTTGGGGTTAAACAACCGATGTGCTGCATTAAAATGGGCCTTTCTGGTAACTGCTATCGACATAATGTGTACGTTATAAAACAACACAAGGCCAACAAAGTTCAAGGTTATGTAATAATATCTTACACCCAGTAAATATAATGTACATTTAATATTGAAAATCAACGGTTTAGTATTATTTTTAAAAACTGTTCATAAATAAACACATTTATTGATCTATGTTAATACCGACTTTGAGTATTTATTCTACTTTTGTGGAGCAATTAATTAAAAAAGTTAAACAAATGACCTCAATTGAATTCAGTAACCTCATTTACAAAGAGTCTCAAACCCTAAAAAATTATGCTATAATGCTAACGCATAATGTGGAAGATGCCAATGATTTGGTGCAGGAAACCATGTTAAAAGCGTTTTCATACAGAAATAAATTTTCGATTGGCACCAATCTTAAAGGATGGCTATATACCATAATGAAAAATTCGTTCATAAACAATTACCGACGGATAGTTAGACGAAATACATTTATCGACACCTCCGACAATGCTTACCTCATGGATGTTCCGGGGAATTTGACAGAGAATTTGGGGGAGTCGTATTTTGTAAGGAATGATATAGAAGCTGCGGTGAATGAACTACCTGAAGACTTGAAAATAACTTTCAACCTTAACGTAGATGGATTTAAATACCATGAAATAGCTGAGGAGTTGAACATTCCTATTGGGACTGTTAAAACCAGAATATTTGTTGCTAAACGTAAATTGCGTAAAAAGCTTTACGCATATGGTATAAATTACGGCCTCAAAGAAAAGAGTACCTCCGAAGTTTAAATCAAAATGGCTTGGATCTAATCTTTACAGTGATCCGTAGAATTAAAAAAGGTGTAATTTAGCCGAATTTAATAAATCAAAATAAAATGGGTCATTATACCTATCTGTTCATAAATATTCTTACCCTGTTCTTTCCTTTACTATTATCGTTCGATAAAAAGGTTCATTTTATTTCTTATCTAAAGCATTTAATAGTTGGCATCATTCTCACTGCCTTGGTATTTATACCTTGGGATATGGGGTTTACCGCCATGGGAATATGGAGTTTTAATACCGATTATAATTTGGGTATATATATAGGTAATATGCCTTTGGAAGAATATCTCTTTTTTTTTACCGTTCCTTATGCCTGTATTTTTATTTATGAATGTTTGAAAGCCTATGTTAAGAGGGATTTTTTTAAAAGAATTCATTTCGCTATTTCAGCGTTAGCCGTTATTCTGCTTCTCGTTCTTATTGTTAACCATACGCAAAACACGTATACAGCTATTTCCTCTGCTTTTTTGGTTTTATTATTACTTATTCAAATAATTAATGGCCGAAATTATATGGGCCGATTTTACGCATCGTATCTTGTTTGTTTGATCCCCTTTATCATAGTTAATGGGGTATTAACCTCGTTGCCGGTAATAAAATATAACGATATATCCATTATTGGTTTAAGGCTTGGCACTATCCCTGTTGAAGACTTTATCTACAATGGGGGTTTACTCCTTCTTACCACGATGGGGTATGAATGGTCGAGAAGAAAATTTTCGAACCCAGTACTAAAGGAAGAAATTAACGAAACTAGTTCGGAACTAATTGATCGAAAGGATCATTTTTAATCGATAATTCTTCAGTTCCTAACACGTCCATATACATAAAATAATGGGCAACATAGAATACAGGGATGGCTACAAAAATTCCAACACCCAGGCATAACAATCCAAGTATCATAACAAAGAATCCTATGATATAAAATCCAAAAAATGAGAACCAATTTTTTGAAATAATCATTCGGCTGGTTTTGAGGGTATCAAGAATCGATCCGTTGTATAAAAACCACACCAATGGAAGTGCAAACGAATAAGCAACAGCGAGGTAAATGCCAGGAATGATCAATAATATAAAGCCCGCAATTACAAATATTATCATTACCAAATAAACCAAAAACAATTCACCAAATTTAGAAAATCCTTCAAAAAAAGAACTGAAGGTTACGGGTTCTGAACGTGTGATTTTATGTGCAACTATAAAATAACCAATAATCAAAGCTGGAGAAAGAACCATGCTAACCAGCGAACCAAACACCGGTATTAAACCTAATGTTCCTGAAATAATACAGTAAATAACAGTATATCCTAAATAAAGGCCAATGTTTTCTTTAACATGCTTCCAGGCCTTTGAATAATAACTAGAAATATCGACAGTGAAACCATCATTAATAAGTTTTTCAATTTTTGGATCTTGATAAATGTTTGCCATAGGTTTGTTTTTAGACTTCAATAATACAAAATCTAAATAAGTAAACCAATCCTTTTAGAGGTCGGTTATACCCCCGCTAACAACATATTTCATGGTTTCTGTTGAGTTAGAATCAATGGGTGTAATTTTATCTTTATGCACCAGAAAATGATTTCCTGAAAAATTAAAAGAATGCGGGAAGTAAACCCCAACATAATCCTTAAGCAAATCGGATTGATGAAGGTTGGAAAGATCTTTGGACGTTATAAACCCAATTTTCATTAACCCCATTTCATTCATTTTTACGATAACCGGTTCATTAAATCGCTTCTTATCCCCAACAAAAGCTTCTAACATATCTTTAATGCTGGAATAAATAAATTTCACACCCGGGGTTTTTCCTAAAATACCTTCGAACCATTCAAACAAGGGTTGATAGAACAGTTTTGAACCCAGATACCCCGTCAATAGAATAATAGTAAGCATGGCTACTATTCCCAAGCCTGGTGTTCCTAAAGGGAAAAATGCATCTAAGAAACCAAAGGCCCACTTTATAAGCGCATAGGTAATAACTATGGGAGCAAGAAATACCAAACCCCTTATAAAATAACCAATAACTGAAGTTAAGAATTGTCGTAGTAAATTTTTGACCATGGGATATTTAAGTTGTTAAGATTTATTAAAGAAAATTAGTAATAGAAATCCAATTGGTTTTTATCTCAATCATGAAATCTAGGGCATTATGCCGGATCAAAATTAGGTAATCGGCTACTTATATTTCAAATGAATAGGTATAGAAAATTACAAATTCATTACCCCTTGTTACACAACGATTCGTTTATACCTTGAAATAACAAATGGATGTAAGTATTACCCATATTGCATTCCCATCATTTAAAACCATTCTAATTAAATGAAATAACGATTGTTTAATCTATTAGATTTGCTGCTTGGTGTTTACAACCATATTTTTGCCTTTAACATTAAAAAACCCTAATGATTTCATTCGAAGAAACCGAAAACCAAACCCTAATACGACACACCGTTAGAGATTTTGCTGAGAAAAACATTCGTCCTTATTTAATGGATTGGGATGAAAGTCAATACCTTCCTGTTGAACTTTTTAAGAAAATGGGAGAATTGGGCATCATGGGGGTTTTAATTCCACAACAATACGGCGGGGCAGGCTTAGGATACTACGAATATGTGGTGGCTATTGAAGAATTAGCAAAAGTTTGCGGTTCTATAGGATTGAGCATGGCAGCCCACAATTCATTGTGCAGTGGTCATATCATGTACTTTGGAAACGAAGAACAAAAAATGAAATGGTTACCCAAACTGGCCTCTGCAGAATGGTTGGGTGCTTGGGGATTAACCGAAGCCAATACCGGAAGCGATGCCATGCGTATGCAATGTGTGGCTAAAAAGGATGGTAATGATTGGATCATTAATGGATCGAAGAATTGGATTACCCACGGAATATCAAGCAATGTTGCTGTTGTCTTAGCCCGAACCGGAGAATTACTCGATTCACATGGAATTACCGCCTTTGTAGTAGAAAGAGGTACGCCAGGATTCAGTGGGGGGAAAAAAGAAAATAAATTAGGTATGCGCGCCAGCGAAACCGCCGAAATGATATTTGAAGATTGCCGGGTTCCTGAAGAAAATGTTTTGGGAAATGTTGGGGATGGATTTATTCAGGCCATGAAGGTGTTGGATGGTGGAAGAATATCCATTGCATCCTTGGGATTGGGAATTGCTAAAGGAGCTTATGAAGCGGCTCTTAAATATTCCAAAGAACGCCATCAGTTTGGGAAACCAATCAGTAGTTTTCAAGGCATCAGTTTTAAACTTGCCGATATGGCCATGGAAATTGAAGCAGCAGAATTGTTGATATACCAAGCCGCCTATTTAAAGAACAACCACAAACAATTAAATAAGGAGTCGGCTATGGCAAAGTATTACTCATCAGAAGTAGCTGTAAAATGTGCTACGGAAGCCGTTCAAATATTTGGAGGATATGGTTACACCAAAGACTTTCCAGTAGAAAAATTCTATCGCGACAGCAAACTTTGCACTATTGGTGAAGGCACCAGCGAAATACAAAAACTCGTCATTGCCCGAGCTGTTTTAAAATAAGATATAAATTTAAATCCCCGGGGGTTACCCGGGGATTTAAATACCAAAGTCTATGGCGAGTAGACTTTCTTATAAGGTTCTATTCGATTCTAAATTAATTCAACACTTCGTTTAATAAAATTATTCAAGGCTTCTCCTGTCAACATATTCTGAGCCAATAATGCCAAGTCTGCTAATTGACGTGCATTAGAGTTTCTCAAGCTTTCATCCGTTTCTTTAGCCAATTTTCCTATTGAGGCGTGGTTGGTGTTGACTGTTACATCAAACTTTTCGGGCATATTGGCCATAAAGGCATACATTCCTCCCCCACCCATTTGATTCATTTCTCGCATACGTCGGTCGAATTCGTTGCGGGTAATAGTTATAAACTGATCGTTGGGTGATAAGGGCTGTAATTCAACCGTAAACGTCTCTTTGTCAAATTGGTTTTGAATAGATTCAGTCACAATTTTAATATCCTCTTCATTCAAAACGGTATCAAAGGATTCGCCTTTATCAATAATTTTATCCGCAGAGGAAGAATCAACCCGTTTAATTTGGAACTTCTCATTTTTTTGTTCCAATTGCATGATGTAATGGTTGTCGATGGATTCATCAAACACCAATACATCATAACCTTTGGCCAATAATGGACCAATAAAGGCAAATTGCTTTTCCTTATCGGTGGTGTAAAGGGCTATAACATTACCGTCCTTATCCGTTTGAACCGGACTAATCATTTCTTTGTACTCCTCAAAGTTGAAGTATTTGCTTTCTGTATTTTTCAACAAGCAAAACGACTTGGCTCTCTCTTCAAATTTGTCATCACTTATAATACCATACTTCACAAACAAACTCATATTAGGCCATTTGCTTTCGAAATCAGTTTTATCCTTTTTGTAGAGCTCATGGAGTTTATCGGCGACTTTTTTGCTGATATGCGACGTTATTTTTTTTACATTGCTATCGGATTGTAAAGCACTGCGCGACACATTTAAAGGAATATCCGGTGAATCAATTATCCCTTGCAATAGCATCAAGTAATCGGGCACGATTTCCTGAACCTGATCGGTTACAAATACCTGATTACTGTATAGTTTTATACGGTCTTTGGCCAATTCCATTTCGCGGCGGGCCTTTGGGAAAAATAAAACTCCAGTAAGATTGAAAGGAAAGTCTACATTAATATGTATCCAAAACAAAGGCGCTTCCTGAAATGGAAATAATTCATTGTAAAAGGCAGTATACTCTTCATCCTTAATATCAGAAGGTGATTTTTTCCATATAGGACTGGTATTATTAATTACCTTACCATCAAATTCTATTTCAATGGGTAAAAACTTACAGTATTTGGTCAGTAATTCTTTGATTTTCCAGGTTTGCAAGAAATCAAGGGAATCTTCGGCAATGTGAAG
>Ga0247843_1008656_pt1 | contig 11716 bp, 8 predicted proteins | sample LaCruzMarch2017__FD_192420 | JGI IMG/M metagenome (GOLD analysis project Ga0247843, IMG submission 192420) | Freshwater microbial communities from meromictic Lake La Cruz, Castile-La Mancha, Spain - LaCruzMarch2017_8m | ecosystem: Environmental > Aquatic > Freshwater > Lake | place: Spain...
TTCCAAAGTGGTCGGCCAAGCTCCCGAGCGCGGTGGCACCGATCAAAATCCCGAAAAGTGTCGCGGAGCCCACGAGGCCCTTCTCCATCGCTCCGAGCTGAAACTCCATCGAGATCAGCGGCAATGCCACACCTGTCATAAAAACCACCAAACCTTCAAAAAATTTCCCGGCCGTGGCCAGACCCCATATTTGCCACTGCATGGAGGTCATCGGCACGGTGGGGATCGTCGTTCCGTCCGACCAGACGGGCGTTTCATCAATATACTGCTGGACTGTTTTTGCTGCGGTAGGTTTCACAGCGTGGAGAAGGGATTGGTGCACTCAAAAGAGCAACCCCATCCTTGAAACACTTTCGACACACAACGGATTCGCCTTGCAAAAACCCAAGGACAAAGAGACCTCTGTCTGCAGCAATTTCGGCTACTCCGGATTGTCGCTCAGCAGCGAAGCAGGCCCCGGGAGCACGGGAGGGAAGGCAAATCCCTCGGTCTTCAGTGCCTCGAGAACCTCAGCGCGGCTTTTCATGTTCCACGCCACTGCTTGGATGTCGGGCGCTAAGGCGGTCACGAAGGTGTCGATCGAGCCGACGATTTCTTGAAGCACCACTTCGGGCACCTCGCGGGTGGGCAAATGCAGCGCGTGCTGGAGAAAAATGGTCCCAACCTCCTCGTTCAGGCAGAACGCCCCGACCGGGATGATCGAGTTCAAGATCATGAAAAGCCGCGCCAACTCCGCCGCCCGATCCTCCGCAAAGGAAAACGAAAACCTCACCAGAAACTGCAGCACCATGGCATCGTCAAATTCCTCGGGAATCCCCTGAAACGCCAGCAGGTCGTTCACAAAGGTCATCTCAAGCAAATACACCTCCTCCGGCGTTTCCCCCAAGTGAACGAGCAGCGTGTCGATGGGAATCTCCGCCGAAGCGGGCAGGAATCTCACGGCGTAGTCCAACTCCTCAAGGATGTCGGCGATGATCTGCAAGGGTGCGGTTTCGTAGGGCATGAGATAGAGTTTTAAGTTTTAAGATTTAAGTTTTTCAGCCTTTACTTCCACCCCTCCGTGTCTTGGTGTCTCCGTGAGAGGTCTGTTTGATCAACTTCGCTTCTGCAAGACATCGTTCTTAATGAATTGGCTGCCGTCGTAAGGAAGGTTGTATTGCTCAGCCACAGATTTCGGCAATAGGAGGTCGAAGTGCCCGCCTCGGAAGAGGAGCACGGGGCTATTCAGCGTGAGTTTTGCATTCTCGGGAACCTCGAAGGAAGCAAAAAACTCGGGTGGATTGGCCTTATTGAGTTGCACCTCCTTAAAGGCAATGCCCAGCTTGTTAAGAAGATTTGCTATCTTTTTATGATCAATGCCTTCTGCTGATTTCGCTTTTTCCAACTCATTATTCAGACTTTCGGTTTCGGCGGTTTCCTGCGCGGCCCGGCTAAGGTCCGCGATGAGTTCCGTAGTCGTTTGATTTCTCGTGGCAGCGAGACTCGTCAGGAGGCAATAGCCATCGGCACGAGATGGTATGTGCACAAAGTCCTTCAGCTCCTCCGGCTTGCCTGTCGCCTTATTCCAATCCGTATTATTCGTTTGCGGGCGAGAGGTGTCGCCTTGACCAAAAGAATCGAACATCACTTTGCCAAAGTTTTGCGTGCTTGATTGGAGTGGCTGCGGCATGACCGCTTGGCTGATGGAATCTTTGCGATCCTCTTCATTGTCGAAAGATTCATAAAAGACTTCGTCGACCTCAAAATCCCTGGTGGGTTGCATTTCTGACGCGATGCCGACCGGTTCGCCATAGACAACAGCGGTTGAGCCGAATTCCAGTTCCTCACGGATAAGGTCGTAGTGTCGTTTTTCCGGATGATCGTGTGGGAGTTTGAGTTTGGCGGTGATGTTTTCTGGCCGGATGTCTACGAGAGTCGATTTCCCAGAACCGTTGCGATACCACTGAGTGCCTTCGCGGGTGTAGGTGATGTAGACGCCGCGGTCGCGGTGCGTGCCTTTGTGGCAGATGATGGTATTTGGGTGGAGTTGGATTGTCCTGTTGTGGTTCGTGAGCGGCAAAAGCGGATCAAAGGCCGTGCGGATGGGGTTTCCGTTTTGGTCGAAGCGGGCGATGAAGAGGGCCTCGGAGCTATTGGGCCTGGCTTCCTGGCCGAGGAAAGCGCGGTTGGTGGAAGTCGTGGGCGCGAGCTCGGCTCCGACTTTTTCGGTGAATTCCTGCAAGCACACATTCGCGGAGCGCGACCGGGGGGCATTGTCACTGCCCGGAGCGAAGAAGAGTTGCTTCATCTCCTGCCGCAGCTCGCGGGCTTCGGGGCCGGTGATCATGGGCTGCCTGAGGAAATTCTCGAAGTTCGGCATTGTCCCCATGGTTTGCTGTGACTTTAGCAAAGCGCCCATCTTCAAAAGCCCGGGATTGCGCTTCAATGCCGTGAGAGCGGCATCCATGCCGCTGTCGAAGCGGTTGCCATGGAGCACGGCGGAGCCGGATTGGAGTGCGGTGAATTCGGTGCGGGCGGAAAGCGGATTTTCCAGATTTGCATCGGCAGCGAAGGAGTCGGTTTTGATTTCCTTGAGGTTCAAGGCGGCGAGCAGGCGCTTCACACCATCGCCGGTGCTGCCGGCATGGACGATGCGGGAGATTTCCAAAGGAGTGAGTGCGCGCTCACGCAGCGTTTGCAGGACGGGTGAGTTGTTCGCGAGTTTCAAATACGCAGCCTGCTTATCGCCCGAGGGATCGCTCTCCGGGCCAGGAAGGCGGCCTGAGGTGGCAAGAAAGGCGGCCTGGGCTTCGGGCGTTTGCGCGATGACATCGAGTTCCGCGAGGAGGTCGCGGTAAACGGCCTGCGCGGTGACATTGACATAACGGATGGAGAGGAACTCCTCGAGCTTCTGAATAACGGCATCGGCAGTCACTGGCTTGCCTGACTTTTCAAGAGCCTTGGCGGCCGCTTTGACGCGGGGGTTGGATTTGCGAAGCTCCTCAAGCTTCGAGGGGTCGTTTTGCAGGGCGGCAAGGCCTTCCTGGGCGTCGGCCATACGATTTTGAGTTTGACCGGTGCGCTTGAGGCGGTGGATGGCGATGCCAACGCCCACAGCACAGCCAATGAGGCCAAGCCCGAGAGCGATCGGGCCAAGGACGGCTGCGCCTGTCACACCGGCCATCCAAAGTGCTGTGGATGCCAAGCTGACTCCACCCGAGATCATCGAGGGGAATTCAATTCCCAAGCTGTCGTATCGGTTGTCTCTGATTTGTTGCTTGAGGGATTTCTTTTCCGCTGTGAGGAGGAGATGCAGGGAATCCTTCGACAAGGCTTCCGAGATGTTCGCTTCAGAGAGTTCCTTGCCCTCGGAGTCGAGCTTTGAAAGGACTTTCCCCCGCCTGTTGGCAAGGGCGGCGGCGGCCTTTTTCACCATCGCTTCGAGCCGGGTGTTCGCTTTCCAGTTTCGCACGATGCGCCATCCGGAAACGGCTACCGAGATGGCTCCGAATAGGGCAAAAACCTTGCCAGCCCATGCCACACCGCCCCGAGCGGCGATCGTGCCAGCCTGTTGCCCAAAGGTCACGGCGAGTCCTGTGCCGCTGGCTAAAAGGCCGGCGGGGTAGCGAACGAAGAGCTTGGAGTAGTTCTCGCCGCGTTTGTAACGAAGGTCCTCGATCTGGATTTCAAGGCTTTTTTCGTCCGGGCTTTGCGAGACTTTTGCCACCACCCCAGCGTGAAGCTCCGTGTCGGCATGGTGAACGGCGAAGGCTTTTTCCGGGCCCAGCCTCTTTATCAGTAAAACGAGATTCTTTTGCTGTGTTTTGAGCTTCGTGCCCGAAACCTCGACTTCTTTTTTGCGCTGCTGCAGGCGGGTATTTGACTCCTCGGCCTTGAGGAGGTGGTGCGCGATAGCTTTTCGTTTTTGGTTGCCTTTGAGCATCCCCGCTCCGTAAGCGAGAACTCCGAGAGCGCCTCCAACCCCCTCGCCCATGACTTGCTGTGAAGAGCCTTTTTGGGCATGTTCGGGCACGAAGCCCTCGGCATTTTTGATGACCCCAAGCGAATCCTTGATCGGGCTGGTGAGGTCTTTGCCCTGCTGCGCCTTCAGCGCCGCGAGGTCCTCCTCGGCTGCGCGGAGCCTTGCGAGTTTCCGTTCGCGCCAGAACCCTTCGTGGCGCCTGATGGAGGGAACGCTGCCAGCAAAATCAAGGTTGCGCTTTTGGAACTCGTTTTTGTCAACGCGAGCTGGTTGGGGTTCCTTGAAAGCAGCTGACTGCCGGTTCTGATCCGAGTGTGAAGAGAAAAGGTCGCTGTCAAATGGGGACGATTGTCCCCATATCGAGCTGTTTTGAGGCCCTACTGGTTTTTTAAGGCCGTCTTTGATGGGCTTGAGCTCTTCGGGTGAAATCTCCTTTGATGCGACCGGATTGCCGTCGAGATCATACTTTATGGAAGTTCTCCAGCCGATATCGTCCTTCGAGCGCGTGATGAGAAACTTTTTTGCGGGGGCGGAGGGCAATGAGGAGTCGTCGAAGAAGATATTCATCCGGCGGGGCACTAATGGCAAATCACCGCTTTTGACACCCTTCCACGGCTTGGGGCCCTCCGGGGAGCCATTGGCGACGATCTCGCGGTGTGCTTTATGGAGGCTGGTTTTTTGGGCATTAAGATTCGCACGGAAATCAACCGCAACCGCAGTGTCCGCAATCATGTAGTCAGCGGGGTTTTCGGCGAAGTCGGCGAGAAGGTTTTCGTAGGCGGCCACCATGGCGGTCTTGTTGGAAGCCTGATCCGGGGAGTGGAGCGAGGCGGCGACGATGAGGAGACCGCCCAAGACCTCCGCCGGCGTGTGGTATTGCCCGCCCTGCATGAAGAAACTGAGCGAGGCAAAGAGGGACTGGAATTTTTCGTCAAGTGGCGGAAGAGGATTTTTTCCATTTTTGAGGGCATTGGCGCGATCGAGAAGCGAAGCCATGGCCTCTTTGACCTTGTCCTCGCCAAATTGGGCGACGAGGGCAAGGCCGATATCGGTGGCGGTGCCCGAGATGCTGCAGAGGGTGCGGTGACCGGCGCTGTGGATCATCTTTGCGATGGAATTCTCGTTCGCGAGGTCACCCAAGGTGTGGGCGCGCCCTTGGGCATCACGGACGGAAAGGTCCTTGAAATCGAGCTGGGCGAAGTCAGCCACACTTTCTTGAAGGCGTATGACGATGGTTTTCCTATCCTGAAGCCCCTCGAGCGTGGCATCGATTTCCTGGATGGCATCTCTCAACTCCCTCGCGCGAAGTTGGGCGAATTCATTGGTGCCTGTGAGATTGGCAGAGTCATTCAGCTTCGACTTCATGGACTCAAGTTCCTTGATTTCCCGGTCGAGAAACTTTGTTTCGTTCCGCAGCGCTTTTTGAAAAACCGCCCCCTTGTTGCCGCCCTCCGCGAGGGCTTCCAGATTGGCGGGGAGAGTGTGGGCGCGCTGGATCGTGTTGGGCCGCATCCCATGAGCAAAGAGTTGGCCTCTTTTGATTTTCTCGACGAGCGCGGCGGCTTCGGATCCGCGATCGCCTGCAAGCCTGGAAACGGCATCGAGCGCGGCGGCGTCCAAGCGTGCGTCCGGCATATTCATGCAATTTTTTTCGATAGCCTTGTCGCGTTGGTTGAGGCCTTGAGCGATGGCCTCGTGGATTTTTGGAAAGCGGCCACGGAGTCCCGCAACCACATCCAATCCGCCTGTGGTGGTCCTCACGAGGGCATCGGCCAGAACCTCCTCGGCGAGCGCGGCGTCTTTTCCGAAGTTTTGTGGAATAGCTCTTCGGGCGACTTGCGCCGACACCTCGCGCGGGTTGAATTCCATGAGCAGCGGAGAGGTGCGGATGAGGGTCTGGAGCTTGGCAAGAGCGCCAAGGGCGGAGTCCCTGCGAGCGTGCACCCCATTGTCGTTGGCTCCCGCCGAATCCGGGAACGCGCCCTGATCGCAAAGTTCGTTGTAAAGGGCGCTGCGATCTGCGGCATTCAATTTCTCGTTGAAAAGAATGTCGTTGAATATCTGGCCGATCGTTCCGTGGAGTTGCGTGGCCAGAAGGTCGGCCTTGTGCGGGTCGGCTTTAGCGGCCTCGAGATAGGCGGGGAGGTTGGCTTGATAGTATTCGAGTTGGCGGAGATTGACTTCGTGGGCCTCCCGATTGGCAAAGCCCTGGGTCGGATCGGGCGAGTATTTTTTGAATGCCCAAGGGAGCATGCGCGCTTTGGCATCGGGGTCCGTGGGCTCGGGGAAACGACCGATGCCGCCGTATTTAGGATTGAAGCCCTTGTCGAGAAGCCCCTTGATTTCCGCATGCACGCCATAGTCGCCGGGGGTGGCGGGCGGCTGTTTCACAAAATTCTCCAACGCTGTGAAAAGAGATTTTGCCGTCTCGGCGAGCGGCTTGTTGGCGATTCCACCCGCCAGCGCGAAGGTCGCATCCATTGGGTCCGTCTTGGTTCCCATGGCCACAACCATCGCCGTGGAGGCTCCAAAAGCAGTGTCGATGGCGCGTTGATCCTGTGGCGTGGAAAGGTCGCGGTGGAAGACAGGACCTGCCGATTTGTTGGTCGAAAATTTGAGGTCGAACAGATTGTTGCGCACCCAGTCTTTCAGCAGGGCCTTGTCGGGTGTGTAGTTCAGCACCGCAAGGCGCGTAGGGATGTCCTTTTCAGCAGCCTTGATGAGTTTTTCGCACAGCGCGTTTGTCACTGCGTCATGCAGTTCATCGAGGAGCCGTTGTTTGTCCGTGCCCCGGAAATACAGGATGGAGCCAAGCTCCTTGATGCACCCCTCCACCTTGCCTGCATGCTTGCCAAGCGGAATGCGATCCATCGAGGCCACTCTGGGGCCATCGAGGTAGGCATCCTTGAGCGCCTCGGCCAATCGATCCACGCCCGGTTGCCAAGTCATCTCCCCGGTGCGCGCCATATTGGCAACACGCGTGGACGGGAGGCTTGCCAGGTCGAGGTTTGGCCGGTTTTGAATAGCCTGGCCCGCGTTGACCGGCGATTGCTGTCGAACACTTTGGCTTTGGATTAACAGTGGAGGCATGGCTCTTGGTCTCAGGCGAAATCGTGCACTTCCTTGTCTAAAGAAGACTCGGCTTTATCGCTTGGCAGGATCGACCCGGACTCCCATTTCTCAATCCGGTCGCGCCAAGTGAAAAAGGTTTCGACAAAAAGACTCACCACCTCCACGGCGGCAGTGGTCTCCATGGCACCAATTGGCCAATAGCGCACCAGGAGCAGCGTGCGCGTCTCCGGTTCGTATCCCAGCGTGGCACCATCTGTGCCGGCGCAGCCGAAGTTGGCGATCGCAATATCTTTAAAAACAGCCTCCCCGGGCTCCTCATCGAATGTGGCAACCGTCGCATAAAGTCCCAAGACATCGTCGCCCTCATCGGCGAGTTCGATAAGTGCTCCGTCGCCCAGATCCAGCGACACACTGCGCAAATCCCCCTCCGCGAGCGAGTCGGCACTGCCACAAATACGCTCGACCAGTTGATAAAATGGCGATTCCTCCATAGCTAAGGCCTCCTGTAGCCAGACCGAGAAGCGTGGTCAAATCTTGGATTGTTAAGATTGAGAACTTCGACGATTTACTTTTTCTTTTCGCGCCGCTCTTTGTTAATGTTGATCATGGCGTCGGTGAGTTTGCCTTGGAGGCCAGCCGCGTCGGTGTGGTCGATGGCGACGACCATGGGACGGCCATTGGGCAAGGTGATTCGCCACACGCGGCGCGTGCCGAAGGCGTAGTCGGGAACAAAATAATCCTCGTCCCCGCCAAGGCGCTCCAGATTCGGCCAGAAAGGAAACTCCTCAATGGTGACATGCGCTTTTTCTTTCGGCTTGAACCGCTCGGCTATCTTTGCGGATTGCCACTGCGGACTCTCGGCGATCTCGGGAAGCGCCGCCAACTCACCGATCGTCATTTCCTTCAACTCGGCCTTGCCCATTCCCAGCGCGTATTCCGACATCTCCGCGTCCGTCGGGCCATGATCGGTTTTTTCACTGTTGAGAACCTGCGCGAGATACCGATACATGCGGCGGAACTTTTCCGGTTTGGAGGCCAGTGGCCCCAGAAGCAAATGAATGCGCCGGCTCAAATCCTGGATAGCGCCTTCGACATTTTCAGGGGGAAGTGCCGCATTCTTGTAGTGAAGGTAGGTCTCCGCAGTGAATTCAGCCCCCTGCAGATTGAGGGGTTTGAATTTTTTGACTGCTATCTCCGAGCGACCGGCCATCGCAAAAAAATGAGGTTCCTCCTCTTTCATTCTTCGCCACACTTCCGCACGTTCCGCAAGGGCCATCGCATTGCAACTCGTCGACGCCTCGATGCTGAACGCAGCCTCCACAGGCAATGGGGCCGCTCCGCGCTCAATGTTTTGGATCGAACTCGCCTTCAACCCCGTTTCCTTCGCGCACCTCTCGCGACTCCAACCCAGCAGCTCGCGCAGTTGCTGCAAGGGATGCGCCGGAGGCGCTGGCTTTTCCGCTTTTGGCTTTTTCATACGCGAGCACATCTATCCGTTGAAAAAAATTACGCAACACAAAAATAGTTTGTTGACTTGGTAATTTACTAATTATATTCTAAATTCGTCGGATGCAGCAGGCCTCCGGCCGACACGATGGCTCTGGGCCTCCATGTGGAGACACCCCCGGCGCTTCGCCTCGGTCAAAAGCCAGGAACAGCATCCGTCAAAAATAACATATGACAAAGACCACATCGACACCATCGACCAACACCACGAGCGAAAGCGCAGACACGACCGGAGGACGATATCCGTTCGCCGGCATCACGCTTTCGCAAGCGGAAATGAACCAAATCCTCAAAACGCTCCAGCAATTGAGAGACGGCCTGCCAGCCATGCCGACCCTCACACCCACCGAGCGCAAGAGGATTTCCAAGCTGGGCACGCGCAGTCGCGGTTTCGCCTTTTCCGCCATCGAAGCGGCCAAGGCCGATTCCGGCTTGCTGCCCCAAAGCATCTCGCTGGAGAACCTCTTGGCGCAGGATGAACTCCTGAGCGAGATGAGCCTCCTCCAGACGCATCTGGCGGACATCAAGTCGAAGCTCGACGATTCCGTCCTCCTCATCGGCAGCCATGTTTACAGCATGTGTCGCACGATCTATGCCGTTATGAAAACCGATGCTGCTAAGGCGAAGATGCAGGAACAGCAGGCCGTCATGAAGCAGCGCTTCAAAGTGACGAGAAAGAAGAGCCAGCCTGAGGCGAAGACGCCACTCTTGCAGTAACGCTAAAAACATGGAGACCCGAAAGGGCTTCAGTTCCGGGCGTCCGTCTTCGACACGGGCGCCCGGTTTTTTTTGCCCCAGGCTGGCTTCTGCAAACAATGTCTCCTCACCTTTTCCTTCTCTGCAAGCTTTAAAATTCCTCCTTCGGAACGAGGTCATCCGCCTTCAGAACAAAGCCAACCTCCTTCGGAACGAAGCCAACCCCCTTCGGAACAAAGCCATCCTCCTTCGGAACGAAGCCAACCTCCTTCGGAACGAAGCCAACCTCCTTCGGAACGAGGTCAAACACGCAAACCACTGGATCATCCCGCCGTAAAATCCGCGCGGCAGCGCACCCCGTGCCAATGGGAGGGTCATCGTCCTCGCCTGACCCAAATATCAAACACGGAAAGCGTAGCGCCACCACCCAGACAACTCCCCGTGTGAAACCCATCCGAATAACAAAATGCCAACTCAACGCCGCTCGGCGGCTGAAACATGGGCCATGCAAACCGAAGCACTGGGAAGTGCGAAGGAACCACATCACCGATAGCCCGAAGGGTGCAGCGAGCAGGGGGTGAGCAAGGCAAAGGTTGTCCCTCCCAGAGACGCTATCCGACTTGGACCCCGCCTCAGAGAGGATATCAGCATCAATTTAATTTGCGTTATTTGTAATATTTTTTATTGAATACGCATATATTTGATTTATTTATCAAATCATGAAGACCACTGCTGAAATCGGTCAAGTTCTCGCACTCCGAAGGAAAAAACTCGGCATCAAGCAGAAAGATTTGGCCGCATCGGCCGGAATACCCGGGGCATCCCTCTCACGACTTGAGAACGGACGCCTCCCTGAATTTGGCGTTCGCAAGCTGGCATCCCTCCTGACCGTGCTCGGGCTCGAACTGGATGTGCGCCCTGCTGGCGCGGCGGGCAATTTGGATGAACTCCGCAAGGAGCTCGGAGGCTCATGAAACTCGCTGTCCACACACTCGGTCGCGAGGTCGGAACGCTCGAGTCGGTCGGTGCATTCAAGTCGGTGATGACCTACCACCTGCGTGTGGCTGCGGAGGACTTTGTTTCACTCACCATGCCCGTGAGGACGGAATCCTACGGGTGGGATGCCCCGCTGCATCCGATCTTCCAGATGAACCTTCCCGAGGGCTATCTGCTCAAGGTGCTCCAGGAACGGTTCGGACCTTTTATCGGCTCAGACCCCACTGCACTTCTTTCCGTGGTGGGACGCCACATGGTCGGACGCATTCGGGTTGCAGCGCCCGGAGCCGACCTCACCATCCCTCCACAGGCCTTTGAAGTCGCTGAAGTCCTGGAGGGAGACAACTCCGAAGAAGCCTTTGCGGAACTTGTCTATCAGCACGCCACAAGCGGGGTTTCGGGAGTGATCCCCAAATTTCTCGACGGGAGCGACACGGGCATCGAAGCCTTCAACAAAACCACCCTTTTCACTGGCAAGCACATCGTCAAAGGCTCCACCCGCAATCTGCCCTTCGCGGCACTCAATGAACACCTCTGCATGCAGGTCGCAGCCAAAGTTCTCCCCGCTGCCAGGACCGAGATTTCCAGGGATGGCAAAGCCCTCATTGCGCACCGCTTCGATGTCGATGAGGAGGGCCGTCCCCATTTGGGCATGGAGGACTTTTGTTGCCTACTGGGGCTCTCCCCGGAAAAAAAATACGACACAACCTGGGAGCGTATCGCGAAAGCAATCCGCCACCATGTTCCCGGCCCAACCCAGCGCGAGGCCTTCCGTCAACTCACCCTCATGCTTCTCTTGACCTACGCCCTGCGCAATGCGGACTGCCATGCGAAAAATCTCGCACTCCTCTACACGAGCAAGGCCGATGTGCGCCTCTCACCGGCCTACGATCTCCTGACCACGGTCGTCTACTCAGGCTATCAAAACCAGCCGCCGGGCATTGCCTTCATGGGCAAGAAGACTTGGGCGCCTGGAAAAAACCTCAAAAACTTCATTGCTCTGGAATTCGGAATCCCCCTTCGGGAGCAGATTCCCCTGTTCGAATCAATCTGCGAGGCCATCACCGACACTGCCCCCTATGTCCATGCAGCCATCCGGCAGCACGCCGGCTTTCGCGATCTTGGAAAACACATGCTTCTGGCATGGGATGAGGGTATCCAGACCCTTCGAGACAAACGCCACTACTCTCTTTCCCAACCTCAAAACGAAAACCTCCTCGGGGTTATTTCCGATCCCCCGAAACTGGCCAATCCGAAGGGTTGGGAAGGCGACGCTCCCATTCTAAAAAATAGACGACCCCTCTAAAGATATTCATTTTAGTGAATATCCTACAAGTTTACAATTGACAACCGCCGTGAGAATGGTTGATTATTCATTTAAATGAATGTTAGCTTTGCAGAGATCTCGAAAACATTACGAGAGCGACGCCGCGAATTGGGGGTGTCCCAAGCCGATTTGGCGAGGCTCTCAGGCTTGAGCCTTCA
>Ga0247843_1008657_pt1 | contig 11715 bp, 5 predicted proteins | sample LaCruzMarch2017__FD_192420 | JGI IMG/M metagenome (GOLD analysis project Ga0247843, IMG submission 192420) | Freshwater microbial communities from meromictic Lake La Cruz, Castile-La Mancha, Spain - LaCruzMarch2017_8m | ecosystem: Environmental > Aquatic > Freshwater > Lake | place: Spain...
GCAAACCATACTGATTTTTTGCAATTATATGCTGCTCAGCCGCAACGGGGCAATGGTATGCTTTATTTTAACACAGGGTATTTAAAATTGCTGTTGCAGCAACTGCTGCAAAACCCGCTGGAAGCCTCAGGCGATTGGCAGCAATGGGAAAAAGCGGGTCTGATTGGGGTGCAAGCGCAGGTGCTTGGAAGGGATCAGTTGGATATAAAAATTGGCGTACAGGCAAGCCCGAACAGCCAGGCAGAGACCGGTATTTTATGGAAAACACCTTTAGCGGCACCCGCCCGTACCCAGCCTTATGTTTGTGATGCCACGGGCAACGATCCGAAAGTATTGATTCAGGACGTGGCGCATACCCTGTATTGTTTGGGCATGAACGGCTCCACCCAGTGGCGGCGGCAGTTGACCGCGCCGATATTATCGGCCGTGTATGCGCTTGATTTTTTTGACAATGGGCGCAGTTGTTATTTATTCAACACCACGGAGGCCATTTGGCTGTTGGATGAACAAGGGAAAACGGTAGATGGTTTTCCAATTCGATTGCAATCACCGGCCAGTAATGGGCTTTGTTTGGTCGATTTTGATGGAAACCATCGTTTTAGTTTGTTTTTAGCTTGTAAAAATGGTAACATATATGGGTATGACCAATATGGCCGTCCACTGGCGGGCTGGAATCCACTTCCGGCCAAGGGAAACATGCTACATCCCATGTTGCATTTTCAGGAAGCGAATCAGGATTACCTGGTTGCCCTGAATGCAGCGGGCAAATTGTGGGTGTTTGGACGAAATGGCGCGGCCCATTTTCCGGCGATTACGCTGCCGGGCCTTTATCAAAGTCCTCCGCAACTGTCGGTAAAACAAAATGGCAACAAGCAAATTGTCTGTTTTAATACAAACGGGCAGATTACGTTGGTTGATGTACAGGGTGGGGTAAGGCAAATCCGGGCAGGTACGACCCAAGCTGCTTCAACAGGCATCAGCAGCATGGATAATAAATTATTTACCCTATTGGAAGGCAGTCGATTACATATTGGGAATGGGGCCACTCCTTTTAAAATGCACCCTTTATCTGAACCGCTCGACACCCTGTTTGCGATTGGTGGGCATACCTTGGGTGGTTTACAACGCAGTACTGCTACCATATATTTATTGGATCATCAGGGCAGGGCAGGAGCCCAATTTCCATTAGCAGGCACAACGGCTTTTACGGTTTATCAAAAATCGGGTAACGGGTTGTTGCTTACGGGCAATGGTGCTTCGGTGTATGCTTATAAATTAGGCGCACAAGCATTTTAACCAGTTTTTGGATTAGTCGGGGCATTTTTTGCATGGTATTCTACTTGTTTTATAGAATAAAAAACTGTCATCTTCAAGATATTTCCTTAAATTATTTGCGTTTGGTGAGAAATACCTAACACTTCCTTGTACATTTAGCCGCTAATCTAACAATCCTAATTCTTTGTTTACGATGCCTATGAAAAAGTTCTTCTTTCTTTTGTTTTTCTGTTTAATGGGATGGCATGTCGCACAGGCGCAGTTGCCCAATGGGTCGGTTGCACCCGATTTTACCGTAACAGATTTAAACGGAAACACCATTCACTTGTATGACCTGCTGGATGCAGGAAAAACAGTTTATATTGATGTTTTCGCAACCTGGTGTGGTCCATGTTGGAACTACAAAAACACCGGTGCGCTGGAAACGATTTGGGATACCTACGGACCGTCGGGCACCAATGAAGCCTTTGTACTTGCCGTAGAGGCCGACGCCGCGACCAATCTTGCCTGCTTATACGGCCCTTCTGGGTGTGTTGGCGGGACACAGGGCGACTGGGTAACTGGTACCAACCACCCCATTGTGGATGATCCCTCCTTCAATAACCTGTACAACATCAATTATTACCCAACGATTTACATGATTTGTCCCTTGGACAAAAAAGTGTACGAAACGGGCCAGTTGAATGCGGCCAATTTGTGGGCTAAACGCGCGCAATTTTGTGCGCCACCACCTTTGGAAAGCACGGTCAACAGCGTCAATAACGTACGTTGTTTCGGTACTCCTTCCGGTTCTATCAATATTTCTGTATCTGGAGGCATACCACCGTACACCTATTTATGGTCGAACAACGCAACGACGAAAAACATTGCCAACTTGACCGCCAATGACTACACCTGCACGGTAACTGCTTCTAATGGCTCAACCATTGTAGTCGGTCCAGTGACAGTAGAAGGTCCACCATCGGCACTTGCTGTTTCCTTGTCTGAATCTACCCCCATGGGTTGCAATGGCAACTTCGCCTCCCTCACCGTAGAAGGTGCTGGCGGTTGGGGAAATTACAGCTACAATTGGAGCAATGGCATCAATGAAGCGACGATCAATGGTTTAACGCCTGGAAACTACACGGTTACCCTCACCGATAACAGTGCCTGCACCAAAACGAGTGTATTTACCGTGGCACCCGCGGTTCTTCCGCAGTCCATTATTGCAGCACCGCCTGCCATCAATTGTGCATTACCAAGCATTCAATTGAATGGTACAGGGTCGAGCAATGGAGCTAATTATACCTATTTGTGGACCGCCTCCAACGGTGGTAACATTGTAAGTGGCGCAACGACTTTGACGCCTACCGTAAATGCTGGCGGCATTTATTCCCTGAAGGTAACCAATACAGAGAATAACTGTAGCGGCAATTCGGCAACCACGGTTACCGCCAACTTGACGCAACCAACCGCCAATGCGGGGCCGGCGCAGTCTATCACCTGTATTCAAAATACCACGACTTTGCTGGGTAGCGGCTCTAACGGCAGCAACTTCACCTATTTGTGGACAGCCAGCAATGGCGGTAACATCAGCGCGGGCGCAAATACCCTCACACCTACCGTGAACGCTACCGGCACCTATACCTTGAAAGTCACCAACACAACAAATGGTTGTACCAATACATCCGCAACCTCGGTAACTGGTACGGCTGCTCCAGTATTGTCTACTGCAAGTGGGGCCTTAACTTGTATTGCACCCACTGTAACCTTAACCACAACAACCAATGCGGCGAATCCAGGATTTGCCTGGACAGGTCCTAATGGATACAGTTCGACCCAGCAAAGCCCGGTCGTGAATGTAGCCGGTGCTTATAATCTGGTGGTAACCGATTCGGTGTCTGGATGTACATCCACCGCTGCATCCTCGGTAGCAGCCAACAACGGCGCGCCAGGTGCAGGTGCCAATGGCGGTACCCTTACTTGTGTGATCAACGCAGTAACCTTGGCGGCCACTTCGCCTGATACGAATGCTGTTTTTGCATGGACTGGTCCAAATAACTTTAGTTCCAGTGCTCAGAACCCGTCCGTAAATACTTCTGGTACCTATAATTTGATGGTAACCAATCCTTTAAATGGCTGTACTTCTACGGCCACTGCAGCGGTTGCCCTCAACAATAGCCAGCCAGCCACCGCAATTGCGGCACCGGCTAACCTGAATTGCAACGCAGCTCAAGTGCAATTAGACGCTTCGGCTTCTTCCCAAGGCAGCAATTTCAGTTACAGTTGGAGTACCACCAATGGTAACATCGTTTCGGGTGCAACAACCCTGACACCCGTGGTGAACCAGGCTGGTAACTATGTATTACAAATTAGCAACAGCACCAACGGTTGCACTGCTACTGCGAATACGAATATAAATCAAAATCAGGCAGTTGCGGCCAGTATTTCGGCCCAAACCAACGTAGCTTGCAACGGCGCAAGCAATGGTACTGCTACGGCTGCCTCTGTAGGCGGCAACGGTACCTACAACTATCTTTGGAGCAATGGCGCAACAACTGCTGCCGTGGCAAACCTTGCCGCGGGTACTTACCAGGTGGTGGTTACCGATGGCGAAGGTTGTACGGCTGCCAGCAGTGCAATTATTTCCCAGCCAGAAATTTTGAATGCCAATGCCGCTGCCACACCGCAATCGGCCAACGGCGTGAATGATGGCACCGCTACTGCAGCACCTATTGGTGGAACTGCTACCTACACCTATATATGGAGTACCACCGCAACAACCCAATCGATCGCTGATCTTGCACCAGGTACGTACACGGTCACGGTTACCGATCTGAATGGATGTACCAGCGTACAAAGTGTATCGGTAAATAGCTTCAACTGTACCCTTGCAGCAACCATTACTACGGTAAATGTGAGTTGCTTCGGTGCAAACAACGGTACCGCCAATGTAAACTTGAGCGGCGCTGCCAATCCAATTACATATTTGTGGAGCAATGGCGCAACCTCTGCGACCGTATCAAACCTCGCTCCGGGCACCTACACCGTCAATGTGGTGGATGGCAACAATTGTCCAGCGACCCTGAATACGACCGTTGCTGAACCTGTTGCCTTATCTGCAAATGCTACCGCAACTTCAGAAACGGCTGCAGGCGCCAACAATGGTACCGCAACTGCAAATCCGGTAGGTGGTGCAGCACCCTTTACCTATTTGTGGAATACTGGTGCAACAACCCAAGGTATTACTGCCTTGACACCAGGTACTTACACCGTAGTAGTGACCGATGGAAATGGCTGTACCAGCCAACAGTTGGTTAATGTGAATGAATTTGCCTGTGCAGTAAGCGCGCAATCGGTAGTACTGAATGTGGCTTGTGCAGGATCATCCAATGGTAGCGTTTCGTTGGTACTCAACAATGGTACGGCACCCTATACTTACCTGTGGAGCAATGGTAGCACCACCGCAAGCCTGAATAACCTGGCTGCAGGCACCTACCTGGCTACTGTAACCGATGCTAATGGCTGCGAAGTAGCGACCAGTGCAAGCGTAAGCGAACCACTTCCGTTCTCTGCCCTCTTATTTACGACGCAAAATCCAATTTGTGTGGGTGAAGCAACCGGCTTGGCCAATGCCAGCATTGGTGGTGGAACAGAGCCTTACACCTTTAACTGGAGCAATGGCGCTTCGGGTGCCCAGGTTCAAAATCTGGTGCCTGGTACCTATGCTGTGACAGTGCAGGATGCCAACAACTGCCAAACCAGTTCAAGTGTGACCATTGTTGCAACCGATAACGAGGCTCCAAGCCTTTCTATTCAAAATGCAACCTTGCCTTTGAACGCAAATGGCATCGTAACCTTGAGTTTGGCGTCACTTTCAGGCATTGCGACCGATAATTGCAACATTGTAACCACGACCATTATCCCTGCTGCTTTTGATTGCGATCAATTGGGCACACATACTGTAACAGTTGAGGTAAAAGATGCCGCTGGTCTTTCTACTACTTCCACCGCAACAGTAACGGTAGTAGACAACACTGCACCCGTACTGACTTGCCCAAATAGCATCACCCGTTGTGCTTACGACAATATTGTGGCTTACAACGCACCGGTTGCCATCGACAATTGCCTGTTGGCGGCTGGTGGTCAATGGAAGTTGGAGGCTGGTTTGCCAAGCGGTTCTGAATTCCCGGTTGGTGTTACCACCGAAGTTTACTCCTTCACCGACGGTTCGGGTAATACCGGAACTTGCAGTTTTGAGGTAATTATCACCGAACCTGTTCTGTTTGAAGCACCGGTCGTAGTGAACGACCTCGGCAATCAAGGCGTAGGGTCTATCACCATGGGCGTGTTGGGCGGTGTCCTGCCTTTGACCTTCTCTTGGACCTTAAACGGAGTGGAAATTGCGACGACCCAAAACCTGAGCGGTTTGCAGGCGGGCATTTACACCCTTACGGTAAAAGATGAACGCGGTTGTAGCTATGAAGCGGGTAAAGTAGAGGTATTCAACACTTCTGCTGCAAAAGAACCGGTATGGTTGAGTGGGGTGCATATGCAGCCAAATCCAACCAGTGGTATCACCCGGATTTTGTTTGCAACACCGCTGGAAGGCAACATGGAAATTAGCGTGATCGATCAAACAGGTCGTATCTTATTGCGCGAAATTTCAGACAACCAGACCAATATCCAATTGGATTGCACGGCATTACCACAAGGTATGTACACCGTACGTTTTAGCACGGCGGGCGAAACCGGTGTGCGTAAATTGGTGATTTCAAAATAAATTAAGCATCGCAGGAAACTGCACGATTATTATCATGAGTCATCCCGAATTTTGGTGAAAACCAAAATTCGGGATTTTTATATACAAAAAGAAAGGCTGTACCGATTACCGGACAGCCCTGAATTGAAAATACTTCTGCTAAAAAGTGAGTTCGATGTATGTTATTGCTTTTGCAGGCGCAGGGAAGCGGGAATATTCGGCACCTGCGGTTTGTTGCGTTGAATGGGAAGGTAGGGGAGTGGCGATTGCCAGCTTTGTTGTTTCCGTGCTACCGTTGTGTTGGGGGAGGCTGGTTTGCTGCCTGGAAGCGGTAAAGCTGCACCAGGGCGGGGCGCTACCCTGCGTCCTATGGCAGACTGCTCGGTTTGGTTATCTAACGTTGGTGTTGCCGTATTTACCGTCTTTGTGGGGGCTTTGGATTGAACACCCTTGTTTTTGGTTGCAGTATTTGGCGTCTTGGATTCAACAGGCGCAGTTACCGGGCTATTGATCACGGCAGGGGCCACTTCCGGATGTGTGGGTGTTTCAACCACCATACCAGGCGCATTTGGATCGGCAACTACAGGCGTTGGAGTAGATTTATTGGAAAACAGAACCAAATACAGCGCTATAGAAAGCACCACAGCGAAAGCGGCAATCATGCCGAGCGTTTGAGCGCTCCAACCATTGCGTGGGGCTTCGATGCGCGTCTGGACATGCTCCCAAACTTTGTTGGAAGGGGTATCCCAGCCTTCGGACGAGGGCGTTTCAGGCAAGCCGTCAAACGCTTTTTTGAAGAGCGCATCAATTGAATTATAGGAATTCGGTTCTGTCATTGTTAAAAAATGCTAGTAAGTGGATTGGTTTTGGAGATTAAATGGTTGTTTTAGGTGATATAAGACTTGTCGATGATCTTTTTCAAGAACTCTCGGGCTTTGAACAACTGACTTTTGCTGGTACCAATCGTAATACCCAGTTGCTCTGCGATTTCTTCGTGGCTAAAACCTTCAACGGCATACAGATTAAACACAGCGCGGTATCCGGGGGGCAATTTTTGGAGCAATTTAAGCAGCGATTCGGCATCCATTTTGGAGGCAAAATCCTCCTCGGTGCGAAACTTGTTTTCAAAGGGCGTAAAATCCGCGGTATCCCGAATAAAATCCCGTTGCTTGCGCAAATGACTCAACGCGGTATTGACCATGATCCTGCGAATCCATCCGCCCAAAGCGCCATCGCCTCTAAATTGTGCCAAATCGCGAAACACCCGGATAAAACCGTCTTGCAACATGTCTTCCGCTTCCGAGCGATCTTTTGCGAAACGCAAAACGACCCGAAACATCGGTGTGCTGTATTGTTGATACAGCGCGCTCTGGTGCGGCTGACTTCCTTGCAGTACACCCCGAACCAAATCCTGGTCATTCAATTGTTGCATGAGGTTGTTGTCGCTTCTATTGGCGTCCGATGTGCGTAGAAGGTTGCCCTGTTCCAAGTTTTTTTCAAAAAATTTTTCAAATTTAAGTAATCTTCTGTGATCTAAGGTAAAAACCTTGAAAAACGGGTATTAATGACAAAAACAGGCAATGCCACTACTTCTTCAACGCGGTTTTTACATAAGGTAAAAGTTTGCTAACCCATGCCGTGTATTGGCTGGCCGATGGATGTAGTCCGTCCGATGCCACCAAACCCGGTGTTTGCAATCCCTGCCGCGAAATATCGGTAATATTAACATAAGCAATACCATATTGCAGCGTTATAGATTGGTTAATGGTGTTAAACTGATCTATTTGTTGCGAAATTGTAGCATTTCCCTGTCCAAATGGCGTATAAGCATAGTCGGGAATGGATACCACAAACACCCGTTCGCGGCGCCCGCCCGCCCGCGTGAGGGCTGTATTGAGCAATTGTTCAAATTCGGTACGGTATGTTTCCGGGTTGCCACCCTGGTACTGGTTGTTTACCCCAATACAAAGTGTTACGATGCTAAAGGTGCTGTCTTTAATTTCCGGATTTTGATTTTGAATGGCATTTTGCAATTGATCGGTTCGCCAACCCGTTTGCGCAATGATTTTTAATCCAATTACCTTATATCCATCCGCATACAATTGCGTTTTCAATTGGTTGGGAAAATTTTGTGCAGTCGGCACCGATTCGCCTTTGGTGTACGAATCACCCAGGGCCAGGATATCAATTTTTTCAGTGGTATCCGGGTTGGTGGTAACCGGTGGGGTGGTGGGCGTAGGGACGATTTCGTCGGCAGGTCGGCAGGAAATGTAACAACAGCACAACAGGCAATACAAAAATAGGTAGCGCATCGGATGATTTTTGTGAGAAACAACGAGAAACGGATTTAGGTTGAAACAAACGAATAAAAATGCACAGGCAGCATATATTAGACAATGTTAATCATTTACGTTGATAAACGGATCGCGGTTTTTTACAGAACTTCGCACGGTTTATTTTACCTTACCATAAAAATCATAATCCTGTATGTTTCAACGGCTTGTTTTTGCGATCCTTTTTTGCCTCTGCGGTGCCACGGGCTTAAAAGCGACCCATATTGTTGGAGGGGAATTAACCTATCGGTGTTTGGGGAACAACCAGTACGAATTGACCCTAACGGTTTACCGCGATTGCTATACCGGGGTGCCGTGGTTCGACAATCCGGCTTCCATCGGGGTGTTTGATGCCAATTGGATTCGGCGACAATCTTTTTTGGTATCGCTCGACAGCATGACCAATGATACCTTGCCGATTCAACTCAGTAATCCCTGCCTGATTGCACCGCCAGACGTGTGTGTGCACCGCTCTGTTTATAAAAAAATTGTAAATTTACCTTATTTAGCCGGAGGCTATCATATTGTATATCAACGTTGTTGCAGAAATAACCTGATTCGAAATATCATTGAACCACTCGATACAGGCGCTTCCTTTACCGTCGACGTTTCCGAATCGGCCCTGGAGGATTGTAATGCCGGAGCAGTGTTCAATTATTGGCCGCCCGTGGCCATTTGTGTCAATGAACCCATCGATTTTGACCACAGCGCCTCGGATGCAGATGGCGATTCGCTGGTGTACCGATTATGTACACCACTCACAGGTGCCAATCCCGATTTTCCGGTGCCCCAACCGCCTTTTGCCGGGCCATACCCGCCTGTTTCCTGGTTAAATCCTTATAATTTGCAAAACATGTTGGGGGGACAACCCCTGACCATCCAGCCACAAACCGGCTTTTTGACGGGCGTGCCCAATATTATTGGCAATTTTGTGGTAGGCGTATGTGTTGATGAATACCGGGAAGATCAATTGATCTCCACAACCCGCCGCGATTTTCAATACAATGTAGCCGACTGCGGCAAACCTTTGGCTGCTTTTTTTGCCCCGGAAGCACTGTGCGACACCCTTTCACTGCGGTTTAAAAATGAGAGTTTTTCGGCAAGTGAATTCAAGTGGTATTTTGATTTACTGGGCGATACCAACCAGGTTTCCATGTTATACGCCCCGCAACATATGTATCCCGACACGGGTTGGTACACGGTGATGTTGGTGGCCCAGCCTGGCAAATCCTGTACGGATACAGTGATACAAACCATCCACGTCACACGCACGTATGCGAGCGCCAACCTGGACCTTACTTTCCCGGATTGTGACGAAAATGGAATTTTGGTGGCCGTTCAAGACCAAAGTACAGATCCCATGTTCGGTATTGACAGTTGGAAATGGACCCTGGTTGGACCGGATGGCGCTGTGTACAAGAGCAATTTGCAAAATCCGCAGTTTTTGGTGGATGATTATGGCGATTATGCCCTTACCCTCGAGGCGACCTCGGGCAATGGTTGTGTTGCCACCAGAGAATTTCCTTTTGCGGCTCCCTTTCCACCCATCAATTTTTTACAAGACAGTGTATTGATTTGTCTGGGCGATTCCATCCGATTATTTCCGGATGCCGATCCGGCCTTTCAGTATGCCTGGACACCTTCCGATTTTTTATCGACAGATACGAGTTACAATCCCCTGGCAACGCCCAATACCACCACCACCTATAATGTAACCGTATCTGGAAATGGCCCTTGCGTACTGGAAAAGTCGATTAAAGTAAAAGTGATCGACCCCAGTAGTTTGTCTGTTTTGGCCGTCCCACCTGCCGTATATGCCGGTGATCCGGTTCAACTGTTCGTGATCGCGCCCGATGCCAGCACGTATCAATATAAATGGATGCCGTCGGCGGGGCTCTCGAATTCCATGGTATTCAACCCGATTGGATATCCCCAAGACACAACATTGTACACCGTAATGCTCTCCTTATCAACGGGTTGTTTGGTGCAAGGCAGTGTGTTGGTACCCGTAATTACCCCGTTTTGTGAGCCTCCTTTTGTGTTTTTCCCGTCTGCTTTTACCCCCAATGGCGATGCTGAAAATGATTTTCTAAAACTGGAAAGTAAAATTGTCACCGAGGTTTACTGGGTCATTTACAATCGTTGGGGTGAAAAAATGTTTGAAGCCTTTTCACTCGACGATCAATGGGATGGAACCTATAAAGGCAAGCCACAACCCGTAGAAACATACGGTTATTACCTCAAAGTGCGTTGCATCAATGGACAAGAATCGATTCGAAAAGGCAATGTCACGCTGTTAAGGTAAGGTACTATTTGACCAAAGTTGCATACCCTTTAAACACATTAGGCTCTCCGCGGGGCCCATTGAAGGTAACCAGGTACACGTAAACGCCAGCGGGCGACATGGCGCCGGTATTGCGTACGCGGCCATTCCAGGCTTCCTCGGGGTCGTTGGTTTCAAAAACCTGTTCTCCCCAGCGGTTCCAAATGGTCATGCTAAAATTGGTAACACCCAGCAAAAAGCCTTTCCCTAAAAAGCCCTCGTTTTTACCATCATTATTCGGCGTAAAAGCATTGGGCATAAACCAGCGTATTTCTGGCCGAATATCGAGTATTTTTGAAATGGAGTCCTTGCATCCTTCCGGGTGGGTGACGACCAAGCGCACTTTAAATATGCCGGTATCCTGAAAGGTAAACAACGGATTTTGTTGGGTCGTGCTGCCCAAATTGCCAAAAGTCCAGTTCCAGCGGTTGGCATCGATCGACTGGTCTGTGAATTGGACAACGTTATTGAGGTTGGTCAACAAAGTATCCGGATCGCAGGTAAACGCAGCGATGGGCGATGGTTGCACCCGAATTAAACGTTTAAATACTGTATCAATAGAACAGCCAATGGGCGAAGTGATGGAAACACTCACATCATATATACCCTGAACATTATAGGTGTGCGCTGGACTAATCACGTTTTCTACCCCGTTTCCATCGCCAAAATCCCATACAATATGGTAGGTGGAATCAATGGGGGTGGATAAATTATTAAACGTAATTGTTCCAGGAATGCATCCAAGGTAACTATCGGGCTGCAAAATGATATATGGTGGGGCCGGATACCAACCAATGGGCACTGTTTTAGTGTCCCTGCAATTGTTTCGATCCACCACCGTGAGGGAAACCGGGCGCGTGCCGGGCGTCTGATATTGATACACCGGATTGAGTTCGGTCGACGTGCCGCCGGGCTCGCCAAAATCCCAATTCCAACTTTCAATAATGCCAATACCGCTGGAGGAATCGCGAAAATTGATGGGACCCGCTACACAAGTATCATAATCATACAAAAAATCGGCATAAATCGGCGGGTAAATATTC
>Ga0247843_1008659_pt1 | contig 11712 bp, 13 predicted proteins | sample LaCruzMarch2017__FD_192420 | JGI IMG/M metagenome (GOLD analysis project Ga0247843, IMG submission 192420) | Freshwater microbial communities from meromictic Lake La Cruz, Castile-La Mancha, Spain - LaCruzMarch2017_8m | ecosystem: Environmental > Aquatic > Freshwater > Lake | place: Spain...
TGACATCGAGAAACAATGGAAAGAATGGTTTTTGGACTGGGAAAATTCGATTGATACGGATGGTAGAATTACACCTTTAATCGTTACAAGAGGAAATCACGAACATTCAAATAAAGTTTTAGTTTCCTTGTTTGATGTGCCTCACAAAAAAGTTTTCTATAACACTGTTTTTGGAGGGAACTTATTGAATTTAGTCTCTTTAAATTCTGAAATTCAAAAGGTTGGACCACAGAAAATATTTTTAAGAAATACATTGGCTGAACACGCTTCTTTTCAATGGCAAATTATTCAATATCACCGACCAGTTCGAGCGCATGTTGCCAGTAAGAAAGAAATGCAAACGCAGTACAAAAATTTCGTTCCATTATTTGAAAAGTATAAAAATGTGCGTTTGTGCCTCGAAAACGATTCGCATACATGGAAAGTCACTTGGCCAATCGTAAGCAGTAAAGAAGCGGATGCTGACGAAGGTTTCAAACGCGACGATGCGAAAGGAATCATTTATGCAGGAGAAGGAACTTGGGGTGCGCCACTAAGAACTGCTGATGACAAAAAATCGTGGACGCGCGATTCAGAAGCTATCAATCAATTTAATTGGATTTTTGTTTCAAAAGAGAAAATTGAATTAAGAACCGTAAAATACGAAAACGAAGCTGACGTTGAGTCGCTTACAGAAAAGAATCGTTTCCAAATGCCTAAAAATATTGAACTATACGGTCCAGTTAATGGAACTTTAGTGGAGATTTTTCCTCGGTAGTTAGCTTTAAAAAATTGAAATTGTTTGTATCTTTTAAAGTGATAAAAAAACAACTTTGACCAAATAAATTAACTTTGTAGTAATGAGTGATTTTATTGTTTCAGCTAGAAAATACCGTCCGCAAACCTTCGACACAGTCGTTGGTCAAAAGTCGATTACGGTTACCTTAAAAAATGCAATTAAGAGCGATCATTTAGCTCAAGCATTTCTTTTTTGCGGTTCTCGTGGAGTTGGAAAAACAACTACTGCCAGAATTTTAGCTAAAACAATCAACTGCTTCAATCGAACTGTAAATACAGAAGCGTGTGACCAATGCGATTCTTGTATTTCTTTCAACACAGGTTCTTCGCTCAATGTTTATGAATTAGATGCGGCGTCAAATAATTCTGTTGATGATATCAGAAGCTTAATTGACCAAGTGCGTGTTTCTCCCCAATTAGGGACTCACAAAGTCTATATCATCGATGAGGTTCACATGTTGTCAACACAAGCGTTTAATGCGTTTTTGAAGACTTTAGAAGAACCACCAAAGCACGCGATTTTTATTCTTGCTACTACTGAAAAGCATAAAATTATTCCTACGATTCTTTCGCGCTGTCAGATTTTTGACTTCAGTAGAATTCGTGTAAAAGATATTTCAGACCATTTAGCGCAAATTGCAACGAAAGAAGAAATTTCTGCTGACCCTGAAGCTTTGCATTTAATTGCAATGAAGGCTGACGGTGCTTTGCGAGATGCATTATCCATTTTTGATCAGATTGTAACTTTCGCTGGAAATACGATTACCTATAAAAATGTTCTTGAAAATTTAAATATTCTCGATTACGAATATTACTTTAAAGTTGTTGAAGCAGCTGAAAAAGAAGACATTCCTTCAGTACTTTTGATTTTAAATGACATTTACGAAAAAGGTTTCGATGGTCACAATTTCATCACTGGATTAGCTGAGCATTTCAGAAATTTACTAGTCTGCAAAGACATCAGAACCGCTTCTTTGTTGGAAGTTCCAGAAATTACACAACAACGTTTCATTGAACAAGCAAAACTAATTGAAGCTTCACGCATAATGCGAGCTTTGAGTGTAGTTAGTAAAACAGATGTAGATTACAAAGCTTCGAAAAATCAGCGCTTGTTAATTGAAGTTGCTTTGTTGCAGCTTTGTTCTTTAAAACAAGAGCAAGAAAAAAAAAATGGCTAGCTGAACGCGTTGACATTCTTCCATTTCCAAATCAAACTTTAAGAAAGAAACCAACACCAGCGAAAACTGTTGCTTCTGTTCCCGTTTCTATTGTTCCTCAGGAAGTTAAACCCGTTGTGTTATCTTCACCAGCAGGTTCAGTCGATGCGCCTCATATTTCGATCAAGAAAATATTAGAGGAGCAAAACAAAAACGAGCCAAGTTTAAGTAAAGAAAACGAAGAGCGAGAGCCATTCACACATGAGCAATTAAAAATGTTTTGGAAGCGATTTGCTTTTCAGATGAAAGAAAACAGTATGGAAACTTTTTACAATGCTTTGATAAAAAGAGAACCTGTATTTCTAGATGATGAGAAATTAGCTATCGAAGTAGATAATAATGTGCAAATCGACTACATCCAACCACATTTAAACGATTTTATATCTTTTTTGCGTAAAAATTTGAAGAATTATTCGATTTCTGTCGAACTAAAATTGTCTGATGAACAAATAAGTGAAGTGAAATTTTTAACAGGAAAAGACAAATTTGCTGTGATGGCAAGAAAAAACACAAATCTCCACAAATTGAAGAATATGTTTAATCTGGACATTGAGTTTTAAGTTTATGTTCAAGCTCGGAAAATTCAGTTCGTCAGATGAAAATTTACTTCAATGTGTAAGTGATTTTTTGTTAGAATGGACTAGGGAAGGAGCATCTTTTGTGGTTCATTCCTCTGGTTCAACTGGTCCACCTAAATTGATAGAGATTTCGAAAGTGCAAATGATAGTTTCTGCACAAAAAACAAATCATTTTTTTCAATTCAATTCTGAAACAAAAGCACTTTTATGCCTCTCGCTTGACACAATTGCTGGAAAAATGATGTTGGTGCGTGCTTTAGTTGGTGATTATTTTCTCCAAATTGAAAGTCCAAGTGCAAATCCATTGAAAATGATTACGGAGCCTATTGATTTTTTGGCAATTGTTCCATTGCAACTTGAAACTATTTTAAAGGAAACGCCTGAGAAATTAAACTTAGTTAAAACAATAATTGTTGGTGGCGCGCCTGTTTCAGATAAATTAAAGCAATTACTCAAGGAAGCAAAGAAAACAGTTTTTCAAACGTATGGAATGACAGAAACCGTTTCTCACATTGCTTTGCGAAAAATTGGTTTTGAAGAAAGTGACTACTATGAAGCCTTGAAAGGTGTTACTTTTACAGCTCCACAAGGGAATTTAGAAATTCATTATCCTGAAATGCTGCTAGAACCGTTATTAACAACTGATTTCGTTCGTTTAATTGATTCAACGCATTTTGAATGGATTGGAAGAACTGATTTTATAATTAACAGCGGCGGCGTGAAGTTAAGTCCAGAAGTAATCGAGCAAAAATTAGCAAGTTTAATTGATGTACCCTTTTTCATTTCTTCTGTTCCATATGATTTTCTTGGGAATAAACTAACTTTAGTACTTGAAAGTGAGCGCGATATTTCAATGAAAAAATCAGATTTTGAAGCTTTACTTACGAAGTACGAATTCCCCAAAATGTTTGCAATAATTCCTACTTTTGAACGAACAAGCAGCGGAAAAATAAAGCGAAAGGCAACTGCATCTAAAATTCAAGCCAATGATTGGAAACCGATTTTATGATATTCTTGGTTTACCTTTTGGCGCAAGTGAGCAGTTGATTAAAAAACGCTACAAAGAACTTGCAAAAAAATATCACCCTGATAGGAATCCCAGTCCTGATGCGAACAAGCGATTCATTGAAATAAATGAGGCTTATCTTTATTTGCTGTCAAAAGACAAGATACAAGCTAAAAGTTTTGAGGAACAACAAAGGGAAAAGGCTGAAGAAGAACAGCGAGCTTATCGAGAAAAGGCTTGGAACTATGCTCGTGAAAAGAAAATACGCGACGAGGAGGAATTACTTAATTTTTATCAGTCACTGCGCATAGGTTGGTCTTGGCTTGCTTTTAAAACAGTTACAATCATTTGCGCAATCATTTTAGTAGCTATGACAATAGATTATTTTCTTCCAACTCAAGCAATCCCAGAGGTCGTAACAGAATATTCAAATGATATTTATCACAGTGTTGGTGGCCATGAAATCAGTTTGATAAAAACAAAATCAGGGAAAAATCTGTGGACAAATGAGTTTTACAACAAAGACTTCAACTTTAATCCTTTCTTTGTTTTGGAGTCAAGTCAGATTTTTCAAAATCCGATTAAAGCTAAGATTTACGTTGAAAATAAATACTTCGAAATTCCCATTCATTTCACAGTTTATTGGGCGCAATTTACTTTGAGTCCATTTTTATTGCTTCCGATTTTTTTGTTTTTCTATAAAAAGGACAATGCTCTTTTCGTTATCGGACATTACTTAACAAGATATGTTTCTGGGGTTTTAGTAGGTTTGTATCTTCTTACGGAAGATCGATGGTTTCATTTAATAACCTTAGGTTTTTTTTAAATTCTTTTGCTTGATCAAAAGAATCAAATGTCAAGGCTTAGAATTTCTATTTTGTTCGCAAATCATTGTTAAATATATGTTTATAACTCGTTGCGAACAATTTTAACTCCTTTCTGAAACTGGATTTTGGCGGATGTTTTTACAAAAATCCTTAAAATTAACCAGTTTAAGTGCAGTAGTTAAAACCATGAAATTCAAGGCCGAATATTTTCGCTGTCGATTTTAACATGAATTCATTCTTCGACCTAAATCTCTTTATAAGTTCAGCAATATTTGCTTCTTTGGTATTATAAGTATTTTTGTTTTTGATTTAAATAAATTCAGAATATGACAAAAAAGCAAAAAGCAATCTATGTAATGGAAGAGTTAGAAAAGTTGTACCCTGAAACGCCAATTCCTTTAGATCATTCGGACCCTTATACCTTGACCATTGCTGTTTTATTATCAGCTCAATGCACAGATGAACGTGTTAATAAAATCACTCCTATTTTGTTCAAAAGAGCGAATAATCCTTTTGACATGGTGAAATTAGAAGTTTCAGAAATTCAAGCGATTATTCGTCCATGTGGCTTGTCACCCAAAAAAGCAAAAGCAATATGGGAATTGTCACAAATTTTGATTGATAAATACAAAGGCGAAGTTCCACAAAGCTTTGAACAATTGGAAGAATTACCTGGTGTTGGTCACAAAACGGCATCAGTTGTGATGTCGCAATCTTTTGGTTTTCCAGCGTTTCCAGTTGACACGCACATTTATCGTCTGATGATTCGTTGGGGATTAACTTCTGGGAAAAATGTGGTCGAAACGGAGAAAGATGCTAAAGCTTTATTTCCAATTGAAAAATGGAATAAATTGCACCTTCAAATTATTTTCTACGGACGTTCCCATTCACCTGCAAGAAGTCCGAAATTAGCGATTGACTACATCACGGCAACAATCGGAACAGCAAAGGCTAAGAAAGAATTAGTTTAAATCGCGTTTGTGATTTTGCCTTTTAAAGTTTGAAGTGGAAAAGCACCACTTTCTCTCCAAATTACTTCCCCTTTTTTGAATAACATAAAAGTAGGAACGCCACGAATTTTATAAATATCCGCAATTGAAGGATTTTTGTCCACATCGATTTTTAGAATCCTAATTTTCTCGCCCATGTCTTTTTTCAAACTGTCTAGTACAGGGTGCATGGTTTTACATGGTCCACACCAAGTAGCGTAAAAATCAACCAATGTTGGTGTTTCAGAAGCTACAATATCTTTAAATTTTCCCATGATGCAAAGGTAGGGAAGACAAAATGAACTATTTGTAACAAACGTAACATAAAAAAAACCACCTGATTGCTCAAGTGGTTTACTTTTATCTTGTTTGAATTTATTTTACTTTGAAAGAAACGTATCTGTTTTTCGCATCTTGAGTTTCTTGATCATCATCTTCTGCGATTCCAGGATTTGGATCAGCTGCTCCTTTATAAACTTTGTTTAAGCGTGTTTCTTCGATTCCTGCAGCGATGAAATACTTCGCAACTGCATTTGCTCTTTTGCGCGCCATATCCTCAAAGTCTGGATTTTCTTCACCGGCTTTATCTTCTAATTTATCGTTGTGTCCAATAATATCAATAGTTAAAGCTTTATCCATTTTCATCTCTTCAATCACGAAATCCATCATGTCTTTTGCATTATCTGAAATAGAAGCTTTTCCAGCACGGAAGTAAACTGTATGTGATTCAATGATTTGTGCTTTTGTCATTTTATCAGAAATCTCAGGTGTGTTTGTGTACAACATCGTTGAGAATGATTCTTCAACTTTCGGTTTTCTGCTATCAAAACATTTACATTCTGCAACATTGTCAATAACTGTAATAATCACATTATCAACATAATAATAAGCGTGCGCAATTACTTCTGCTTCGCTATCTTTTGGTTTTTTAACTTGCTCAAATTTTGTCGTTTCGTTTTTATCAAAGTTTCCAATAGTGATAAATTTCTCGTCACCTTTTGCTGTGTAAACCGCACAAACTTTTTCCCAGCCATAAAAACCATTATAGATTTTATTGTTTTGAGATCTAATAATTTTATCTGAATTATTATAAATTGCTCCAGGAGAACCATTTCCTAGAACTTCTTTAGAAAACAATGCTGAAATGTTATTGGTTGCGAATTTAGAAGATTCAGCTAAAGAAACAGAAAATTCCACACAATATTTCAATCCTTTTTTCAATGTCAATTGATCTGTTCCTTTCATAATTGGAACAGTGATATACGAACGTTCTGCCGCTAATTTTCCTGGTTTATAGAAAACTGCACCCGCGTAGTTTTGTCCACCACCATCTGTATTTGGTGCTTCTGCTCCATAAACATTTAAAGGAATACCAACATCACCACTTGCTTCGGTCATGAATAAATCAGCTTTGATTTCCGTTGGAGAAGATAAACCCTCTGCTAACTCAATCGCTCCCAATTCACCAACTACCTCTTTTTTAGTTTTTTCAAAGTCTTGATAAAGAATCTCCTTTTCATTTACTTTCTTACCTCCTTTTTGAGCATTTGCTACATTCGAGAAAGTAGCAGCTGACAACAATAGAAATAATCCGATTTTCATTGTTTTAGATTTCATAGTTTTTCACAGTTTTAATAAACACTTTAACCTTTTCTGGGTCAATGTCCGGATAAACTCCGTGTCCCAAATTTACAATATGTCTTTGACTTTTAAACGATTTCAATAATTTTTTTGTTTCTTGCTCTACCAAATTAACACTTCCATACAACACACAAGGGTCTAAATTACCTTGCAAAGTTTTCGTTTCACCCACCAATTCTCTCGTTTCGGCTATACTCATGTTCCAATCCAAACCGATAGTTGTACAATTTAACTTCGTGATTTCTGGAATGGAAGCAATCGCTCCTTTTGAAAAAACAGTAAAGGGAACGTTCGCTAACGCATCCACTATTTTTGCAATGTATTTCAATCCAAATTCAGCGTATTGCTCTCTTCCCAAAATCCCTGCCCAAGAATCAAATAATTGTAATGCATCCGCACCAGCAACTAATTGAGCTTTCAAATACTGAATCGTTACGTCTGTTATACGGCTAAGCAATTCATGTGCCAAAACTGGATTTGTGTATAAAAGCTTACGCGACTCAGAAAATGTTTTAGAACCTTTTCCTTCCACCATATAACAAAAAATGGTCCAAGGTGCACCTGCAAAACCTATCAAAGGAACGCGACCATCTAAACCTTTCTTTGTTAATTTCAACGCTTCTAGCACATACGAAAGTCGGTCTTCAACATCAATATTTTTGTCCAACAAATCCAGTTGTTCTTGCGAACGAATTGTATTTTCAAACCAAGGTCCACGTTGTTCAAACATTTGATACGGAAGTCCCATCGCTTCAGGAACAACTAAAATATCTGAGAAAATTATCGCTGCATCAACATCCAATAAATCAACAGGTTGAATCGTAACTTCTGCTGCAAATTCAGGTGTTTCTACCAATTCTTTGAAACCAGAAAGCTTAGCTCTTACGGCGCGGTATTCAGGCAAGATTCTACCTGCTTGACGCATTAACCAAACGGGGTAACGTTCGATCGCTTCTCCCCTGTGTGCACGTAAAAAAAGATCGTTTTTAAATTCCATGGTGTGCAAAGATAAAATTTTGATTGAAAAAGAATTCAATTGAAGGTTTCAAATTTCAAGTAATTCAAAAAGTTGAGTGAATTTCTCTTACCATTGAATAGTCTTTAACCCTTTCGAAGCTAAAAATTCATTTGCCTTACTAAAATGTTTGCAACCGAAAAAACCTCTATATGCAGAAAGTGGTGAAGGATGAACTGAAGTTAGAATAATATGCTTCTTTTCGTCAATTAAAATCGATTTAGAAAGAGCTTTCGAGCCCCATAGCATAAAAACAACATTTTCCTTTTTCTGACTGATAAGTTCAATTACTGCATCCGTAAACTGCTCCCACCCTATTCCTTTGTGACTATCCGTCTTACCTTCTTCAACGGTTAAAACAGAATTCAATAATAAAACGCCTTGTTTTGCCCAGCGTTCCAAATTACCATTTTCTTGAAAAGGTTGAGCTAAATCCGATTCGATTTCTTTGAAAATATTGTTCAAACTTTTCGGAAAAGGACGCACATTTGATTCTACTGAAAAACACAAACCATTTGCGTGACCTTTGGTAGGATAAGGATCTTGACCTAAAATAACAACTTTCACCTCTTCAAACGAACAAAGATTTAAGGCATTAAAAACTTTCGACTTTTTTGGAAAAATATGTTCCTCTTTTTCGTTGTAAAATTGGTTTACTTTACTCATTAACTCAACGAAGTACGCTTTATTCATTTCAGGTTCCAAGGCCTTTAGCCAATCATTATTTAGGTTCATTTCTTTTGGTTCGCTACATAATTTAAACCTAACTCCAAACCATTACGGTAATCCAAAATGATACTATTAACGGAATTGGTTAAAACATTTGTGTTAAGAGAGCTTTCAGGTGCAATTTGGTCAATTTTTAGTTGATCTTTAATCGTTTCAATATAATCAATGGATGATTTTAATTTCAACTGATAATTTTCGATGTGTTTTTTAATATTTTCATCCGCTTTTAAAAATTTTGAAGCAAAATATTCAGGACGAAGATAGCTTGGTTTAAAATTCAAATGAGTTGTTCGAATTAATAGAATATCTGTAGCACCATTTTCGACTGCCCATTGAACTGGAATTGGATCTGAAATTCCTCCATCAGAATAAGCTTTGCCATCAATTATGTGTTTTCCTTTTGTTAGCAATGGAACTGTACTTGCTGCGATAGTCATATCCAACCAATTATCTTCTCTTGGTTTTAAATAGGAAGTTTCACCATTATCAGTGTGAGTAAGAACAATATAAAAATCTTTATTTTTTGTTGCTTCTACTGCTTTTTTTAAATCAAACGGAAACTCTTTCTCGGCGATTTCTGTGAAAAAATCAAGATTCATCAAACCGTCAGAAAATGCTTTTTTGTATTGAATAAAGCGCGGATCTTTACACAATGATTTCATCGAATTTATATATTCACCAAATTGTTGGCTCAAGAAATAAGATAAAGCAATAGAACCACCAGAAACACCAATATACGCATCAAATTGATCGAAATTAGTCATTCGAAAAGCGTCTAAAACTCCAGCAGAAAAGGAAGTTTTAAAACCTCCGCCTTCTAAAATGATTGTCTTTTTTCCTGTGAGCAGCATATAATTAGATTTATTCAAAAGTACTAAAACATGTTCGTCTCACTTGAATTTAAAATAGGGTATTAAAATGATTTTATTCAATCACTTCTAAAGTAACGGTAGTAAGCCCAGCATTGATGAAATTCAATTGCTTGGCTGCTGCTTGTGTTAAATCAATAATTCGAGAGGATTTTTGAGGCATTCGATCAATGATTTTAACTAAAACAATCGAATCATTTTTTAAATTAACTACTCGTACAATCGTTCCAAAAGGCAAGTTCTTGTGTGCTGCATACAAGCTGTCATTTCTTAAAATTTCACCTGAGGAAGTTCTTCTTCCTTCTAGTTTATAACCGTAATAACTTGCTGTTCCTTTTTGTAAATCAGTAGCTGCGGAAAACAAAAATAAAGTCAAGAAAAGGGGAATAATTTGTTTCATTTTTCATCAAATTGGAGTACAATTTAGGGATTTATTCTCTAAGAAAAAAATTAAAGCTACTTTATGTAGAGTTTTTTGTGGAATTAAATAATGAAATCTTTCAAATCAACTTCTAAACCCTCAGCTACTTCCAATAGAAAAATATAACTAGGGTTTACCTTACCATTTTCTAATTTATTTATTGAAGGATGATCTTTTCCAATAATATTAGCTAATTCTGTCTGAGTAAGTTTTTTGGATAATCGAATTTCCTTTACTCGTTTACCGAGAGAAAGAAGAATTGAATTTTTATCCATGTGCAATTGTATTCAATAAGACACATTTATTTTGTATTCAATTGAATACAAAATAATTTTTTTTATACTTTTACACCTAAATCATTAAATAACTTGCTATGAAAAAACTATTTTTAGTTGTTATTATTAACACAATAACACAACTTTCATTTTGTCAACAATCCTTATTTCCAGCTGTTTCGATTTCAAATTCGACTACTGCTGGATATGTTGGAATAGGAACAAAATCAACTACTACCACCACAAACACTCCATTACCTAGTTTCAATCTACATTTACATGGAACAGCAGATTATTTTATAATACGAGATTTTCCATTAGCTCCTTTGAACGCAGGCAAAACAATACGTTTAGGTTTTACAAATACAACAACAGGAATGTCAATATCTGATGGTGTTGAATTTAGAATGTCAGAAAACAATTTTACTATTGAAAATAGAGAAACAGGAGATATTACATTTACTGTACCCACAGTTAACATGAGATTTTCAAATCAAAGCAGTAGAATTTGGGTTGGTTCAGTATCTAATATATTAAGTACAAACAATGCCCGCATGAATATAATTGCGCCAACATCTGAAAATGGCTTTTATATACAGGGATCATCTTCAAGTGGAAAATATGGTCTATCAGTTAGAATGATAGATAATTCAAGTGATGCAATACAAGTAAATGGTACATTTAATTTATTAGGAAATCTTTTACCAATAAAGAATTTTAGTGTAAAAGGGAATGGGGAAGTTAGTTCAGGTAACTTATCAATCACCTCCCCTTTATCTACAAATGCAATATCAATTTCAACAGTTGGAGAAAATATTGTTAATTTTAAAGTAACAAACAATGGGGAACTATCTGCTAGTAAGATTAATATAAAATCAATAAATGATGGAGATTTATTTGTAATTCAAAACCAGTCATCATTGGTTAATTTCAAAATAAAAAGTGATGGAAGTATTTTCGCTAGAAAATATACAGCAACTATAAATGATTTTCCTGATTATGTTTTTGATGAAAACTATAAATTAATTTCTATTGAAGAATTGAAAAGTTACATTAGCGAAAACAAACACCTTCCGAATATAATGTCCGCCTCTGAATATGAACAAGTTGGCTCTGTTGACCTTGTAGAATTAAATAAAAAATTAGTTGAAAAAATAGAGGAATTAACCCTTTATATTATTCAACTAAATGAAAAAATTGATAAAAAATAAGGATTATGAAAATATATACCCTTCTATTCCTTTCAAGTATTTCAATTACTTTCAGTCTTAAGTCACAAGAAAATCTAAAGAAAAAAAAAGATACATTAACTGAATGCCAATTTAAGAGAATGAGTATTATTGAAGATTTAAATCTTTGTTATGGAGA
>Ga0247843_1008661_pt1 | contig 11710 bp, 12 predicted proteins | sample LaCruzMarch2017__FD_192420 | JGI IMG/M metagenome (GOLD analysis project Ga0247843, IMG submission 192420) | Freshwater microbial communities from meromictic Lake La Cruz, Castile-La Mancha, Spain - LaCruzMarch2017_8m | ecosystem: Environmental > Aquatic > Freshwater > Lake | place: Spain...
AAATAGCCTTTCCCATAACGGTTTGCGCATTGGCGATGGCAGGGCTTTAAATCACCAAAGTTTATTGCTAGCACAAATTTACAAAAAAGGGCAGAAGTTCAATGAAGCACTTCCGCCCTGCTATTGCTAATGCGCTGTTATGGGAATGGGCTAATTACCGACTACCCTTAACCTAAAAGTAAATCTTGCATGCCTGTCCCTTTGCAAGTAGAACAAGTTTTACCTGCAATTTTACCTGTGCCGTTGCAGTTTTTACATTTTACTTTTTTCGGCTCTTTAGTTTTTTCAATTATTTTACCCATTTTATAAAATTTATTGTAAAACAATTTTTCTAATGTCAATCGTATTCCCTTGTGGGTCTATAATGTGAACAAAATAAAGCCCGTTACCACCCCATGTAACTAGACTTAAGTAATTACTTTGTTGAGTAATATTTGTTTGAAATACCTGCTGCCCAATTGAGTTCTCAATTACTAATTGATAACCATTCATCGTGGCAAAGTTGCCATAATCGATCGTTATATGATCATTCGCTGGATTTGGAAACACTTTAATTGTATTAATGTTGCTTGGCGGATTAATTCCTGTAATATTTGTATTGATAATAAGCGTATATGTGACAGTTATAAATGTTGTGTCATTTATTGTATTAATGCAAGTATCCGCTATAGTGATTGTCGCAACATTCGATGTATCAATGCAATTGCCAGATAATGTAATTACTCTAATTGGTTGCGTATGATTTGACAATTGAATATTTGAAATTGTAAGCGCGTTAGTATTTGTTCCAGAATAATTTCCAAAATTATTTAAAGTCTGAAAGCCCTGCCCAAAATCACTCTGCCATAAATAGCTTGGATTAGGGTCTGATGTTGATGCTGTAAATGTTGCCGTATTTCCAATTGATAATGAGTTATTTTGTGGTGTAATTGCTGTATTATTGAAACAATTGGAAGCATTGTATAAAGTAGATATTTCTTGTTGAGTTAATGCTCTGCTCCACATGCCTATATCATCAATCTTACCATCCGTATAAGTCCAATATCCATTTGCTTGATTTGATTCCCCAATTGAAATTCCAGAATTCCCTGAAGTATTCATCGCGCCATTATATGGCTGTGTTGCACTTAATACCCCATCTACAAATAGTTTAATATTCGATAAATCATAAGTCATTACTATATGGTGCCATTGATTCAATGTTAATGCTGTATTTGAAACTGCTGAAGATCCACCTGTCCCATTAGTTCCGACGATACCCCCTGTAACAGAGGTTGCATTAAACCCTATACCCCATGCCTGACCATTTGGATTAGAATAACCATATTGAAATCTGTTTAAAATGGTTGAATTAGGATTATTTGGATCACCTGGCCAAAAATAAGATCTTGGATATATCCAAACTGATACCGTAATTTGATTAACATCTAATAAGGGCGAATCTGGAATGTAAACCTCATTATTTTGACTTCCCCATCCGGCATTTAAAAAGCTAAAATCATATGATGCATTATTAATGTTATTTCTGTCTGAAGTTAAATTAGCTCCAAGGACGCTTCCGTTTAAATTATTCCCACTCTCATCGTTTGCATTTCCGTTAAACGGCCACCAACCAACTAGACTATTAGTCGGCACATAATTCGGCACATTTTGCGCCATAGTTGCAGCAGTCAATCCTAGCGTTGCTACTGCGGTCAGAAGTAAACTTTTCTTTTTCATTTTTTTTTGAAGTTTAAATTTTGTTTTGTTCTACTCTGCCCCGCAGTAGAGTTAGTATAAAAAATCAGCGTGGGACAGTTACCAATCCAATGGTGAGGTACTAGGTACCTACAAACGGGAAATGATAAAGCCCACGCCTTGCGTGAGCGTTTATGCACTTACCCCCGTTTGTTTGAAGATTCCTAGTTTTCACCATTGAGAGTTGCTAAACGCAATATTGTATGTCAGCCATCTAGACTGTTATTTGTTCTATCTCATTCGTTTTATTTTTGTTGGTTCAAAATTAGTGTTTTATTCTGTTCTTTTATTGTGTCGTTCAAATAGCCTTTCCCATAACGTTTTGGGGGTTTGCGATGGCGGGGAGTTTTAGCACTAAACTTTATTCGGAGAACTGAACTTCCACTAACCACAAATGTGTCTGCGAAGCAGGGAACCCCCGCTATCGCAACCCCCATGTTAGCAGCTGCCGTATTTGTCTGTCCGTTCGACTTCATTTCTTTCCAAATATGTCAAATAGAAATTTACCAATTCCGAGAAAAAAGTTTTGACTTCTTGTCAATGCAATTACACTTAGCTTTAAACTGTTTGGTTCGCCATAAGTAAAGTCAATGGCGAACTTTTTAGTCAACTCGTCAAATAGTTTGTCCGAACATTTTATTTCTCCTTCAAGCCAGTTGTCCCACCCAAACGTTATTTTTTTAAAACCTTTTGTCAAAATAAGAAAGTCAAAGTCAATGCCTGCGTCAAACCCGTCATACTTTGATTTCATTTTCCAGCCGTCATTAACCAAACCAGTAATAATCCTGTTCCAGTCCTCGGTCTTGATATTTATTGCGACTTTCATTTGATGTTTATCCGTCTGTAAATCTATTAAAGTTTTATGTCGTCTGTGTCGCTGGTCATTGCAAAACGTTAGCAGTAGTCGTCCGACTTGATTGTCAAACCGTTTCACAAAGTCCGTAAGACGTTGAATTACTGTCCCCCGACACCGAACCAAAATGAAAAGAACAACTCTAAAAAATTACGTCAAAGTCTGCCGATGAAACCGAAAAGGGGACAGTCATTAAACGTCTAATTGTTACTCCGTCAAGCCGTATGAGTGTCGTGTCGAACGGTTGCTGCTAACGGTCGGCGGTATGAAATCGTTGGGGATTGCGGGCTACGTCACTATCACCCGACAACAAACTTTGATGCGGGGCAGAAACTTTGCATAACCACTTAAACCCCAATGTTTTATACCGCTTGTTGTAAGCAGTGGTTCTTTGTCCTTCGTCTACATTAGTCTGATTATCAATTAATTTTAGTGTCAGATTGTGTGTCGGTAGATTTAATTTTTGCGAAGCGTGGGAGATTTTTTTGTTTTTCTCTCTGCGTTGGCAAAGCAAGCTCTTTTGCAAGCTTTGGTTTAAGTGTAGGCTTGCAGCGGCTTGCAAATGTGCTTGCTTTAGCGTTGGGGTCTTTGTAGAAACTAAAATCATAAAATATGTTTTAATCCAAATAGCAAGGAGCTCGAAAAAACTATAAAGAGAATAATCACGCCTAAACAACCACTGTTTTGTTTACTATTTGACTTTTGCATTGACTTTAAGAAACCTTGCATTTGTTGATTCATTTCATTACTAACTGTTCCAGGGTTGCCTTTTAAAATACCATTTTCAAACTTGATTATAGTTTCTTTAAATTCTGTCCAATCTTTTACCCTTGGTGCTGTTGCTAAATAATTGCCGGCACCAAGCATATTTTTATACCCTTCGGCGTCTTTATCAATTTGAACGTCATAATATGGCTCCCACCAAACTGCAAAGAATTGTTTTGCATTTGTATAGATAAATGGGTAAGCTAATTTTGTAGATTTTTTACAGGAAGGGCAAGTTGCAACATTTATTTTATCAGACATTACCAACTCTCTGTTTTCAGGATATTCACCCCAAATTGAACGATAAAGCGTAAAATCAAACTGATGACTACAATTTGGACAGGTGATTTTAGCATCTATTCTTTTACTCATTGTTATTATTCTTTGAAGTTAGAAAAATCTATGGCTTGTATTTCTTTTATTTCAGGTATTGAAATTGTCGAAAGCAAATCACTATGAGTTTCACTTTTAACAATGTCCTGTGAGTAATCTTTATCAAAAAGATATTCAACTGCACCAAAGCGGTCTCGTATAATTTCATCATGCAAGTCAAGATGTGAACGAAGAAAACGGATAAATTTAATCTCGTTTTCATCCATTTCTTTATTTGCCATTGCAAGACGAAACGCGACTTCAAGAATTAAAAGTTCTTGAACTGGATTTAATTTTGTTGCTTTTAAATAGGCATAAAGGTCATCAATTATATGCTTCCCTTTTTCTTTAAGAGTAACAAGCAAGTCATCTAATTCAATAGACAAATCAATATCTTTAAAATAGATAGAAGCCTTATCCAGTGCTTTCATTTCTTTAATTTCCATTTCATCAATATGCCCATCACAAGCTATTGTGCAAAAGGCAACTTTGAAAAGCAAATGTTGAAATTGTTGTTTTTCTAGTGTCATATTTATTCATTATTTGTAGGACGAAAACCAATACGAGGGCGTTCGTTCTTCGTTTGTAAATCTTGTTTTTCGTTATCCCATTGCCTTTTTAAAGCCTCATATTTTCTAATTTCTGTAAGCGAAACCGAAGGTTTGTTCTCACTTATAACTTCTAAAAAAATGGACATTGTAATCCGACCTCTTGTCTTTAGAGCTTTTCGGGATGCTTCGTCAATCAAAAATTTCAAATCGCTTGAAACATAATTTTCAGTCAATAAAGCTAATTTGTCATAATCAAGCCCAAGGTCTATTGGTCTGTCTTTCAAGTAAAGTTTAAACATTGCCGAACGTGCATTTTTATCAGGTGGCGGCAAATAAACAGATTTATCCAAACGTCCAGTCCGTAAAATTGCAGGGTCAATTTTTTCGGGGCGATTTGTTGCACCTATTACAAAAATTCCTTTTTCTCCGCAATTTGTCATTTGAGCCAAAACTTCATTAACTGCCGAAGCGTGCATTTGATGAAGTTCTCCTTCTCTCGATGGTACAATTGCATCTAATTCATCAATGAAAATTATTGTTGGTGCTTTTTCTTCTGCTTCTTTAAAAAGTTTTCCAATATTTTCTTGAGTTGCATTAACATATTTGCTCTGTAAATCGGATGGTTTTATCATTACAAAGTTATACCCAACTTCATCAGCAAATTTTTGAGCAATAAAGGTTTTCCCGCAACCCGGTGGCCCATATAATAACATTCCGTTTAACATTGGGACACCATATTCTTTGTATAATTCAGGATTGTTTAAAAAGTCAATTACATCTTCTTTGAGTTGCTGTTTAAGGCTTTCCATACCTGCAATTTGGTCAAATCCTGTTCCTTGCTTTTTCTCCTGTTTCTCTTTGGTTTTTACAAAGGTTTTTTGAATGTCTTTTGACTCTATAAGCATTTCACGCTTTAATGCTTTAGAAAAATCGTCCGCTGTTTGAAAACGGTCTTCAATTTCAATAGATAAAGCCTTTGTTAATGTATTTAAAATTTGCTCATCAATTAAATCATCGTCCGCTAGAGAAAAATTTAAAGGTTTATTCCTTGCAGTTTCCAATAATCCTTTTTGCTTGTTAATCGGTTGATTTAAGATTTTTTCGTTAAAGAATGGTGGAACACCAAAAAGTAAATGATACAACACCGCACCAATTGAAAATAAATCACTTTGCGGAATAAAAATCCCGTTTAATAATTCAGGTGCAGAATGAAATACCGATAAATACTTTATTGAAACGCTTTGTCCGTTTTGATGAATAGTCCTTGCTTGTTCAAACCCTGTTAAAATTGTCTTGTCCCTTTTTAAAGAATAATCCAGTTTTAATGAATTAGGATTTATTCCGTTATGAATTATTGGGTCTGACTGATTATGCAAATACTCAATTGCTTCAAGTAATTCAATTATAATCGGAATTGCTGTATAGGGCGAAAGTGTTCCCTCTCTTTTCAACCTTTCTGTAAGGGTTTCGCCACTTACAAACTCATAAGCTAAAAATGCAAACTTTTGTTTTTCAATAATTGTTTCTCCCTCATTCAACAACTTTGGTATATTGTTGTGATTTATTTGCTTTAGCAAATTAAGTTGTAATAATTTGCCATTTTCGTCAAAGTATGATGAAGGAAGTGAAGCAAGATTAATTAAATCAAGTCTTATAACCTTGCCCGAAGTATCTTTTGCCCGATAAGATTGGGCAAAAGAATTATTCCCGATTGGAAATTGAATCTCAAATCGGTCGGCAATATTGAACCCTTTTGGAAATATGTTTTCCTTCGTTTCCATTAGTCAGTTAAAACGCTATCATCACCTGCAAATATTGGTTTATCAATACCCGGTAATAGTTTGTATAATTCAATTACTATAGGTCTCAATCTTTGTTTGCTTGGGTTTGTCGCTGCAATTTGCAAACCTTGACTTATCAGCATTTTGGCTTTATTTCTATCGCTCCAGTCGTGCATATCAAATTCGTCATTGAATTGCTTTAACATCATAATTTCCATTTGAGCACCTAATGCTTGGTCAACTAATGTAAAACTAAGACCTCTCATTAAATCAGTTAACTCTTTAGCAACCTTTACATTTTTATCACGGATTATTTGCGGAATTTGCTCTTTAAACTGTGCAATTGCTTCCTTAATTCTATCCTCATTTAACCCTTCAACTTTACCTTCAAATTCTTTAAATGTCTCCTCCAATTTGTAGAAAGCATCTTTTAATTCTTCCTCTGTTTTTGGCCATTCGGTCGAATCTTGAATATCGTCCAGTTTCCGCAAACTTCTTCTAAGGTTGTCAATAATTTGCTTTTTGCGGTCATAATCACTTCTGCCCTGTTCTAAAAGTTTTTCAAGTTCAGCTAATTCATTCGACAATTTATTCAATGAATCTTTATCAGTAAAATCGCCTTCCTGTTTAATTATATTTAGTGTCTGTTTTGCTTTAGAAATTTCTGTTTCAAGCCATTTTGCATCAATTTCTTTTTGAACTGTTTCAGGAATAACAACTTCTTCGGTAAAGTTCAAGTAAGGAAAAAATGCAGAAACAGTTACCCTTTCCGATTTGTCAATTTTCAAAGTCAAGTCTACATCGCTACCTTCGGGTAAAAGTGACGGCAATTGTTCTCCCGAAATAATAACATCAAAAACGTGTTCGTTATAAATTGCTCGTGAACCTTCTGAACCATAATCGCCTTGATAAACTGGAATTTTGATAAAGTCCTTTTTTGAACCGGGGTTGATTTGCTTTTGAGTTTTTAATCCGTTTGCAATTCCTGTCGCTGGTGTAGTTTGGTTTTTTTCAAGACCTTTTATTGGTCTGAAAACAATTTTTCCACTTGCCTTACTCTTAATTTCAATTCCAATATTGTAAGGCAATGTTGCACTTCCAACTTTTGAACCTTGAATAATTGTAAAATCATTTGGTTCGCTTGGAATTAAGTCGCCTTGCTCATTGTAAACAAAAACATTAAAAGCGTTTGCTTTGCCTTCGTTAAGTTTAACTTCAACCACTTCGCCCGATTCATCTATTTGTACTTTCCCGCTTGACCAAGCTTTATCGGTTCTTACTACTTCTGCAAAGCATTTTTCAGGAATGGCACCTTTTGTTTTGTCCTTAAGTATTTTTATCGTTACAAACTCCTCATTTTCAACAGTTGTAGGTTCATAACCTAAGCCAAGTTGAATTTTCGTTTTATCACGTCCTTTTTCTATAATTTCGTCAGAAACATTTACGGTTGAAGCGTATAACGCTGCACCTTTAGCAACTACAGTCATTGGGTCGCAACTTGTATCAACCTTTTCAGTAACCTGTTCCTTTAGCATTTTTCTCAATATGGGCGAATAAGTTGGACCACCAACTAAAATTAATGCACCCAAATTGTTTCCATTTAGATGGTTTCTTTTAAGTAACTCGTTACAAATAGTAATAGCTTTCTGAAAAATAGGGCTTACAGTTTTTGCCATTTCAGTTTGAGAAATGGTAATATCTAATTCAAATTCATTACCATCATCATCTGTTCCTGGAATGTCGCCCAAGTCGGACAAAATATTGTGAGTGTCTTTAAAGGATAATTGAATCTTTGCTTCTTCGGCATAGTGTTTCATTGCATCACGCAAAACTTCTCTTTTAACATCATCGTTTATAATGCTGTCAATTGAAAAATTCTTTTGCAGATACGGAATAATTATTTCATCAACAATTGCATAGTCAATATTTTTACCACCTAAATAATTATCTCCTTCGGTATCAATTACTTTCATAATGCCATCTTCAACCTTCAGCAAAGCTGCATCAAATGTACCACCACCAAAGTCAAAAACTAACCAAAGACCGTCTTTACTTGTTGAATCTAAACCATAAGCCATTGAAGCTGCAATAGGTTCTTGCAATAATTCGCAATGTTCAAAACCTGCAAGTTTTGCGGCTCTTGAAGTTGCATCCTTTTGATTTATAGTAAATTTGGCAGGAACAGTAATAACAATTGACTTAATTTCTTCATCGGTAATAAAAGATTTTAGCTTTTTCAATACTTCTGCTGAAAGTTCTTCCGAAGTAAATTCCTTGTTCATATTGGAACTGCTGTATGTTTTGTCAGTTCCCATTGTGCGTTTAAATTCAATGAAAGTATTTGAGCTTTCTGCTTTAAAATCTTTCATTGCTTTTAGCTTATCTGCTTTCAATGCGTTAACCGCAGCATCGCCCGCTAAAATTGATTGTTTTTTATTAAAACTGATACAAGAAGACATTGTATCTTTCAAGGTGTCCGTTTTTTTAATAATCGGTTCACCGTTTTCCATTCGTGCAATACCGGAATTTGTTGTTCCTAAATCAATTCCGTAGTCAATTTTTGTCCTTGCCATATTCTTATTTTTTACATTTTTACTATTCGCCAACGCTTACTTCAACTTGTGCAGCCTGAATCATTACACCTTTGAAGTTAACTTGTGGTTTGATTATTCTTGTGATTACTTGTTCGCCTTGTTTTAAGTTTTCATCAGGGCGGAAATTTGCAGAAACTTTCATTCCTTGGTCAAAGGGTTTATTAAGCATATCAATCATTTCGTACCCATTTGCTTTGAAATTATCTTGAATACGTTCCACCGATGCAGAAAGCTGTTTCAATCCTTTGGTTTCAGAATCCATATTACTCAGGTTTTTTTGAATTCGAATTATTTCATCTGCTACTTTCAACGCCAATGAATGGTCAACCTCTTCTGCTTTAGCTGATGATGTTTGTCTTTCTGCATTCATCAACTGCATTTGAGTATCAAGCAATTTAATTAGTTGTCCATCAAGTTTTATTTGCTCGTCTCTCAAGGTTTCAGAAGTCTTTTTAATTTGGTCTGACAAGCCAGTTTTCTCTTTACTCAATTGCTTTTTAAGCCATCCAAAAAGCAGAACAGACAAAAGAGCAATGAATAAAACTGCAATAATCCAGTAAAGCGTATTTTTACTAACCTTTTCATTTAGCGTTGAAAGGTCTGCACTTGCTTTTTCGCTTGTTTGTTGAATTTTAACACCTAAATTATCTGCGATTGTCTGCAAATTATTATTTGTGTTTGCCAAATTATCTTTCAAAATATTGAGACTATCGGCGGTAGCTGATAGTCTTTTTTCAATTTTTTGAATGTTGGAATTTGCAGTGTTTAATTGTCCCGACAACTTGATATTTGCTGCTTCAAGTCTTTCGATATTGTTTTGTAACTGTTGAATAGTATCGGTTTTAGCTTGTGCAAATGATGCAATGCTAAAAATTCCAATAGTAGTTATTGTTAAAAGTATTTTTCTCATTTGATAATTCGTATTAAGGTGTTTAAAATTGATTTTATTGATTGGTTTACAAGAGGTTTGTCTTTTAAGTGTTCAACAAGTTTTGGCGAATACTTATAATAAGTCTTAATGAAGCCTCGACCAAATGATGATTTTGAAAGTGTATTGTCTCTAAATTTTCTGAGTTCTAAAACTTGTGGATGCTCATAACTACCGTATGCCATTGTTGCAATATAGCAACCTCCGCTACTATTACTTGAACTACGACCACTACTGTAAGAAGTTGCACGGCTAGTTATTTGGTTTAATTGAGTTTGAATGCCTGATATTGTTGATTTGTTTTGATTAAATCTGCTCTTTAATTCATACACCATATCCATAGTGGACATCATATTCATTACCTCCATTGCAGAATTAATCGTTGTCGGAAGTGTAATTATTTTTGTTCTATCCCATTGCAAAGCATTCTGTTCATTATTTACCTCTGAAATCAACGCATTTAAAGCATTATTTACTACGGCACTACTTAATTTTAAATAGAAATCATCTGTTGAACCTAATGCTGCTTTAATATTATTAAGTTTAGGTTTGCAGGTTACAACAAGGTCTTTGGCGTTAGAAATTGTGTCAGATAAATTTTGGAATCTTTGAAGTTTATTTGCTACAATTTCAAGGTCTCCTTTTATATTTTTCTGTTTTTCTCTTTCTGCACTATCATTAATCCACTCTTGCAAATTCTCAATATTCTCATCTAAGCGGCTTTTGGTTTGTCCAGTTGGATTAATGGCTTTAGCCATTTTCATAACTTTCATTGCTGGCTCTCCTGGGTCGTATTCATCGCTATCACGATATTCCACAAAGAAATCTACTGCACATTGTAAAATTTCATTTGCCAATTTATTGGCAATCATTTGATATTGTACATTGTTTGAACCCCAAACGTTTTTTAGAAAGACCAAATCTTCTTTCGTATTTTTATAAAGTTCTTCGCCATATTGCTCTGCGTCGTTTGGGTTATCGTCCCTTTTTTGTTTAGTAAGTTCAATTTGGTTTTCAATATTGTTTAGAGGACTGTCAGTAAACTTGCCCGAAACATATTGTTTTATTTCATTAGGGAAAGAGTTAAAAGCACTGATTAACTGGCTTGATTTTATACCATTGGGTTTATTCAGGTATGGTTTAACTATTTGCAAAATTTCATCAGCGAATTCTTTCAATATTATATCACGATTTATTGAAATACCTTCTCCAATTACTGTAGAAACAAAATTATTGAACACCTCCGACAAAAGTAGCTTCCCTTTTAAATCAATAGAAGCTGAAAATTTTTCAGGGTCAAAAGAACCGTTATAAGTCACAATTCCAAGTTGAAGTGTTGAAAGGTTGCTTATTGCTGCAAAGTTTTTAGCAGTTACCGTTGAATCCTTTAAAGTTTTTCCCCAAATCTCGGTAGCTTTTTCAATATGCCCTTCCTTAAGATTATTCAATGCAGCTTCGTCAATGTGTCCACTGTTTAAAAACCAAAATAAGGCATAATGAACTTTGTTTTTTGCTTGTTCTATTTTACTCGCTGCTTCTTGTACCTTTTCTGTGCTGCGAACAACTTCTCCGAAAAACGGGAAATCATAGTCAAACGCTTTCGTTTTACCAACCTCAGCAAATCTTTTTATGGTTGCAATTTGCTTTTGCAGTTCCTTTTCAGATGAGTTTCCAAAAAGTCCAAGCGTTCTGTACGGATTATTTTTTACTGCATTCATATCTGTTGAATTCAAAATGTTATTGTTCTTAATCGTGGGTCGGCTAAAAATTGGCTCTTTTGGCTTTGCGAAGGGTCAGTTTGTGTGTCGGGCAAAGCCAAATGTGCCAATTGTGCGTTGGCAGAAAAACAAAAAAATGCGGGCGGGGCAAAAATTAAATCTTTCAGGGTCGGTTTGTGTGTCGCCATATTTCCTTTTCTGTCTGTTTGTATCGTCATTGTCATTATATTTTCTCTTTCTAACGGCTGTCTATCACAGTTGCAGTGTCTTTTTTACCATTGCTTACAACTTACTTATGGGCGCCATATCCTCACCCCCTCTACGCACATGCTGTTGTATTGGGGTGATACAGTTGCGCCTTTGTGTCGCTAAAGAAAATGCAAAAATATCAAAGATCATCAAACGGACTCC
>Ga0247843_1008663_pt1 | contig 11708 bp, 10 predicted proteins | sample LaCruzMarch2017__FD_192420 | JGI IMG/M metagenome (GOLD analysis project Ga0247843, IMG submission 192420) | Freshwater microbial communities from meromictic Lake La Cruz, Castile-La Mancha, Spain - LaCruzMarch2017_8m | ecosystem: Environmental > Aquatic > Freshwater > Lake | place: Spain...
TTTCGGAATCTTGCAAATTGATGCACATGCTGATTTACGTGTTGCTTATGAAGGTTTCGCTCAATCACATGCAAGTATTATGGATAACGTTCTAAAAAATTGTTCCAATATGCAAAAATTAGTGCAAGTGGGAATTAGAGATATATCAGAAAGAGAAGTTGATTATAGTCATTCTGAAAATAGAATTAAAACGTTCTATGATTGGGATTTAAAATCAGAACAATACGCTGGTAAAACTTGGAATGATCAGGTTGAAGAAATTATCAATCATTTGCCTCATCATGTTTATATTTCATTCGATATTGATGGCTTGCGCCCAGAATTATGTCCAAATACAGGAACTCCAGTTTTAGGAGGTTTTGATTTGCAAGAAATTTCATACCTATTCTTCAAACTTGTTGCTTCAGGTAGAACTATAATAGGTTTTGATTTAAACGAAGTTGCACCAGGAAAAAGTGGCGATTGGGATGCAAATGTTGGAGCTAGAGCATTATGGCAACTGGTTTGCGCAACTGAAAAGTCAAGAAGAAAAGAATATTAGAAAAAAAGCATATAATATAAGTTAACTCATATCATATTGAATTTCAAACGAATAACACTTTTTATAACTTTGCTTTTAGCGATAGTAGTTCTTTATGCTGCATATAAGGTAGTTATTCTCGATTTATTTCCTTGGTTGAATGTTTTAATTTCTAGTTCTTTAAGTTTTATAGTTTTTATTTTAAGTTTTTTAGTTAAAAGGAAAAATAAAACTATTCAGTTAGCATTATTGAGTTTTTTCATTTTACAATTATTTTTAAGTTATTCTATTTTACAGAATGCAGATTTATTGATTAAATATTGGAGATGGCTATTTTATCTAATTTCAATTTTTATCTACATTCTATCTATTTCCGTTTGTTTGAAAAAAGTTAATAAAATTTTGATGCTAAGTTTAGTCATTTCATCATTTCTTTTTTTTGTTTTAGGTGTTTTATCAGTTAATCCAGTTTGGTTGTCTCTACAAATGTTGTTTTTTATTCTTTTTTCAGTTACAGTAGTTACATCAAAGAATGTCAAGAATCCAAAAACTATTGATTTAATTTGAATTTCAATGAAACAATATTCTTTCTTACATTTGGTGAAAATTAAATTATGACCATTCAAACAATTGTGATTCTTGTTTTAATTGGATTATTTGCTGGAATTCTAAGTGGGTTTGTTGGTGTTGGGGGAGGAATCATTATTGTTCCTGCATTGGTCTTTTTTCTAGGTTTAACACAACATCAAGCTCAAGGTACAAGTTTATTTGTATTATCAATGCCAGTTGTGATTTTTGCAGTAATTAATTATTGGAAAACAGATAACGTTAACTGGAAATTTGGATTGATAATAGCCTCAACATTTGTTGTTGGAGCTTTTTTAGGTTCTAAACTTTCTTTAAAATTATCACCAGGAATGGTGAAATTGGTTTTTGGAATATTACTAGCTTACGTTTCTATTCGATTAATGATGTCAGGTTATTCAGCTGTAAGTAACAATGAAGCATAAATTAGATTCACTTATTCTTAATAAAATAGAAGCAATTTTCCCAAGAATTGTTTCTTATCGTGAACATTTACACCAACATCCTGAATTATCCTTTCAAGAGTTTAATACAATGGAGTTTGTTGCTGACAAATTAACTCTATTAAATATTCCATTTCAAAAAGAAGTAGCAGGAACTGGAATAGTTGGTCTAATAAAAGCGAGTCATCATTATGAAAACCAAAGTTGCACAGGTTTGAGAGCTGATTTAGACGCTTTGCCAATCCAAGAGGAAAACAACGTTACATATAAATCGGTAAACGAAGGAATTATGCATGCTTGTGGACATGATGTTCATACCTCTGTTTTGTTAGGTGCAGCAGAAATATTGAATGAAATAAAGGAAGATTTATCTCAACCAATTAAATTGATTTTTCAACCAGGAGAAGAAACTAATCCTGGCGGAGCAAGCCTAATGATTGAAGCAGGAGTATTGGAGAATCCAAAAGTTGATAAAATGTACGGTTTGCATGTTTTCCCAGAATTGGAAGCTGGAAATCTTGGTATGCGACCGGGAATATACATGGCATCAGGTGACGAAATTCACGTTTCAATTCAGGGAGTAGGGGGTCACGCAGCAATACCTGAAAAATGTGTTAATCCTTTGATGATAGGAGCAACATTCGTAATTGAAGCTAGAGAATTACTGGCATCAATTTGTCCTAATGATATTCCTCATGTACTAACATTTGGTCGTTTTGAAGCTTTGGGTTCAACAAATATTGTTCCTTCAACTTGCGAAATCAAAGGTACTTTTCGAACAATGAGTGAGGAATTGAGACAATTAGCTCATGAAAAATTGAGTGAATTGGCTAAAAGAATTGGAATAGAATTTAATGGGATAATTAATCTCAAAATTTCTAAGGGTTATCCTTTCTTAAAAAACGATTTAGAATTGACAGCAGCATTGAATAAAAGCTTTGAAGATAATTTTGGAAAGGAAAAAATTCACGCTTTACCAATAAGAATGACAGCTGAAGATTTTGCATTTTACAGTCAAAAAATTCCTGTAGTTTTCTTTCGTTTAGGTATTGCTAATAATGAGAAAGGAATTAATTATGGCGTTCATCATCCAAAATTTGACATTGATTCATCAGCGATAAAAATAGGTATTCATGCAATGGTTTTAGCAGGTTTACAATGAAGTTTATAATAATATTTTTTTTATTATTGTTTAGCTTGGTTTCTTGTTCAAAGGAAAAACGGGTAAGTAAAAAACTAGAAGGAAATTGGTCTGTTGATTTTATGCAAATACAAGACGGTGAAGGTTTTACATACTTTGATTCATTGCCAAATGGTACTTTTACTTTTGTTTCACATCAGAAAGTTATTAGTGCAAATGTTGCTTATCAATTTGTTAATTTGAATGGATTTAGTGTTAAAGATACTTTCAGCGTAAATCAAGAAAAGTATGTTTTTAATTCAAATTATGATCGAATTTTTTTTAAAATTAACTCGGATTCAATTAACGCGAGAATTATACTTATAACAAAGAAGTCGATGGAATTAGAATATTATGATATAGTTAAGTATCGTCTTGTAAGATTCATACTATCAAAGGATTGACGTTTGATTTTATTTTCATAAGTTAATTTATTTATATTTGTAAAAAAATAGAAATGCGCCAATCATTACTAACAGTTGTTTTAATATTTTTTATTGCAAATTTTTCTTTCTCACAAGGTTATAATAACCGTTGGTCTATTGAATTAAACCCTGGTGTATCTAATGCAGTAAAACCTTACACACCAGATTATTGGTCAAACACGATTGGTTTATATCATATCTCAGCTGGAACTCGTTTCATGTTTAATAATAAATATGGTTTGAAATGGGATATTGGTTATGACCGAATAAGACATGATAAAACTGGCATTTGGAACAATACGGGTACAAGTAAACCTTTCACTTCCAAATATGCAAGGACTTCTGTTCAATTTGTTGTAGATGTTGGAAGACTTTTACAATTTGAAAATTTTTCTGAAAAAACAAGTTTATTATTTCACACTGGAGGAGGAATGTCTTGGCTTTGGAGTAAAGTAAATCCAGAGACTGATAAAATGGTAAACTTCATGTTTGGAATGGCTCCACAGTTCAAAGTAAACGAACGTTTTTCGATAACTACAGATGTTTCATTTGTTTGGCATATATACCAACAATACACTTGGGATATGTACAATAGCGTATTTAATAGAGGGTTTGACGGCTTCTATGCAAACGGAACAATTGGATTAAATTTCTATTTAGGAAAATATGGTTCTCACATGGATTGGGCATTTACACCTTGTTTTCCTGATATGACTTATCTTGAGGATGAAAATAAAAATCTTGATAGTTTAAATAAACAATTACAGTCAAATCTACGAGATGATGATGGTGATGGTGTTGCAAATTTTATGGATGATGAAAAAGACACTCCAATTGGAAATATTGTAAACAGAAGAGGAGTAAGTTTGAAAAATATTGATACAGATGGTGATGGAGTTTCTGATTTAGTAGATAAATGTATAGACATTCCTGGAGCTTTTGAAAATGAAGGTTGTCCTCAAGATTTGTTGTTAGCAATCAGAAACAATGAAAAAGATAGAGTTATTACAAACAATTCAAACGGAAATCCGAACGATAGTGGGCAAAATGGTATAGACTCAATTCCAAACAATAATAGTACCCTTCAAGGTACAAATAATGGAGGTAAAGACCCGAAAGAATTGTTAACTAACAATCAAAACGGCAACAATAACGGTGGTCAGAATGGCAACAACAACGGTGGTCAGAATGGCAACAATAACGGCGGTCAGAATGGCAACAACAATGGTGGTCAGAATGGCAACAATAACGGTGGTCAGAATGGCAATAAAAATGGTGGACAAAACGGCAATAACAACGGTGGTCAGAACGGCAACAATAATGGTGGTAAGAATGGCAACAACAATAGTCAAGGAAATGGAAATAATCAAAACAACAATTCTAATCCAAACGTTGTTACAAGCAAAGAAGGTTTAACAAGTTTGGTAGATGTTCACTTTATATTGAATGACGCAAGCATTCAACCAAATTTATATCCACTTTTGAACGAAATAGTTGCCTTGTTGAAAGCAAATCCTGGTTCTTCAATTGTACTGGAAGGACACGCTGACGCTACAGGTGAAGATGAGTTCAATCAATTACTATCACAAAAAAGAACTGAATCTCTTCGCAAATACCTACTGAGTCAAGGTATTGATCCAAATAGAGTTCAAACTGGTTCATTTGGTGAATCTAGACCAAAATTCTTAAACACTTCACCTAAAGGTAGAGCATTGAATAGAAGGGTTGAAGTTTATTTTAAAATTTAAAATAAAATTTAAAATAAAATTTATTAGAAATAAAAAATCCCCGTTTCAGCAATTGAAACGGGGATTTTTGTTTAATACTTTTTTATAAAAAACCGAGCTCTAACTTAGCTTCTTCACTCATCATATCTTTATCCCAAGATGGGTCGAATACGATGTTCACTTTCGCTGATGCTACTCCCTCGACAGATGCAACCTTATCTTCAACTTCTTTAGGCAAACTTTCTGCTACAGGACAATTTGGAGAAGTTAGGGTCATATCGATTGCTACATTATTTTCTTTGTCGATTTTCACTTCGTAAATTAATCCCAATTCATAAATATCCACAGGAATTTCTGGATCGTAAATCGTCTTTAACATGGTGACAATTTTGTCTTCTAATTGTTGTGTTCCCATTAATTGTTTAAGTATTTAAGTGCTTCTGTTTTCATTCGTTTAACCATTCCTACTAATCCGTTTGCGCGAGTAGGGGAAAGGTGTTCTTGTAACCCAATTTCTTTGATGAAATGTAAATCGGATTTTACAATCGTTTCTGGGGTTTCGTTATTCATCACCTGAATCAATAATCCAATAATTCCTTTTGTAATAATAGCATCTGAGTCAGCAGAATATTCCATCAAATTATCTTTGAATTCAGAGTGTAACCAAACGCGAGATTGACATCCTTCAATGAGTCGATCTTCTGTTTTGTATTCAGGTGCAATCAAGGGTAAATCCTTGCCCAAATCGATGATGTATTCATACTTCTCCATCCAATCGTCAAAAACGTTGAATTCTTCAATTATTTCTTGTTGTTTTTCTTCTATTGTCATACTTTATTTTAACATGGATAAACTTTTCTCAAATGCTTCTACAAATAAATCAATTTCTTGTCGCGTATTGTAAAAAGCAAAAGATGCTCTAACGGTTCCCGGAATTTTATAAAAATCCATTAAGGGTTGAGTACAATGATGACCTGTTCGGACAGCAATTCCTTGTTTATCTAATAAAGTTCCAATATCAAATGGATGAATACCATCAACAGTAAAAGAAACTACACTTGTTTTATTTTTCGCTTCACCAATAATATGAAGTCCTTCAAACGTATCAAGCATATCTTCAGCGTATTTTGCAAGCTCTCGTTCGTGTTTTTCAGCGGCTACCATATCGATACTTTCAAGGTATTCAAATGCAGTTCCAAGACAGATTCCACCAGCGATATGAGGCGTTCCTGCTTCAAATTTAAAAGGTAATTCATTGTAAGTTGTTCTTTCAAAAGTAACTTTGGAAATCATGTCTCCACCACCTTGATAAGGAGGCATTCTGTCTAATAAATCTTCTTTTCCGTACAAAACACCAATTCCAGTTGGACCAAATACTTTGTGGCTTGAAAAAACGAAAAAGTCACAGTCTAAATCGCGCACATCAACTTTAATGTGTTGAATACTTTGAGCTCCATCCACAAGTACTTTTGCACCAACAGCATGTGCTTTTTGAATGATTTCTTTAACTGGATTGATTGTCCCAAGTGTATTAGAAATGTGAGTAATGGCAACTAGTTTCGTTTTCTTTGAAAGTAATTGTTCAAATTCTTCCATCAATAATTCACCTTTTTTATTGATTGGTGCAACTCTTAGAACCAAACCTTTTCGAATACAAAGCATTTGCCAAGGAACAATATTTGAGTGATGTTCCATAGCTGAAATGATAATCTCTTCTCCTGCTTGTAATAATTCACCATAAGAGAATGCTACAAGATTGATACTATCCGTTGCTCCTTTTGTGAAAATTATCTCTTCAGATTTCTTTGCGTTTAGATATTTTTGAATTCGAATTCTTGAAGCTTCATATTCAGTTGTTGCTTTTTGACTCATAAAGTGAACACCTCTGTGAATGTTAGCGTTTTCCTTTGAATAAAAAAGATTAATGGCATCAAGTACCAATTGTGGTTTTTGTGAGGTAGCACCGTTGTCGAAATAAACAAGATTCTTGCCGTATATTTTTTGTCTTAATGCTGGAAATTGCTCGCGAATTTCTTTAACATTGAAAGGTTTTTTAATTAAATCTGCCATAATTGTTACAAAGGTACAAATAAGCTTATTTTGAATTGTTCTAAACAAGCAATTATTTCATCTAAAAACACAAACAATCTGAGTTTGTTCAAGAGATCAAGGCTTTTTACCTAGATTAAACCTTTTACTTTTAAAAATTCATCTAAGGCTTCAATGTCTGAGAAAAGTACTTCACGCGCTTTACTACCTTGGAAAGCACCAATGATTCCCATTCCTTCTAATTGATCGACAATCCTTCCAGCTCGGTTATAACCTAATTTCAACTTGCGCTGTAACAAACTCGCTGAACCTTGTTGACTAATTACAACAATTCTTGCTGAATCTACAAACATGGGGTCAATTTCATTCATGTCCATATCGCCCATTGCTTCTCCACCTTCAGGAATATATTCTGGTAAGATTAACGCTTCAGGATAAGCACGCTGATTGCCAATGAATCCACAAATTTCTTCTACTTCAGGAGTGTCCACAAAACCACACTGCAAACGTTTCATATCCGAACCCGTCAAAATCAACATATCTCCACGACCGATTAATTGATCAGCACCAGAAGCATCTAAAATCGTTCTAGAATCTATTTTTGACAATACTCTAAAAGCTATACGAGCAGGGAAATTGGCTTTAATCATACCTGTAATTACACTTACCGATGGACGCTGCGTGGCAACAATTAAATGGATACCAATTGCACGCGCCAACTGAGCAATTCTGGCAATCGGATGTTCTACCTCTTTACCCGCGGTCATAATTAAATCCGCGAACTCATCAATTAACACAACGATATAGGGTAAATAACGGTGGCCTTTTTCAGGGTTCAAACGGCGACCGATGAACTTGCGATTGTATTCTATGATTGTTCTAACGCCAGCGTCTTTCAGTAAATTATAGCGATCATCCATTTCAATACACAAGGAGTTCAAAGTATTTACAACTTTAGATGTGTCAGTAATAATCGCATCTTCTTCACCTGGAAGCTTAGCTAAGAAATGACGTTCGATTTTATTATAAAGTGTAAGTTCTACTTTTTTCGGATCGACCAAAACAAATTTAACTTGTGCAGGATGTTTTCGATATAAAATGGAAATGATTATTGCATTCAAACCTACGGATTTACCTTGACCAGTTGAACCTGCGACCAATAAGTGAGGCATTTTTGTAAGGTCAAAAACAAAGGTTTCATTCGTAATAGTTTTCCCCATCACAATTGGAAGTTCACCGTCAAAATGCTGGAATTTATCCGAAGCAATTAACGAACGCATACTTACCATTTCAGGATTTGAGTTCGGAACCTCAATACCAATTGTACCTTTTCCTGGAATCGGAGCGATGATACGAATTCCAAGCGCACTTAAACTTAAAGCGATGTCATCTTCCAGATTTTTAATTTTAGAGATACGAACTCCAGGTGCGGGAACGATTTCGTACAAAGTTACAGTTGGACCAACTGTTGCTTTGATTTTCGCGATGTCAATTTTGTAATGTGATAAGGTTTCAATGATTCGATCTTTGTTCGATTCTAATTCTTCTTTATTGACCGAAGAAACACTGCTCGTTCCCCAATCTCTTAACAAATCAATTGGAGGAAGGACATAACCTTCCAAATCTTTCGTTGGGTCATATTCTCCATATTCAGCAACTAAACCATCCGCTAAATCATCCTCATCTAATAATTTCTGATAAGTTGGAATTGGTGTTGTTACGACTTCTTCTTGAGGAACTTCGATTTCAAAATCGTCTAAACTAGAAGAATTCGTATCTTCTTTCATTGTTACAATTAAATCGCCTTCGTCAAATTCATTTTCTTCTTCCTCTAATCTTCTTCTTTCCTCATCACGTTTTGTGAAGTCTACCGTTTCAGAAATGTCATCTGCTTTAATTTGTTCATCTTTTATAGTGTTAATTATAACAAGATCACTTTCATTTTCTTGATCGTAGAAATTATCTTTTAAATCTTTTCTACTTAAAACTTCTGGAGATTTGGCTTCTTTAGGTTTCATCAAATTAGTAAGTATTTCACTATAGTTTGGATTGAAAATTATCGTTGTAACGACATATAAAACAACCAAACTTAAAGTCATTGTGCCAAAAGAACCAATCGTTAACTTCAACCATTCATTTAAATAAAATCCGAAAGTTCCACCAAGATAATTGACAGTTGATGCAAAAAAACCAAGGAATAAAGAAGCCCACAAGGTATAAGTTAAACAGATTACATACGATTTTTTGATGTTTACAATCGTCAAATCAGTTAGTATTTTAAAACCAGAAATAAAGAGTAAAAAACAGAAACTCAAAGAAGAAATTCCGAAAAGGCGATAGATTAAAAAATGCGAAGTCCACGCACCAAATTTTCCCAGCCAATTTGAAACAGGTGTTTGATTCGTGTCAAAAAGAAAATCCGCTAAACTTTTTTGGAGCAATCGATCTTGGTCTTTTGTCCAAGTGAAAAAGTAAGAAATACAAGCAAGAAATAGATAAATCGACAACAAAGTCATTAAAGAACCAATAACGATTTTTACTTTTTGCTTATCGATTTTTTCAAACGGATTGATTTTGAAAGCTAACTTTGGTTTTGTTGAAGTAGTAGAAGTAGATTTTTTTTCTTCCTTCTTTTTTTTTGGATTTGCTTTTTTATCCTCGTTATTTATAGCATCTTTTGGTATGAACTCGTTTTCTTCCATTTCATTTTTTGATATTATACGAAGATAGAATAGTTGTTAATTGACTTATTGCTTTTTATTGAATACTTTAAACAAACTTATGTTAGTAGCTAAAGATTCAAAAAATCTATTTTTTCATCACTTTTTTTAGTGTTAAAAAGAACTTTTTTTCAGTTTGAAAATTGCTTAATATTAACGTTCGTTTTTTTCTACTTAGTGTCATAAATACACTATCCACAAGGGATTCAGAAAATTAAAAAAGCAAAAAAATGTTATAAAAAACTGATGTTAATCAGGTCATAAATCAAAATAGAAGTTTACTTTTGCACGATAAACGTAGCTAATTGCTAAATAAATTAAAAATATGGAATTGTTAGGGAAATTTGGTTCAAATTCTGACTTAGGAGTTACTTTAGGATTGACGAACTTAGGCAATCAATTTTGGAATTTAACTCCATCCGAACTTATTGAAGATTGTATTATCACAGGTGAAGGAATGTTGACTGATACGGGTGCATTAGCAATCGAAACGGGTGAATTTACGGGTAGATCTCCAAAAGACAGATTTATCGTAAGAGACGAAAAAACAGAAAATGCTGTTTGGTGGGGAAATGTAAATATTGGTTTTTCACCTGAACAATTTGATGCGCTTTACAATAGAATGAAAGCCTATTTAACAGAAAAAGATGTTTACGTTCGCGATGCTTACGCTTGTGCAGATGAATCTTTCAGAATGAATTTACGTGTGGTAACTGAATTACCTTGGTCGAATTTATTCGCTTACAATATGTTTTTACGTCCAACAGATGCTGAAATTGATTCTTTCACACCTGAATGGAATATCATTTGTGTGCCAAGTTTCAAAGCAGATCCAGCTATCGACGGAACGCGTCAACATAACTTTGCAATCTTGAATTTCACTAAAAAAATGATATTAATTGGTGGAACAGGATATACAGGTGAAATTAAAAAAGGAGTTTTTTCTGCTTTAAATTTTATTTTACCTCACGAAAAAAATGTTTTATCAATGCACTGTTCAGCTAATATTGGCGAAGCAGGAGATACTGCAATTTTCTTCGGACTTTCTGGAACTGGAAAAACAACTTTATCTTCCGATCCTAATCGTCGTTTAATTGGTGATGACGAACACGGTTGGAGTAATGACACTGTTTTCAATTTCGAAGGTGGATGTTATGCAAAAACAATCGATTTATCGAAAGAAAAAGAACCACAAATTTACGATGCAATCAAATTTGGAGCTTTATTAGAAAACATCGGTTTTGAAAATGAGTCTTCAACACCAGATTACACAGATGGTTCTATTACAGAAAACACACGTGTTTCTTACCCAATTCACTTTATTGACAATATTGCAGTTCCTTCAATTGGAGGAGCACCAAAAAATATTTTCTTTTTAACAGCTGATGCTTTTGGAGTATTGCCTCCAATTTCTCGTTTGACTAAAGAACAAGCAATGTATCATTTTATGTCTGGTTACACAGCGAAAGTAGCTGGAACAGAGGTTGGTATTACTGAACCTACAACTACATTTTCTGCTGGATTTGGAGCAGCATTTTTACCGCTTCACCCGGCAAAATATGCAAAATTATTAGGAGATAAGTTAGAAGGAACAGACATTAAAGTTTGGTTAATCAATACTGGATGGTCAGGTGGTTCTTACGGAGTTGGAAGCAGAATGAAATTATCTTATACACGAGCAATGATTACTGCTGCCTTAACTGGAAAATTGAACGATGTTGAATTTGAAAACTTACCTGTTTTTGATCTATCATTCCCAACTTCATGTGAAGGAGTTCCAACTGAATTATTAAATCCTAGAAATACATGGGCGGACAAAGCTGCGTTTGACGCAACGGCAAATAACCTTGCTGGAAAATTTGTTGCCAATTTTGAAAAGTTTGCTGCAGAAACAAGTCCTGAAATAATGGCTGCAGCACCAAAAGTTCTTGCATAAATAGAACTTCATTCATCAATCAATCAAAATGCAGAGGTGCTCCAAAAGAGTGCCTCTGTTTTTTTTTGAATAGTGTTTTTTTTAATACTATTGATTACCTTCGATTTCAGATTTACCTTTTTC
>Ga0247843_1008667_pt1 | contig 11706 bp, 9 predicted proteins | sample LaCruzMarch2017__FD_192420 | JGI IMG/M metagenome (GOLD analysis project Ga0247843, IMG submission 192420) | Freshwater microbial communities from meromictic Lake La Cruz, Castile-La Mancha, Spain - LaCruzMarch2017_8m | ecosystem: Environmental > Aquatic > Freshwater > Lake | place: Spain...
GACCCAACAAGCCGACCTGTCGACAGACCCAATGTAGTGCAGACCTTTGACCTGAGAACCCCTCGTTTGCTGGGGTTTCTCACTTTCAAAGTGCCCAGTAGCGAAAGTCCGGCTAATCACCAACCCATCCCAGTCAATAACTTTGAACCTGTCACTTTGTTTTTGCCTTTGAATTTAAATTCGTTCGTTTTGGATTCAGGGGGCTTTATTGGGTGTCTGGCTGAGTTGAAGATTGCCGAGGACTAATTTTGGAAGTAGTTAATACGTCTACGTATGAAAAATGAATCAGGTGGTGGGGGTGGTTGGAATATCACCACGATTCTGGTGCTGGTGGTCGCGGCTATCGGATTCTTGTTCGACACCTATGAGTTGCTTCTTCTGCCGCTGATTGCAGCTCCGGCTATTTCGGAAATCCTACAACTCCCAACCAATCACCCAGACGTGACAGCCTGGGTTGGTCGTCTGCTCTGGATAGCAGCTCTGTGCGGTGGCGTCTTCGGGTTGATTGGCGGTTGGCTTACCGACCGGTGGGGGCGCAAGACGGTTCTCGCTATGAGCATCGCACTCTATTCGCTGTCTCCTGTTGCTGCGGCATTCAGTACAACGCTGGGGTGGTTCATTTTTTTCCGGTGCGCGACATTCGTGGGTGTTTGTGTGGAGTTTGTTGCAGCAATCACTTGGTTGGCAGAACTCTTCCCAGACAAGGGGCGCAAGGAGAAGGTGCTGGGGTGGACACAAGCGTTTGCTTCCGTGGGGGGGCTGTTCGTGACTGTGGTGAATGGGTGGATTCTGAAAAACGCGTCGTCGTTTCCAGCTCTCCCAGTGCCCGAACCGTTCAATTCCCATGCGGATTGGCGTTATACGCTGATCACGGGTCTGATGCCGGCCATTCCCATCGCTCTGCTGCTTCCCTTTGTCCCGGAATCGAAGGTTTGGCGTGAGCGAAAGGCTGCAGGAAGTTTGAAGCGAGCCAGTTTCTCAGAGCTCTTCTCGCCTGCTCTCCGCCGGGTTACCTGGATCACTGCAGCTCTTTCAGCGTGCGCCTATGGTGTGGCTTTCGGAGCGCTGCAACTGACTCCGACCCGTATCGTGCCCGGGCTCCCTAGTTTGGCTGACCAACAACAAGTTTTGCGTCCGCTTCAAACGGAAGCTTCAGAGCTCAATCGACAATTGGATGCAGTACGCCCTGCATTTGAGCAGGCGTCCACCGACATGCCCGGTCTACGTGAACTGGCGGGACAAAGGGCCAAACTGCGAGTGGCCATGCGCGCTGCAGCCAAGCCTCTCAGCGATACCAATACTGCTCCAGCCGTCCGGACAGAAATTGCATCCAAGTTGTCGGCTCTAACCAATCAGTTCATGGAACTGGATGCGAAATTGACTGCGTTGACCAGCGAAGCCCCTGCAGCCAAGAAGTCGGTGATCGATCGGGAGAAGGTGCTGGCACAACTCGGTGCCAATCGATCGAAACAGGAGGTGGCTGACACCGTGGTGAAGACTCGGGGCAAGGATATCCAGTTCTGGCAAGAACTCGGTGGGCTGGGAGGTCGTATCGCTCTGGCGCTGATGTTGGCCGTCGCCATCGGCAGAGGCACCCTGTTGCGGCTTTTCCAAGTGCCCGGCCTCGTTGTGCTTCCGCTGACCTACCTTTGGCTTTTCGACCAAAAGCCCGAGCTCTTTCAGTGGGGCATCTTCGTGGCCGGCTTCTTAACGGTGGCGCAGTTCAGCTACATGGGCGAATACCTGCCAAAGGTGTTTCCCGTTCACTTGCGCGCCACGGGTGGAAGCTTCGCAACAAATGTGGGCGGCCGAATGGTCGGTACTTCCATGGCGTTCCTGACGACCAATGTGCTGGCCCCTGCTCTCGGTGGAACCGGCCCTATGTTCGTCGCCAAGGCCGCGGCCATCGTGGGTGGGGTCATGTTCGCTCTCGGCTTGGGACTGAGCTTCCTGCTGCCGGAACCTCCGTCCGAAGGCAACCAGCACTAGTCCGGTGAACTAACCCATTGATCGTCCTTCGCGACTCTTATCTGCTCCATCTCATGAGACTTTCAATCTTCTCGTTGGCCTTGGTGGCCCTATTGACCGCTTTAAAGGTTTCTGCATCGCCCGAAACGGAGATGACGGATGCGGCAAAAAACCTTCTGGCTTCTCTGAATGATGAGCAGAAGGCCATCGCGTCCTTCGAGTTCAAATCCGACGAGCGGGAAAATTGGCACTTTATACCGAAGGATCGCAAAGGCATCACTGTTGGCAGCCTGAAGCCCGCCCAACGTCATCTGGCCTTCGCGCTGCTCCAAAGCGGGCTGAGCAATCGGGGGCTCTCCAAGGCGGTCACCATCATGAGCCTGGAACAAATTCTCCAGGAACTGGAGGGGCCCAACCGGCGTTTTCCCCGGGATCCGGAACTCTACCATGTGAGCATTTTCGGAACACCCGACGCTCAAGGCACCTGGGGCTGGCGCTTTGAGGGCCATCATCTTTCCCTCAACTTCACTCTCGCGAAAGGCAAGTTCGCCAGCGGAACGCCCTCGTTTATGGGCACCAACCCCGCTGAAGTCCGCAAGGGGCCGCGCGCCGGACTCCGGGTCTTGGCCGCTGAGGAAGACTTGGCTCGCGAACTAATGACCTCCCTGAACGTCGGGCAGCAAAAGCAGGCGCTCATCCAAACCAATGCGCCTGATGACATCCTCACCGTGGCCAATCGGACGGCTGATGTGGGCAAGTCTCAAGGTTTGGCTTTCTCAGAGATGAATGCGGCTCAGAAGAAGCTCCTGGGCCGAATTATCGACGAATACGTGGGTCGCCTTCGCGGAGACCTCGCAGTCGCCGACGTCGCCAAGATAGACGCGGCCGGTCGCAGCAAGATCCGCTTCGCTTGGGCAGGCTCCACTCAACGTGGCCAGCGCCATTACTACCGGGTCCACGGACCGACATTCCTGCTCGAGTACGACAACACGCAGAACGATGCCAACCATGTCCACGCTGTCTGGCGGGACTTCGAGAACGACTTTGGACGAGACTTACTAAAGGAGCACCTCGAGCACTCCCACAAGTCCAAGTGATCGGCGACTACGGCTCGAACTTTTCATGACTCCGTTTGTATCACCCGCCGCCGCAGCGCTTTGGGAACGGATTCCGGCAGATTCAAGCCTGATTTTCGGCCCGTTGGCGCTGACCAGGAATCCCGCAGGCATCGATCTCCGCCACCGGGACGATGCCGGCTCGGATGCTTCAAGCTTGCGGAGCATCCCATCGACCGATCTACCGGGCCTAGGTCAGGTCGATGCTTTAGGAAGATTTCGACCAAACAAGGCCTCACCGAATCTAGTCCGTGGTTGGTTCCACACCGCACCGGACGCCCCGGCGCTGGATGCCGCACTGGATGCGATGCTTCCTGGCGGCTTGGCTGATTGGTACGCCGTTCAGTCTGGCACCGCCGCTCCGATCCCATGGCAACAATACGCCGACCGACAAACCGGGATGTACCGGAATGTTGCATTGATGAACGAGCCTGAGGCCGAGGAGGTCGCCCGGGCTGGATGCCATCCCCGCTGCTGCACCCGGCAACGTCTCTGGACGGTGGGCGAACGCCCCCCGGAAGCAGTGATGGAAAAGTCAGCAGTGCCTTGTCTGGAACCCTGTGCTCTGCTGCTCGAACTGGCCCGGCGTGCTCAGAAAACCCATGCAACGGAGGAGCGGAGCACTATCGTCCTAACCCAGAGCGAATTGGTCATCCTCGACAGCCTTTTCAATTGGGCGCTCGAACATCCGGATGCATCCCTGCGTGAAGGGGACCTTTCTTCGCCGGGCAACCCACGCCGCATCCTGCTCTTGCGCGAGAAATTGCTCCCTTGGCTTCCCGACAAACCCTTGGGTCAAGCCCACTGATGGCGACTGCCTGAGGCTCCTCTCCGGAAGGCCTGTTTTCGCGTGGCCACCGGCACACTCCCACGCTTCAATCCGCCCGTGAGTTCGCCGATCATTGTTGCCCTCGACCTGCCCTCCGCAGCAACCGCTCTCGACCTGGCTCGCCGCGTGGCTCCTTACGTGGGTGCTTTCAAGGTCGGCAAGGAGCTCTTCGTTTCGGAAGGACCTGAGCTGGTTCGCCACCTCCGGCAGACCGGTGCCTCCGTTTTTCTGGATCTGAAATTCCACGACATTCCCAACACCGTGGCCAAGGCCGTGGCCGCGGCTGTCCGCTTGGATGTCCAAATGCTGACCGTTCATTGTTCGGGAGGAACGGCCATGATGAAGGCGGCCGAGACCGCTGCCCAGGAAACCGCCGCGGGCCTCGGACGCCCCGCCCCGCTGGTGCTTGGGGTCACCGTCCTGACGAGCATGGACGGCGCCGCGCTGGCCGAGCTCGGGGGCGAAACCGACATTACCCGCCAAGTCGAACGATTGGCTCGGCTCGCGGCCGCCAGCGGTTTGAGGGGACTTGTCTGCTCCCCTCTGGAAATCATCCCGCTTCGAGCCATCCTCCCGGCTTCCATGCAATTGGTGACACCTGGAATCCGGACTGGCGCAGAAAAATGCGATGATCAGAAGCGCACTCTCGGTCCTACTGAGGCTCTGTCGGCTGGCGCAAACTGGCTGGTCATCGGTCGGCCCATTTATGCGGCTGCTGACCCGGTCGAAGCTGCTCGCAAGATGTACGAAGCCACCCGCTTGGGAAACTGAGACTCGTAAGTCTGAGACTCGCCAGTCCCCCAAACTGCCCCGGATTCAACAACCAGAGCCTGGCGCGGAATCCCCGGGCCCGAGGTGCGTGCTCCGGATCCTGGGAGCCTGTCTGAGGCAAAACCCAAACTTTTCTTTTGCGTTGGCCGGCAACGGCCTAGTTTCTTTTCCTTTCGTATGTTTGAGCTCACCAACGAGGAGATCCGCCGATACTCCCGCCATTTGATCCTTCCGGAAGTCGGCCTGGCCGGTCAGCGCAAGATCCGCAACACCTCCGTCTTGTGCATCGGAGCGGGCGGGCTGGGTTCGCCCATCGCCATGTACCTGGCTGCCGCGGGGATCGGCCGACTCGGTATCGTCGACTTCGACACGGTTGATTATTCGAATCTCCAACGGCAAATCCTCCATTCGGATGCCGACGTGGGACATTCCAAGGCCGACTCGGCCAAGGCAGCCATCCAAGCACTGAACCCCAATGTGCAGGTCGATCTCCACAAAACGCGGATCACTGCCGACAATGCGTTAGACCTGATCCGCCCCTACGACATCGTGGTCGATGGCACCGACAATTTTCCGACCCGATACCTGACCAATGACGCCTGCGTGCTGCTGAAGAAGCCGAACGTCTATGGTTCGATCTTCCGCTTCGAGGGTCAGGCAAGTGTTTTCGCCCCGCATCTGGGTGGGCCTTGCTACCGATGCCTCTATCCTGAGCCGCCGCCGCCCGGCATGGTTCCCAGCTGCGCCGAAGGTGGCGTTCTCGGCGTCCTGCCGGGCATCATCGGATGCATCCAGGCCACCGAGATCCTCAAGCTCGCGCTAGGCAAAGGCACATCGCTCATCGGGCGACTGATGCTCTTTAACGCGCTCGACATGAAGTTCCGGGAACTCAAGCTCCGGAAAGATCCGAAGTGCCCGCTTTGCGGACCAAATCCGTCGGTCACCCAGCTCATCGACTACGAGATGTTCTGCGGCATCCTGCCCGAACCGATGAACCCGGGCTCAAATCCCGATGAAGTGAGCTTGCAGGAGATGAAAAAAGCCCTGGATACCCCCTCACTCGGAATCAAAGTCATCGACGTGCGGGAGGCCGATGAGCAGCAGATCGCTCGAATCGCCGGAGTGCCGCTGGTGCCCCTGAGCACGCTGCCCCAACGCTTCACGGATCTGGACCCCAACGTGCAGTATTACATTCACTGCAAGAGCGGTGTCCGCTCCATGAAAGCTCTGCGATTCTTGCGAGAACAGGGCTTCAAATACGTCAAGAGCGTGAAAGGCGGCATCAATGGCTGGGCTGACGAAATCGACCCGTCCGTGCCCAAGTATTGAGCCACAAGGACAACAGAAAAACCACAGGCCCAACAAAGGCGGACGCTCCCAATCGAGCGTTTTGGACAAGGCTTCTAGCCTTCGCTCGTCGACAGCGGCACCTGAAGAATAAATCGGGTGCCGCGACCTGCTTCGGAGTGGATCTCAATGGATCCTCCGATTTTTTGGATATTGCTCCGGACCACGTCCAATCCCACCCCCCGACCGGAAAGGGCTGTGACCGAGTCAGTGGTGGAGAAGCCGGGCCTGAAGAGGAGATCGTGAACGGCGGCTTCGGAAAGCACCACTTCCGGCGCGACCAACCCGCGCTGAACCGCTCTCTGCAGCACCTTTTCCGTGGCGATCCCCGTGCCATCGTCTTGCACTTCGATGAGCAGGTGTCCTTCTCGGGTTAGCGCCTTCAGAGTCACCTCGCCGGTGGTGGTTTTGCCCCGATCGCAGCGTGTTGTCGGGGACTCGATCCCATGGTCGATCGCGTTGCGGATGAGGTGCATCAGGCACTCCCCGAGCACTTTCTCCAAACGTCGATCCAGCAAGGTCTCACCACCCAGAGTCACCAAGTGGACTGGTTTGCCAGCTTTGATCGCAGCATCCCGCACCACCCGTTGCATCCGTTGAAACAATTGGTCCGTCGGCACCCAAAGCAACGAGTGAAGGAGTCCGTCGAGTTCCTCCAATTGCACCGAAACTGAACTGAGCAGCTCATCCGTGTCGAAAGGAGTCGTGGCCAGGGTTTTCCGGATTCTGGAGATGGCCCCAAGCGCTTCGTCCAAGCGCGAGGCAGAAACCGGGACGCGGTCGCTCATACGGCTACTGATGGCGGAATCGGAAAAGGGTTTCGCCGCCTCAGCCCTACGGATTGTGGAGTTGGGAATCGCTTCGGAGTCATCCGGCGCCGTCATCAGTTGACGCATCGACTGGTGCAGCGAGCTGCTCATGACGGTGATGGGAAGCCCGATGCCTGTACCATTGAGCTGCAATTCCACCTCGGCCAAAAATGCCACCAAAACATCCACGCAGGCGAATATGAGCTCGATGAGGGATTGATCCACCGAACGCTGACCCGTTCGGATAATCCCCAAGATCGACTCCAAATCATGAGTCAGACAGTGGATCGGGCCGAGATTCAGGAATGCTGCTCCGCCCTTGAATGTATGAAAGGCTCGGAACAACACCTCTACCGGCTCCGAGCTCTCAGGGTTCTGCTCCAGGGCCAACACAGCGGCTTCAACCTCTTCGAGCAATCCACGGGATTCGCGGCAGAACTGCGAGAGAAGGTCTGCGTCATCGATGAGATTCAGTACAATCGGGACATCCAGCGTTTGCGTCGGATCGATGCACCCCGCCTGCGTCAACTCGTCGGACCCTGCATGGAATCCGCTGGAAGAGGCGTCAATGGCTTTGGGTTCGGACATACTCAACGGAGGCTTATCGGCAGAACGACGCGGGGACTGAAACAAAAAGCATCGCTCACACACTCGACCACCGGATTTCGAATACCGGAGGCTAGGCCCGGCCATCAGCCCGGCGAATGAGGAAAACACCCGCCACCTGGAACAAGAGGTTGGGAATCCACAACAGGTACTGCGGATACAAGTGGGGTTTCGTGTCCAGAGACTGAGCGACAATGATGAATGAGTAGTACACCAATAGGAGCAACAGGGCCATCGCGACACCGATGTTGGTCTCGCGGCGGTGTGCCCGAATCCCCAATGGAATACCGACGAGCGTGAAACCGAGGCAGGCGAATGAAAAGGCCGCCTGACGGTGAATTTGCACCTCGATGGGCGTCACATCCAACTTCTCAGCCCGACGCTTGGACCGCTCTTCGAGCAACTGCCGCATGGACATCTCGCTGAGCTTGGGTGGGTCGAACTTCGAAGGGCGAAAATTGGCGATCGGTTCGATCCGTTCCTCGGCGGAAATCCCCTGCCATCCGCCCGACATCTGCACCAAACCCTGGAAGTTGCGCAGCGACAAAGCCGCTGGAAACCGGTTGCTGTCCCGACGCAATTCAGCCTCAGGAGCAAAGAGATCCAGGTAACAAACGCCGTTGGTGAAAGCAAAGATGCGGACATCGCGCAGCAAGTCGCCATCCACCTTGCGGGCATACAGGGTCACCGAACCCAACTCCAGATAGCGACCCTCTCCGAGCGACAGCGTCGCCTGACTCCGGAGCACCGAATCGCGCAGTTCCTTGAAGGCCACCCGGGAACGTGGCCCGACGTCTCCGATGAACCAGAAACACACCCCGCACAAAACCAGCGAAAGAGCCACTATCGGAACGATGGCCGAGGCCAGGCTGATGCCTCCGGCCCGAATGGCCGTCAACTCTTGGTCCGCACTCAACCGGCCAAACGTCAGAAGCGACGCCGTCAGCATTCCGATCGGCAGTGCGAAGGACAGAACGAAGGGAACCAGCAGTCCCAAAGCCTGAAACAACAAGCCAACGGTGGTTCGCGGACTGGCCAGTAGATCGAGGACGTCTTTGAGGACGTTGCCCAGCAACAGAACGAACGCGAACACACCGACGGTGACGACCAAAGTGGCCGTCACTTGTCTGAGCAGATAGAGGTGCAATGTCTTCATCGACTCCCGAACTCAACGCCCCATCGCGCGCCGCAGTTGAGTGCAGACCCTGACCTGATCCACCTCTCGGGTGCAACGTAGACCTAGGCTCCGGTCGATCCGTCCTTGCGCGATTACTGGGTTGACTCCTTCAACGCCCAGACTGGTCGAACCCCTTCGCCGAAGGCAGGATTTCCGAATGCCCGCCGTCCTGGCCGTCTTCGCACATCCCGACGACATTGAATTCCGCGCCGCTGGAACCTTGCTCTTGCTGCGGGATCGAGGTTGGGACGTCCACTACTGCAACCTTTCCAACGGAGACTTGGGAAGTTCCACCCTTTCCCGCAAAACCACCGCCGTGACCCGGGCCCGCGAAGCCCAGGCTTCCTGCCGGAGCATGGGCTTCCATTGGCATCCCCCGATTGCCTCGGATCTCTGCATCTTTTACACGGACACCCACATTCGCCGGGTGTCCGCGTTGGTCCGATCCGTCCAGCCGAGCATCGTCTTGACCCACCCGCCCGTGGATTACATGGAAGACCACACCGAGACTTGTCGGATCGCGGTCACGGCGGCGTTTTCCCGTGGCATGCCGAATTACCGCACCATCCCCGCCCGAAAGCCCACACTGCAACCGCTGACCCTCTACCACTCCCTGCCCCACGGCCTTCAAGGCCCATTGCGCCAACCGGTGCGGCCCGAATTTTTCGTCGAAACCACTTCGGTTCACGCACGCAAGCGCGCCGGTTTGGCCGCCCACGCCAGCCAGAAGGAATGGCTGGATGTGTCCCAGGGCATGGAGAGTTACCTCATTTCGCTCGACCAAGGAGACGCGCAAGTGGGCCTGTGGTCGGGCCGTTTTGCGAAGGCAGAAGGGTGGACTCGCCACCTCCATCTGGGGTTCGGCGCCGAAGCAGACGATCCGCTGCAAGAAGCCCTCGGGAACTCCCTGTGTTGCCCGGCCCCTCCAGCACCCACGAATCAACGCCGTGTCGCGCGAGCCGTACCACCCGAGCCACGATCAGCGCGGTCTAAACGACCGTAAAGTCGGGCCAGGCCTGTCACCGAAGCCCGACAGACACCACGCTCGGTGATCAGCCCGGTGATGAGCTTCGCCGGAGTCACATCGAAGCCATCGTTTCGGGCTGGAGTCCCCTCGGGCGTCAAACGCACTTCGACACGCTTGCCAGCCGAATTCACACCCGTGATGTGGGTGACCTCCCGGGCACTTCGCTGCTCGATGGGGATTTCACGCACGCCGTCCCGCAAGTTCCAATCCACGGAACCGCCGACAAACGCCACGTAGAACGGGATCTTGTGTTCACGGGCGGCCAAGGCCTTGAGGTACGTTCCAATTTTGTTGGCCACATCACCGGCTGCGGTCACGCGATCGGCTCCCACGATCACCACATCCACCAACCCATGCTGCATGAGATGGCCTGCGGCATTGTCGGCGATCAACGTGTGAGGCACCCCACGACCGCCCAACTCCCACGCCGTCAAGGCAGCTCCCTGATTTCTGGGCCGGGTCTCGCTGACCCAAACATGGATCGGAAGGCCTTCCTGCTGGGCTCGATAAATCGGAGCCGTGGCTGTTCCCCAGTCCAAGGTGGCGATCCGGCCGGCATTGCAGTGCGTGAGAACCAGCAGGGGCTCACCCTTGGGGCGCTTGGCCAGCAATTCCCGGAAGAGGGCCAGTCCGTGGTCACCAATTGCGCGATTGGTGGCGACATCCTCCTCCAGCAATGCGGCCGCCTTGGCATAGGCCGCATCGACCCGCCGCGAAGCCGGCATCGGTCGAAGGAAGTCCCGCATCAGATCCAACGCCCAGCGCAAATTGACCGCGGTAGGACGGGTCTCAATGAGGACAGAATAAGCCGACTCCAGTCCGGAGTTCGAAGCGTCGGCACGGAGCGCCAATGCCATGCCGTAGGCGGCGGTGACTCCGATGAGGTTGGACCCGCGCACTTGCATCGTGCGGATGGCATGCGCGGCTTGTTCGAGAGTTCGCAAGCGCACCGTCTTCACTTCATGCGGCAACAGCGTTTGGTCCAAGATGAGCACCGAGACGCCATCCGGGGCCAGACGCAGCGAACGTTCGGAAGCAGGTGATGGTTTCACAGTGAGAGCCTCCGACGGCTTTCGGCCACGGCCTCAGGATTTCCAGCAAACTCGCGCAACCGCAGTAGACGCTCTCCGGCCGCACGCAAGGTCTCCTCCTTCTTGGCGAAGTGGAAACGGATGAACCGATGCTCCGGATCGCGAAAAAAACTCGACCCAGGAACTCCAGCCACGCCGATTTCGCGAATCATCCACTCAGCCGCGGCGGAGTCTGAGTCGAAGCTCAGGCCTTCGATGTTCACGAGGACATAGTACGCCCCCTGAGGTTCGGTGAATTCGAGGCCGGTCTGCCGCAGGTAACCCAAGAACACATCCCGCTTGGCGGTGTACGACGCCAGCAGTTCCTCGTAGTAGCTCTCCGGCAATTCCAACCCGGCGACCGCGGCCTCTTGCAGCGGAGCCGCCGCACCCACCGTGAGAAAATCATGCACCTTGCGGGCTTGTGCGATCACCTCGGGCGCCGCATGCACATAGCCCAGCCGCCAGCCCGTGATGGAGTACGTCTTGGAGAGCGAGTTGCACGTGATGGTGCGCGCCATCGCGCCCGGCAAGGCCGCCGCGTAGACATGTTCATGAGGCGGATAGACGATGTGCTCGTACGGCTCGTCCATGATGACGAACGCATCGTGCTGTTCGGCCAGCGCCAGAATTTCCGTCAACTCGGCCCGGGTAAACACCTTGCCCGTGGGGTTCGACGGATTGCACACGATGATGGCCTTGGGCTTCTGGGCAAAAGCCCGGGCCAGTTCCGCCGGATCATATCGAAAGTCCGGAGCCCTCAGCGGCACATAAATCGGCTCGGCTCCAGAGAGAATCGCGTCGGCCGCGTAGTTCTCGTAGAACGGCGAGAACACGATGACCCGATCGCCCGGATTACAGGCCGTCATCATGGCCACCATCATGGCTTCCGTGCTGCCGCAGGTGACGACCAGGTGGCGTTCGGGGTCCACCTCCAAACCAGTCCTACGGGCAATCTTGCGGGCCAAGGCCTCCCGGAAACGCGGG
>Ga0247843_1008670_pt1 | contig 11698 bp, 10 predicted proteins | sample LaCruzMarch2017__FD_192420 | JGI IMG/M metagenome (GOLD analysis project Ga0247843, IMG submission 192420) | Freshwater microbial communities from meromictic Lake La Cruz, Castile-La Mancha, Spain - LaCruzMarch2017_8m | ecosystem: Environmental > Aquatic > Freshwater > Lake | place: Spain...
CCGGCTTGGCCCTTACGCGGTTGAGATGCGCTATGTGAATACCGCTTCTCCTCAAGTTGGAGTAGACGAGGTTAAAAGAGCTGTGGCGGGTGTACTTGCTTGGGCGCAGCGTATGCTCACAAGCTAGGCTGTTGATAGCTTCTTTGGCAAGCTGGACTGAAGACGAAAAAAGACTTTTCCGTATTCGACGCAGCTGATTACCTGAAAGATCAAGTCGTCATGCTGGAGTATTTGAGAGCCGCCAAAGAGGATCAAAATTCCGCGGTATTTTTAATCGCGGTCGACGATGTACTCCGTCGGATAGCCGCCGACATCAAAGAGAACCGCGGTCCTAAATAAGCCACTGGCACACCATAGGCTTTGCCTATGGGCTTTTGGCACCCTGTGGATAACCATGGAAAATCGTGGCAAAAGAGCCACAAAAAACCACATACAACATGCTTTTGTCGTGGTTTTTGATGGCTTTAAATAGGAGAACTCTGCTGGATTGATGGCAGCTTTAGCGATAAATTGAGCTTTTACTCCAGCGTACATATGATTGCTTTTCAATCGCTGCGCCAACGAAAGCCTATCGATTGGGCTTTTGGGCTGCTTCCCACCCTACCGACCAGATTAAACCTCACCCTGTTGTCGGTTGCAATTCTGTTCCAGTTATCTGGGCCACTGATGGCAATGCCTGAACGCAGCGTGATTACTCTGCAAGATACTACCCAGTTGTCACTCAGAGTCTGGGCAGTCGCAGCACCACAGCGTATTGTAATTGGCATTCACGGGTTTAATGACTACAGCAAAGCTTTTGATCCACTTGCTCGCAGTCTGGCGACAGAGTTAACAGCTACGTTCTATGCCTACGATCAGCGCGGCTTTGGCGAAAATTCTGCCCCAGGTGTCTGGCCGGGCTCAGATCGATTGGTTGCGGATTTGCGCGAAGTGGTCAGTAGACTTCGTAAAGAACATCCCGGACTACCGATCACTCTTATTGGAGAGAGCATGGGCGGCGCAGTGGCAATTCGGGCCAGCACCGAGTCGCCAGGATTGCCAGTGAGTCAGCTGATCTTAAAGGCACCGGCTCTTTGGGGGGCAGAAACGATGCCTTGGTTTCAGCGGGCGGGACTTCAAATGCTCAACGCAGTTGCGCCCAATTTCACATTCTCTGGTCGTGGCGTGCGCGCGCTGGGCATCAAGCCGACGAATGATCCTGGGGTTTCAAAGGACTTGAGTCGCGATCCTTTTTTTATCAAAGAAACCAGGGTCAGCAGCCTAATGGGGGTCACTGATCTGATGGGCCAAGCCCTCCATCATCCGATGTCTTTCCCTGTGCCCACCTTGGTGTTGTACGGGCTAAACGATCGCATCATCCCACCGGCCCCCATTTGCAGCTGGCTAACGCGATTAGATCGGGAAAGTTCGAGTCTTCCAGTTCATATTCAGTTTCTGATCTATCCTGAGGGCTGGCATCTACTCACCCGACAGTTAGGCGCTGCTGAAGTCATTCAGGATATCGGCCAGTGGATACGCTCGATGCCACCTGAGCCAACTCTTAACGCCCCAGTCCGCGGGGCTTCGGCTCTCACTACGCTACTGACTCTTCAGGCCGCGCGACAGGTAGTCTGTGAACGTTAGGGCCTAATTATCTTTGTCATATTTCCATCATCAGGTTGTCATAGTAAGGGCATTCAATAGAGGCTTTTGAGGAGCCCTCCATGTCCCACCCTGATCTTGACCCCATTTGTAACACCTCTGATAACGTTCATTTTCAAGATGTCCTCGCGCAATCCCTCCAGAGCCCGGCTCGGCGGGGCCTTTTGCGCGGCGGTCTGGGGCTTGCTGGAATGGCCGTGCTGCCCGGGTGCGCAACCCTCGACTACGGATCTGCAGCAATCCCTAAGGCGCTAGGCTTTCCTGCAGTCGAAAAAAGCTTGCTTGATAATGTGATCCTTCCGCCCGGCTATCAGTACAGTGTCTTGCATGCTACAGGCGATGCAATTGATGCAACGCTTGCTGCTTACACCAACCGAGGCGCTGAGTTAGATGACTGGTCTCGCCGGATTGGGGACCATCATGATGGTATGGATATTTTCTACATTGATGCCAACGGCCGCTACACCGAGAAAGAGACCGGAAGGGCAGTTCTGTGCGTGAATCATGAGAGCTCAGCAGATGCGCACTTTATGCATCCTAATGGCCAGACGTCGAACAATATCAGCGGCAAGAAGTTCACTCAGTTTGGTGACTGGGATCTCGGTGTTAGACCAGAGCTTGAGGTGTTAAAGGAGATCAATCAACACGGAATTTCTATGGTGGAGATTGTGAAGACACCCGAGGGCTGGCGGATTGAAAGAAACTCACCGTTGAACCGTCGCGTTACTGCCCAAACGCCGATGCGAATTAGTGGCCCACGGGCGCAAATCGATCAGATTCGTAGCTTTATGGTGACCCGCTGGGACACTGCCGGGTCTATGGCACGCGGTACTTTGAATAATTGCGGGCATGGAAAGACCCCGTGGGGAACATATCTTGGCTGCGAAGAGAACTGGGCGTTTTACTTTCAGGTGGCAGGTTCTGGTTCCGAGCTGCCCGCCAAGGAAATCGCCGCGAGACGCCGCTATGGGGTTGCCTCAGCAGCGCCTGCAGCAAATGCTTCAAAGGCAATCAGTCAGGGCTGGCACACTGTGTCGACTACAGACGATCGTTTTGCTCGTTGGAATCTGGCGGCTTTAGGAAACAATGCCGAGAAGGATTTTCGTAACGAAGCCAACACTTTTGGTTATAACGTTGAAATTGACCCATTAGCGCCTAACGCAACGCCTGCCAAGCGAATCGCAATGGGTCGTTTTGCACACGAAGCCGCTGTCTGCAGCCTTCCAAAGACTGGCGAGCCCCTCGCGTTTTACATGGGGTGCGATGCTCGAAATGAGTATATTTATAAATTCGTAACCATGGCGGTCTGGGATCCCCGGGATATCGGTGGCGGCATCGCCGCTGGCGACAAGTATCTCAGCGAGGGGAAGCTCTATGCTGCTCGCTTTGACTCAACTGGCCGGGGTGAGTGGCTTGAGCTTGCCGTGACTGATCCAAAAGTAGCTAACTACACCGCCTATAAATTTACAAGTCAGGCTGATGTGTATGTAAACACCCGGCATGCCGCAGATGCGGTTGGCGCGACCAAAATGGACCGCCCAGAGTGGGGTGCAGTGAATTATCGCAACGGCGAGGTCTACTTTGCACTAACCAATAATAGTGCTGCGAACAGAACACCCTCAAAGGTAGATCCCGCAAATCCGCGTGCCTACATGGATCCAGATGGAACCAAAGGCGCAGGAAACCCAAATGGTCACATTATTCGTTTTAGAGAGGCTGATCAGAAAGCAACCGCGAAAGCTTTCGCTTGGGATATTTTTCTATTTGGTGCTGAAGAGGATTCGGGTGATGCGAATTTATCCGGTCTCTCATCAAAAAATGCATTTTCTTCACCAGACGGGCTCTGGTTCAGTAAAGCAACTGGAATTTGCTGGATTCAAACGGATGATGGCGCCTTTACCGATGAGACAAACTGCATGATGCTCGCCGCTATTCCTGGTCAGGTTGGTGATGGTGGAAAAGTCACCGTCAAAAATAAGATGGTCGTCAATGGGGTAGAGCAAACGGGCACACAAGAAACTTTTCTGGGAGCCGCCTTGGGTGATGCAAAACTTCGGCGTTTTTTGGTAGCTCCGCTCGGGGCAGAGGTAACCGGTATTGCGGAAACGGCTGATGGCCGAACGCTCTTTGTGAATATTCAGCACCCGGGCGAGCTGTCTAAGCCTCTGGCCGCATCGGCGCCACCGCAGAGTGCTTGGCCCGGTAACCAGGGGTATGGCAACCCCGGTCGGCCAAGGTCCGCCACCATCGTGATCACCCGCAAGGATGGCGGAATGATCGGGCTCTAACGGAAGGGGTTCAGCTGCCCCATGCGGGTATTAACATGGCTACGCCCGAGTGCGTGGCCATTTTTTCAGCCAAGCCCCTCCTCAATATCCAATATGAAAAGTCTAGCCTTTCTGATTGCATGGAGTGTGACAGTCACCGCGCACGCCGTAGACACCTCTAGCGTTTCGGATCCAGAGACCTTCCCAACGCACCCTATGTATCAGGCACGGGAAGCGATTAAGTCTGAACAGTTTGACAAGGCGGTTGAGTTGCTTAAAAAAGCCGAACAAAAACATTCTGCCGACTGGAATAACCTGATGGGTTTTAGTTTGCGCAAGAAATCACCACCTGACCTGAGAAATGCCGAGGTTTTCTACAAAGCAGCCCTTGACTTGGATCCCCTGCATCGTGGTGCGCTGGAGTACTACGGCGAGTTGCTGTTGATAAGAGACGATCTGACTGGTGCAGAAGCGCTTCTGAACCGACTAGGCAAGGCTTGCCCGTTGGATTGCGAAGAGTACCGTGACCTGAAGGCCGGCATCACGTCATTTAAGTTACGAAAGTAACGAGGAGGGGCAAAGAGGTATATCGCTCTGAATCAGGGCTTAAGCCTGGGGAGACTAGGGACCGATAAAGTGCCGAATGGCTTCACAAACCGTTTTGCTATAGGCAACGGGGTGGCCGCTCTCTGGGCACTCATGAATGCGGGTAAGCGGATGAATCTCAAACATTCGCTTCACCACTGAATCGTTAACAATCTCAGAGTCCATTCCTCGTAGTACGAGAATCGGTGTGGTTACTGCAGCAAAGCGATCACTAAAGTCGACACCGGATAATCGGTTCTCGTGCGGCAAGTCAAGATGAGCTGGTTGTCGAACTGCACGTAGCAACTGAGGATCTACATCGAGCTGCTTGGCAAGATCAGGACCCCGAAGGGTATTCATACTTGATGACTTCGCAGTACTAATGTTTGTCATCAGCGCGAATACACCGCTCCACGGCAATAAGGGCCCGATATCGTTTAGGATTACACTCCCCAACATCTTAGGCTTGCCACTTGCCAACATAACCGCAAGTAAGCCGCCCATACTCGTCCCCACAAGATGAATCCGAGCTGATTTTGATACCGTTATTGCATCACGCTCGCCCTGTCCTGTGAATGCCCAGCTACTCATAACGCCCATCGCATACGTATAAAAACGCCACAAGTCACTAAGATAAACACTCATCTTATAGTCATGGGCTGCGGGAAGCCAATCAGAGTCGCCCCGACCGCACCAATCAAGAACCATGACTCGAGCGTTGGGTGCTATAAACGAAATAAATTCGTCAAAACTATCGTGTGTTTCGAGTAGCCCTGGAAGACATAAGAAAAGGTCTGGAGAGCGTTCCTCGCCGATATCTTCTCCTATAAGCTTTCGATGTCGACCAGCTTCAAAAACCGTTAATTCAAATCGCCTGCGTCTAAACTTCATTGGCAGACGATTCAAAAAGATGCTTATAAGCCAACAAAATGAATCCTCTGAGGTATTTCTCTAGCCCCATTCTAACTGGTTCTATCGGCCAACACCTGTAGCATAACGGCTTCGGTTCGTTTAACAACCGTCGCCCATTGGTTCTCGAGACTCACCTGGCGGGCGGCCATCCCGAGACGATTTCTTTGATTCGCATCCTGCGCGAGTCGTATCGATCTTTCAACGAAGGAGGATTCATCCTGGGGTGGCAACAGGATGCCTGAGACATCTGAACTGATTAACTGGCGAGCCCCTGCGCAGTCAAACGCAACCACAGCGATGCCGCTTGCAAGCGCCTCTAGGGTCACGTTTCCAAATGTCTCCGTCAGGCTTGGAAACAAAAAGATGTCACCGCTTGCGTAATGAGCTGCAAGCGCTTCACCGTGTTGGACACCGCAGAAAATTGCCTCTGGGCACTGTGCCACTAACTTTTCTTTTAGTGGACCATCTCCCACGAATACGAGACGGATATCGGGGTTCTGCATTCGTGCCTGATGGAATACCTTCAAGACTAGATTTAGATTTTTCTCTGCTGCTAGTCTGCCAACTGACAGCAGCACGCAGGTTGCTGCGGTTGCGCCCCAAGAACTCCTGAGTGCCTCTGAGCGTCGTACTGGATCAAAGAGCTGCGTATCAATCCCTCGTGGGATAACCATTAGGCGATGAAACCCCAAGCCCGCGAGGGTCTGCTTTAACTCCGCGGTTGGAACCATCGTGCATTGTGTCGCATTATGAAACTTCTTCATGTAAGAGAAGATTGTGCTCTTCATCCAACGGAAGCCATAAAAAGCACTGTAGGCGTGAAAGTTTGTTCGAAAATCCGATGTCATCGGAATTCTCAGCTTCTTAGCGGCCTGTATTGCTGACCAGCCAAGAGGTCCCTCGGTCGCGATGTGAACCAGGTCAGGACGCCGGGAGGTCCAGAGCTTAACCAGGGCGCGCTTCGCGGGAAAGCCGATTTTCAGAGCGGGGTACATTGGAATCGGCATACCTTGAACCAGAAGCTCGTGAGCTGGGTCGCCTGCCTTGGCGTCATTCGATTGACGCGGGCGAACGAGAAAGACGTCATGTCCAAGCCCCTGGAGCCCCTCTACAACCCGTCGCAGAGTCAGCGCCACACCGTTTACATCTGGTGGATAGGTTTCGGTAACAACGGCGATCCGCATCTGCCGATGAATCGCCGGAAATGACATCACATCAAGTTCTGCTGTCTCCATGAGCCTGATGTTAAGGAGGAGAGATAGCAGTTCTATGACAGTTAGACTAACTTTTTATTACAAAATTAAAAATCTTTGTATTTCATCATCGAGATGTCATCAATTTGACATGCATTCTCGGCATAGTCAGGCTGTCAGAGCCCCCGAATCTGGCCGGCTTTGATCCACCAACGAAATGGGAGAGGTAAATGTCTAAAACCCTAAGCCAATTTACAACTGCACTACGTGTACAGCGCTGGGATGATCATCGCTACTATCATCAAAGCAGGATCAACCAGGCCCTGCATCTCGTCAGTGCTCTCAGTTTCTTAGCTGCTTATATCCTGTTGTTTTTTGATCCTGTTAGCGCGGCTCTAATTGGCTGGTTACTGGCCATGACAACTCGTCAAATTGGGCATTTCTTTTTTGAATCAAAGGAATTTGATTCGATCAATAATGCATCTCATGAGCATAAAGAGGCAATTAAGGTGGGCTACAACCTCCACCGCAAGGTAATCCTGCTCTCGATTTGGGGGGCGATACCTATTTTTGCGGTCATTTGGCCGCCCGCAGTTACATGGGCTGTTCCTGAGTCCTTTGAAGACTCAACACTTCGAATTGTTGGTATGGCGTGGTTTTTCTTAGGTGTTGCTGGGTTGCTTTTCAGGGCACTTCAACTCGTTAAGAACGAGAACATCACTCACGCTCTTGCATGGATAGCCAAGATCCTTACTGATCCCTTTCACGATGTCAAGCTCTATCACCGCTCACCGATTTACCTGTTAAAGGGTGAATACATCGATCCGATGAACCATGTTAAGCACTCTTAAATCGATTGATCAGAAGCTCTTTTAGTATCTGCCTGCGAATACGTCCAGCCTCCCCGCGATGCGGGGAGCCGGCCCACCAGCCATGTTGTTGAAATTGCAATGCCGCAGCAAACAACTTATGGCTAAATTCCTCAAATTCCTGCTCGGAAAACTGCAGATTGAAAATCAGGCGGCCGGTACCAACCCAACTCAGCACAATACCTTCTCGCCTCAGGTAGAACTGCAATAGCCAATGATATCGACCTGGACGAGTAAAAATCAGCGACCAGACTGTTGGCATTCCTTCGAATCTCAAGGGCAGTTGGCGCTCTGCCAGCTGACGGTTCAGCCGCTCCCGACGAGCAGTCCACAAAACCTCCATCTCAGCGTAGAGAGTTTTGATTTCGGGGCTCTTAGTTCTATCGAGGAAGGCTTGCATCGCAGTAAGTACATAGGGGTGCGCGTTAAACGTACCACGCGCAAAGCAGATATCTGCCGGGCGACCTTCTTTGAACCGACGCATCAGGCTAGACTTGCCGCAAAGCACGCCGACAGGAAAACCGCCGCCAAGGGTCTTCCCGTAAGTTACCAAATCCGCTCGAACACCGAAATACTCTTGGGCGCCCCCTTTGGCGAGCCTAAAGCCCAAGAACACCTCATCAAGAATCATGACAATTCCCCGAGCGTCACAGACCGAGCGAAGAGCGGAAAGCCAGGCCGAATAGGCCTCACGGTTGAATTCAACATGACGCTGCCCATCAATGAGCATCGAGTCGGTTGGAGCGGCCTTATTAGGATGCATGGCTTGAATTGGATTGATCAAAACGCAGGCGACGTCTTTACTCGTCGCCAAATAGTCAAGCGTTCTTTGATGCATCTCCCGGAGGGTCAGAGTCTGGCGAGAGGGCGGCATAGGATTTCCGGGCCCGGGCTGTACATCGTCCCACCAGCCGTGATAGGCCCCGCAAAACCTTACGAGGCGGCGCTTACCGGTGTGGTAACGGGCAAGGCGAACCGCCTGCATAACTGCCTCGGTGCCGGACATATGAAAAGAGACTTCATCCATCCCCGAAATCGCCAACAGATCTTCTGTGACTCGAACGATGCTGGGGTGATAGCCACCAAGGAAGGGGCCGAGATCCTTAGCATTGTCCACTGCCTCGTTGATAGTGGACTTATAGAAATCAAGACCGAACAAATTTACTCCGTAGGAGCCGCTGAGATCGAGATATCGATTGCCATCGAGATCGACAAGCCAAGACCCGTGACTCGACTCCCAGACGTTGCCAATCTGGAGCTTCTTGACACTTGCATTTCGAAACTGAAACGGGATTCGATAGCGTCGCGTGAACTGAATATCGGAGATCCGCGGAGCGATAGCGTCGGTTGCGGCAAGGGTTCTAGGGCACTTCTGCTCCAGGTCGGAGACCAGTTGACTAAAGGCGCCTCGCCGACGGGTGGCTACTACCTCGTGCACGCCATCGCGATTAAGCCAAGAGTCCTCGGGGTAGACATAGTTTGGAATCAAGCCTGTGAACAGCTTGGCCATTCGGGAGTGCCCAGTCAACGAGGGGTATTTTGCTCTCGAGAGCTTGAGTCTTCGGTAGCCCTTGTAGAGACCTGTTGCCAATATTGCAGCCGAGGTAATTCCTACCAAAATCTGTCCATCCATCCAAAAGCCCTCCTTTGCGATGTTGTATTTGTATTACGCAAACATGACGAAGTGATGACCAAATGATTTCTTTTGTAAAAACCCTAAAAACTCTTCTCCTGCTAGAGGATATAAATTTCCTGCTCACCAACCGAATTCCTCGCGCGCTTGCCACAAGGCTTATGGGGAGGTTTAGCCGAGTTGAGCACCCGCTGATTGTCCGAGTGTCCATTTTCCTCTGGGGGCTATTTGCGAATCTCAAACTCGAAGAGGCCCGACAGAAGAGGTTTAAAAGCGTACACGACTGCTTCATTCGAGAGTTGTTGCCTGGAGCCCGACCGATCTGCGGTGACCCAGATACCCTCATTAGCCCATGCGACGGAATCGTTGGGGAGTTTGGCATGATTAAAGACCAACAGCTTTTTCAGGCTAAAGGTTTTCCGTATTCTCTCAAGGATCTGTTGCTAACCGAGAGCCTAGTGAAAACTTGGCAAAACGGCCGCTTTCTTACAATTCGCATTACCTCGTCGATGTATCACCGATTTCACGCGCCGGAGGATGGGCAGCTCCAGCGTGTGCGTTACATCTCCGGTGATACATGGAATGTCAATCCTATTGCATTAAAGAGAGTGGAAAGCCTATTTTGCAAGAACGAGCGCGCGATACTAGAGCTTTCGATAGGACAGAAGAGCACCCCGATTATCATGATTCCGGTGGCTGCGATCTTGGTTGCAGGTATTCGAATTCACGGGATAAATGCGACATTGAATTGCAAATCCCCGAATGGTCTAACTCTCGAATCTGACCGACGCTTCAATCGGGGAGATGAGATGGGATGGTTTGAGCATGGGTCAACGATCATCATGATTACACCACCCGAATTTGAATTTAACCCCCATCTGGCGATTGGTCAGCGTTTGAGAATGGGTGAACCAATTATGCAGCTGCCGATCGCTTCTTGCTAATAATTCGATCGTTGATCTCATCGACTACAGGCAGTAGATTTTCAACACTGTCGATGACAACGGTGGGTTGACACTGTTGTAACTCCTGTCGCGCATGATTCTCTTTCAGGGTACGATCCGAGTCTGGCAAGTCTTGATACTCTTCAAGCGATAATCCCATTGCATTTCCAGTAACGCTAACTCCGACCGTCCAGCAATTAAAATTAATTCCTTCCATAAGCCCTGGCACGGTATCGTCCACCTTAATTACCTCTGACGGGTCTGAGATTCCCAAAAGGCTCGCACAGTGCGCAACCATCTGCGGGGAAGGCCTTCCCTGTTCTGTCTCGCCTGCGCAGACACACGCATCTGGAGCGTACCCTTGCTCTGCGGCCAAAGGCATGAGTACGTTGGCTAATTCCCGGGTGTAGCCAGTCGTTGCGCCAATTCGAATGCCACGAGCCCGCAACAAGGTCACCACCTCGCGTACGCCCGGAATTAGTTGGGAGTATTGCCGAATACTTTCCATATTCATCGGGGTGAATGCTTGCAACATCTCGTCCACATCGACTGATGTGGGCATTCTTCCATAGACCTTGACCCACTGCGATTGAATATGGGGAAACTGTAGTAGTTCATCAATATGGTTCCACTTATTGACCCCCATCGGACGCCGTGCATCTTCGATAGTAATCTCGATGCCATACTCTTTGAATAGATTAACGAATGCGCCCATTGGGGCACGGCTACCAAAATCGACAGTAGTTCCGGCCCAGTCAAAAATAACAGCTTTAATCATTTTATTACCTCCAGATATCAAAAGTGTCTCTCGCAAGACCAAAAGCGGTGCTTGCACCTGTTCCACTTGTTACAACTGCTATGCATTCGCGGGGCGAAAGACGATGAATCAACGCGTCCCCACCCTGCCATACGGGGTAGGTTCCCGCCCAGCGTTCGACAATCTCTGCCTGTCCAATGTCGAGCACACTACGCGCCAGGTTAAGTATTAAGTGATCAACCTCGGCGCTTGAAAATACTGTCTCCGAGTCGCTGTAGACGTGCGAATCGCCTACGATGAGGCTTCCATCGGCGCTTTGAACCGCAATAAGATGAATACCTGCCTCAAGATACTCGGGCATCTCAGACTTGATGCAGGCCTTGAGCTTCTCAGCCTCGGGCAGTTCTGCCCAGCCTGAGTACCTTGCTAGGCTGTTATCGGTCATTACTGATCCTGGAAGACGAAACCCTGGTGCTGGCCGAACCCTTAACATCTGTAGGGTACAGAGCTTAAGATCATAGTCAGCTAACGCGGTTTTTGCGATACCACTCAGACTTCCACCGCAGCAGAGAAGCACGCGATCTGCACGAATTGGCCCCGATGAAGTTTGCACCCCTGGTTTCCGAATTCCAAGCACTTCCGTATTCCAAAAAAACTGCACATTCCATCTCTCTTCTAACCAATGTGCAAGTTTTTCAATTGCGGTTCTTGATTCCACTCTAAGTTCTAATGGGCTGTGTAGCACTCCGAGTATGTCCTCCAACAGGAGACTATTTGCGTCTGGGTGCTCTGCAAGAAGCTGAGGAAAATCTGGCTTCTGATAAAGCTTACAACCCACACCCATCTCGCCTTGCAAAAAGGCTCTCGCAACTTCAATTGCCTCGGGGCGCTGACAGG
>Ga0247843_1008671_pt1 | contig 11698 bp, 14 predicted proteins | sample LaCruzMarch2017__FD_192420 | JGI IMG/M metagenome (GOLD analysis project Ga0247843, IMG submission 192420) | Freshwater microbial communities from meromictic Lake La Cruz, Castile-La Mancha, Spain - LaCruzMarch2017_8m | ecosystem: Environmental > Aquatic > Freshwater > Lake | place: Spain...
GTGACATTTTGAAAATATATTGGTCTTTATCTTTTTCGTCGGATTTTATATCAAATAATCCGACAATACCTTGTTTTCCAGGTTTATCTAAAAGCATATTAAATGATAACCATTCTTCTAATGGTTTATCTCTGTTCATATCATAATATTTTACAAGCTCATTATATTTTGAATATTTGTTTAAAGATAAAATTTCCATTTTACTATTATTAATAAATACTTTAAGTTTAAATTAAAAAATTGAAAATTCACTTAAAGATTTATAATCTAAAATTATAATATGGTCAAGAAAACAGGTGGTGGAAATAAGCATAAGAAGAAGAAAAATAATCCTTCAGTAGAAATGGAACGTGAATTAATTTTCAAAGTTGAAAGCCAAGAATATGCGCAAGTCACGAAAATATTAGGAAATTGTCGTTTAGAAGTGCAATGTTTTGATGGTAAAACGCGACTTGCTAATATCAGAGGTAGTATGAGAAAGAAAGTATGGATAAAGATGACTGATGTTGTATTGGTATCTTTACGAGAATATGAAGACAGTAAATGCGATGTAATCCATAAATATGATGCAAAAGAAGTCAATCGTCTAAAATCTCTCACTGAAATACCTAAAACTGTGAAATTATCAGATGAAACGGATGATAAAGAAGAAGATATCGGAATAGACTTTAGAGAAGAAGGCGAAGAAGAAGATGATCACGAAATTTCACCTAAAAAAGAAATAAATTTTGATGAAATATAAATAATATCGAATATAATTGTAATGAAAATATAAAATTATAAATTTTTTATTAAAAAAATAAAAAATCTTTTTTTTCTCTTGTCTATGAATAAAATGACATATACAAATGAATACGGTGCCGTAAATGGAATATCTTGCTCTTATGTTAAATTAGGAAGATATAATAAATGTTCTACTGCTGAAGTTGCTACTACCCCACAATTATCAAGTTCTGATTATGTATACAATGGCAGTGTCCCAACTGCTTCTCAATCTGCTGCCGGTGTTACCGCTGCTCAAAATGCCCCTGTTAACCCCACTATGGTAGGTTCTGGTGGACAACCCGTTGCTATGGCTCCAACTAATGTTGCTAATGTTACAACTGGAGTCCAAGAAGGATATTATTATGCTGACGCTGTTGACCCTAACTACGTGCCTCATTACAATGTACCCAACTACGCCCCCATCAACACTGCTTCCCTTACATACGGAGGAACAGCAGCCTGTTATGGCTACCCCAATATTATGGCGGCATATGGTGGAATGGATTCCGGAAACTGCGTAACAAATTTTATCAATAATTAACAGAAAAAATTACTGTTAGATAAATTAAAACAAAAAATTGAATTTTTAAAAACGACTTTTTAAAAAAAAAACTAAAATTAAAAAAAACTAAAATTAAAAAAATTCCTTTAAATAAATGAAAAAACGAAGTAAAAAGAATTATTTAGATGGTGTACTTGTACAAGGACGACAAGGAGTAAATAATACATTAACTCAACAACAACAAAATGAATTTATAGAGTTGCTTCAACCATCAGGTCAAAGAATATTTAATAGTATTGTGATTAACAGTGTTGACGTTAATCCTAATAGTTATGAAAATGTATTAGTTACACTAAATCATCATGATAGGAGAATTATATTTATAAGAAAATCTGATGATACTGAAGACACTAGTATAACGAGTCAAATTATGAGTTATGATTTACGACCTATTGGTGCTGCCGGTGCAGCGGCATCGATGGATGGAAAAAGACGTCGTAAAAGTCGTAGCAAACGCAGTAAAAGATGTAAATCTCTTTTGGGTAAAAAAATCGGAATCAATATTCACGAAGGAATTTACGCTAATAAATCACAAGCTATTGCAGTCGCTTATTCCCAAGTTCGTAAAAGATATCCGTCGTGTAGACGAATATTAGGAAAAGGTATGAAAAGAAGTATGAAAAGAAGTATGAGACGAAGCAAAAGAAGAATGAGACGAAGTAAAATGGATGGTGTATCGGGAAGTAATGTTAAAGGATTATTAAATCAAGCGGAAAGAGATACATTTAAAAATTTATTTTCATTTGAAGATGAAAATCAAGAGTCAAAAACTTTAGAATTTAGTAAACTCGTCTTAATAAATCCGAATAATAGTGCAGGCACCCCATATACAACATTCACGAACATTAAAATTGCTAGACCTGATATAGATAGTCTTAGTATTATAAGAAAAGATAATGATAAATTTTTTAATATTCCTAATGGGGAAAGACGTTTAATTCATTCAATAAAAGAATACGAAATTGCCAGTCCTGCAGGAGCAGCTCAATAAATTAATTTATAAGAAAAATTTCTTATAAATTAAAAAGAATGAATAAAAATATTATCATTGAATTATCAAAATATAAAACAGAAGCGCAAATTAAAGGTGAAACGTTCACGGTCCGCGCATATGACAAAGTTATAAAAAATATAGAAAATATAACAATTCCGATTATTTCTTACGAACAAATCGAAAATATCGAAGGTGCTGGTAAAAGTATTAAAGCAAAATTAAAAGAAATAATCAAAAATAGAAATGTTGACAAAGAAAAAGGACACCTTTTTCAAGATTTATTACAAATTTACGGCGTTGGTCCAAAAAAAGCAAATGATTTAATCAATATTTATAAAATATCAAGTATCAACGATTTACGATTGAAATCTGAAAACGATTCATCGATTCTTACAAATTCTCAAAAAATCGGTTTACGCTTTTACGATGATCTTTTAGAAAGAATACCACGTTCCGAAATGTTAAAACATCAAAAAATAATTAAAAAAGGCGAAATTGTTGGAAGTTTTCGTCGAAAAGAATCATCGAGTGGTGATATCGATGTAATGTTGTGTATGGATACTGATGAATTTAATGAATTTATTGACAACCTCGTTCATAGAAATTATATCAAATACATTTTAGCACGTGGTGATAAAAAAATGCTTGGTATTTGTTCTATCAATGATTCATCGAAGCATCGTCGAATCGATTTAATAAGAAATACAGATGATGAATATCCATTTATGAAATTATATTTTACAGGATCGGCAAAATTTAATGTAGCATTTCGACAACATTGCTTGACAAAAGGATTAAGTTTGAATGAACATGGTTTTACACCACAAGTAAAAGGATTAAAAACAGAAAAAGATATTTTTAAATATGTTGGTCTTGAATATGTTGAACCAGAAAATAGAATCGATGAAAATTCATTAAAACAAACTTAAAGAATTTTTTTAAAAAACTTGTTTTATAATAAATGTTGTTAGACTTTAAAATTCAAAATACAGCTACTACACAAGTAGGTGATGATTTAAATTATCATCAATTACCAGAATATCAAAGACATGTTGCTTTACAAATTGGTGATTTGAAATTATCATTAGGTGGAGAAATCAATGGATGGTTATTATGTAATGGTCAATCTTTACCTATACCAGAATACAGAGATTTATATAATGTTATTGGAACAAATTTTGGTTCTATTGGATCTGGTTATTTTAATGTTCCTGATTTTACATCTCGCGTAATTGGTATGTTCGGACCATCTCAAACAGAATCAGAATTAACGATAAGAACAATGGGTGAAGCAGTTGGAACCGAAACAGAAACATTAACAAACGAACAAATTCCTTCACATTATCATATTGGAACAACCGATGGTTCTGGAGGACATACACATACCAGTAATGCAAACGGAGGCGCAGGAACAATTGATGATCCTGCTACAGGACTTGCATATGCAAATAGTCAAGGAACTACTATATCGACAGATATTTCAAATGGAGAAGTAAATACAAAAACAACACCGATTGCTTTAACCATTGATGCAGTTTCAGACCATACACATACATTTACAACTCAAAACGAAGGAGGAGGACAAGCTCATAACAATATTCAGCCAACATTGTTTGGAACAAGAGTTTTAATATTTTCAAAATGGATACAAAGAGTTGATATGACACCAATAAGTTATAAATATAACTAAATTTTTAAATTTTTTAGATTTAAAAATCAAAAAGATGTAAGAGTTGCTAATTCATTTCTAAAAGCAGTATTGTCAATTTGCAATGTTGATATTTGATTTGTATAAGGACTGAAAGTTAAAAATTTGTTTGTATTTATATTTCCATCGTCATCAGTCCATAGAGATGGTGCTATCAATAATGTTTTATTTGTTATTCCAGCATTAATCAACATATTTGTTATTTTAGCAGCTTTAAGATCCTTTTCTATATTTCCTTCACTATTGTAAAATTTGAATATATGACGACTTGGGTCAGAACAAATATAATTCATATTACCATTTTCATCTTTTAATAATATATCATATGCAAATTGAGCAACACCTTTTTGCCCATCACAAATATATTCTGTAGTTAATTTTTCATTAACCATTTGTTTTATTTTTTCAGGATTATCAAAAAAATTATTATTTATTCTATTATCATTATTAGTGGTTGTCGATAATTTTGGTTGCATAGCTATTTTTTGAACAACTTCGCGATCTTGTAAATATATTTTATTTTCAGTTTCTAATTCTACTATACGCATTTGCAGTTTTTTATTTTCTTCATCTTTTTCTGATAATATCTTTTTATTTTCTTCATCTTTTTTTGTTAATTTTTTGATTTCTTTATCTTTTTCTTTTTTCTCAGATAATAACTTTTTAATTTCTTCATTTTTATCTTTATCTCTTTTTTTAATACATCTTGTATAATGTGTTTTAATTGTTTGTTTCGTGAATGATTCTTTACCACAAAATTCGCAATTAACAAAAGATGAAATTTCAGTATTTTCAACAGTTTCAAGTTGAATCGCTATACAAGACTTATTTGTTCTTTTATGATATCGAAGATTACTCTTGTTACTAAAATTTTTAGTACAGAATTCACAAATTAATTCCATTTTATTATTATAAACATAATTTTAAATAGATATTTTTTGATTAGTCATTGATTATTTAATGATTAATCATTTTTGACTAATCAAAAAATAGACAAACTGATAAATGGTTTTTGATAAAAAATGTTGTAAAATATTAATTATCAAAAATTACAATTAATCATAAACTTATTTATGGTCTGCGATAAAGTATTTTTTGAACAAACCTGGATTTCACTTTATAAAATATTGTTCAAAAATTGTGTGTGTGTGTAAAATGTTGTTAGGTAGAAAATCAAAAATCGATAAAAACTTTTCCGCTGTCAGAAAAAAGTTTTTGGCGGAAAAAATGTCACAGATTTTTTCCGCCAAATTTTAGAATATAAAAATTTTTTGATATTAAAAATGAATATTTTTTTTGATTTTTCATTTTCTAAAAAACAATGATTTTACTTTTTAAAAAATCGTCGGTCGTCGATGAATTTTAATTTATAATCAAATGGTTATAAAATTAAAAATGAAATGCATAAATTGTTCATGTGAAGCAGAATATAATTATGAATATTATTCAAATCCTGCATATTGTAGAAAACATAAAAATCAGTTTATGATTTACAAAACAGAGAATACTTGTTGTATTTTATAATCTAAATGACCTACGTCTTTTTTTCCTTTTTGTATATGAAGATAACGATTTTAATAATCTTCTTCTTGGAGATGATAAATTTCTCGAGGATAACATTTTTCTCGGTGATGAATTTCTTATAACTGTTTCAGTTTTTAATTTAGAAATCATCTTACGTCTACTTTCAATTACTTTTTCTTCGATAATATTCCCTTTATTATCAAAGAAACTTTTATCGCAAATATATATATTATCTTTAACATCTGAGAAATTTTCAATTTTTATACTTGATAAATTTTCAGCAAGGTTGTAAAGAATGGTTTCTGCGGAATTATAATTTTTAAAAAATGAAGATTTCACAGGAACATATTTTTCTACTTGAAAATTACAATGAATATCATTTTCAAATAACTTTACTAAATTATTTAAATGTTTTTCGTTGTTTGTTAAATGACGAAGATATGATATATTTTCGGTATGTTTATATACACTACATAATAATTTCAACATATCTTTATTATCTATCAATTCATTATTTTGAGAAAAAACATGATATAATTTAACTCCTTCATTATCACCTAATCGTTTTACATATGATCTGTCAAAATCATAAATATGAACAAAATATTTTACTTTTAATACATATCTTTTATTGTTTATAAAATAAACAAGTGTTTTAGGTTGATTTAATGTTCGAACCATAATATTTCCTGAATGCAGGTCATTATGAATCATTTTAGTTAAAGACATACTATAACAAGCTGCGAATATTTGAAACAGTATATTGTAAATATTTCTGTCCTGAATATCAGGTTTTCGTAATATATCGTGAAAACTTGTTGCATTATCAAATGTTTCTGTCAAATTAATATCGAAATATAAATCATTTATTTCATATTCTTTTTCAAGTGAATATTTAACACTATTATCTAAACTGAAATTTTTATCTTGATAATTTAAAATATTATTATTAATATTACGTTTTAATTTTGTTGCAATTTTTTCAGGGCTTACTTTTTTATTACTTTTGTAGTAATTATTGATTAACATATGATATAAATTATCGTAAGAACACATAGTTCCACTTCCTAAAAATCTTATAAAATTAGGACATATACCTAAATTAACTAAAGGTGTAACAATATATCTATAAATTTTTGTTTCATAAATTAGACCGTTAACTGCTTGTTTTAAAATTTTAAAATCAACGTTATCATATTTTTCAAATAAAGAAATATTAGAATAAATTTTTAAAAATGCTTTATTTATTTTATTACCATTCTTGTCAACCACGTTATTTTTTAATGTTACTATCCATGCATCTGTAGGACTACTACCAGTTTGTAATCCTTTGACGTTTTTTATAAATTTATCAATTTTACATACATCAAAATTTTCATCAATTATAACCATTTTTCTTTTTTAACAATATTTTATTTTTATTAATTATTTAAGAACATAAATTTTAATATAAAAATGAAAACTATCTTCTTCTCGTCTTTACTTCCATATTTGTGTTCTTCTTTGATTATCAATGAAGATATTTATAATCAATTTATTGCATTTGCAAAAACTCATAATAAGCAATACTTCATTGATGAGTTTCTACAAAGATATTCAATCTTTGATAATAATTTGAATACGATTAATCAACATAATGAACAAAATTTATCTTGGAAAATGGCCATCAATCAATTCGCTGATTTAACTCAAACAGAATTCAAATCTCGCCGTTTTGGATATCAAAATTTACGAGTCAAAAATTATGAAAACGTTGAAAACGAAATTAATTTTATCAACGTTCCATCAGAAATAGATTGGGTTGAAAAAGGTGCTGTTACATCAGTGAAAGACCAACAACAATGTGGTAGTTGCTGGGCTTTTTCTACAACTGGTTCTGTGGAGGGTGTATATTTTCTTTCTACTGGAAAGTTACTTTCCTTTAGCGAGCAACAATTAGTTGATTGTTCAAGTTCTTACGGTAATGAAGGCTGCGACGGAGGATTAATGGATGACGGATTAACTTATATCAAAGATAAAGGTATTTGTTTGGAAAAGGATTATTCTTATACAGCGTCAGATGGAAAATGTAAAAAGTGTAAAACTCAAACAAAAATTGATTCTTTTGTGGATGTTCAACCAAATAACGAGACTGCGCTATTACAAGCAGTTTCTTTGCAACCAGTTTCAGTAGCAATCGAAGCTGACACATCTGTATTCCAATTTTATAGTTCTGGAGTTATGGATTCTGAATCGTGTGGGACACAATTAGATCATGGAGTTTTGGTTGTAGGGTATGGAACAAAGGACGGTAAGGACTATTGGAAGGTAAAGAATTCATGGGGTTCTTCATGGGGAGATAGTGGATATATTATGATTGGACGGAATGCAAATGCGAAAGAAGGAATTTGTGGTATTGCAATGGAACCAAGTTATCCGGTAATACATAAGAAAATTGAGTAAAAACATTTAAAAACTTTAATTATCATTAATTAAAAATAATGATAATTATATCACATCGAGGAAATCTTTACGGACCAGATAAAGAAAATGAAAATAAACCTGACCAAATTCAAAAAGTGCTCAATTTAGGATATTATGTAGAAATAGATGTTTGGTTCATCGATGAAAAATTATATTTGGGTCATGATTATCCACCAAATGATTGTAAAGGAATTTGCACAGATTTCATTAAAAAAATTTGAAGAAATATTAATTAAAATTTTAATTTTTTCCTTTCTTCAAATGTTTTTTCTTTTGTTCGTTCTTTTAGAAATTTGAAATATTTTTTAGACAATGCATATTCTTTTGGTTTTTTATCTTTCAAAACTTTTAGTCGGACATACATTATCATTCCAACTTGCCAAATTCTTTTATGTGGATATTTTCTATTTTTGAAAAATCTTTCTAATTTGGAAATTGTATTCTTCACATCTTCTACTGTTGTATATTTTATCGGAATTGTATCATTTGGATTCTTGTCGATGTAGACATCAAACGACTTTTTAGGATTATTTTTGTTAAAATAAAAAGAACGTTTGTTTCTTTTTTTTCCATCTGATTTACGTTTGTATTTAGGCGATACGACATATTTTCCTTTACTTCGTTTCAAAAACCCTTGTGCTTTACAACTTGCTATCTGAGAAAAACCCATTTTTCGGACGGATGTCGTCACGCAATATTTTTTAGTCATTGAAGGCATTTTATAATTTTACGAGAAATTATAAAATAAGATATTTTTTTCTATTTTCGTTAAGAACATTCATAAATTGTTCATAAAAAGGCGATATCGGATCAATTTCATTTCTAATTCGTTGTTCTTGCTTGTTAAAATATTCTTCTGTGTAAATTGTTTTTTCATATTCGAATCGAAGACGTTTTTGTTCTTCAGTTTCTTCTTCCTCGTCGTCTTCCTCGGTATAGTAAATAATCTCATCATTATCATCACCTTTAATTTCTTTATTACTTGCTAACAAAGTCAGAGCATTAACAAAATTATTATTATCAGATGTTATATTTGAAATATTTAAAAATTTTTCACCGTAAACTGCATTCTTATTTAACTTTTCTGTTTCATTTTTAGTTTTATTTATCGCTTTCGTCATTATACTTTTTGATTTATCAATTACATCACATGCAATCATTTTCGTTAAATTTTTACTTTTTATATCTTTTACTGTGTGTAGCGCAGTGAATATACTAATGCTTATAATCAACTGCTAAAGTACTTATATTATTCAATAAGTCTTTTCTATACTTGCCTTGACAACTGAGAGCTCTTACACTCAGCTCTTCAGTTACATACTAATTATAATATATCAGTTAATTACACAGATAATACTTAGTATCATACATAACCAGTATAATATCTGCTACACTGTGTTACCTGATTCATCTATGTATGTAAATACTTTCCGACTTGGATCATTACAGTAATATTTCAATTTATTGTTATCTTTATCTATCAAAAGATTATTGTAAGTAAATTCGGCTACGCCTTCTTGTCCATTAAGAAAATGATTCTCTGTAAAATTCTTCTGGATAGTATTCTTAATTTCATCTTTCGTTAAATTGAACGTAGATAAAAACGTATACTTATTGTTAACAATTTTAGGCGTTGAAACAGATTTGAGGGCAATTTCTTTCATAGTATTTTGAAATTCATCGTTTTGCTTTTGTAAATCTTCAATTTTAGATAATAAATTTTGGATTTCAATTTTCTGGTCTTGAATTTCATTTTTTTGGTCTTCGATTTCATTTTTTTGGTCTTCAATAATTTTAAGTTTTTCTGCAATAACTTTACACGAATTTGATGATAGCAAATGATGATTTAAATAATAATTTGATGTAAAATCTTTGTTACAAAATTCACATTCAAATTTTTTTTTAGAATTATCAGTATTCTGAATTTCTAAACATTTTTTATTATAATTTTGATGCTTTTTTAAAGAATATTTAGTTTTTAATTCTAAATTGCAAAATTCACAATTGTATGTTGACATTTTTATATTTATATTATAATTTTTAAATTAATTTTCCAAAATTTTCCAACTAAATTTGGAAAATATTTTTATCCCATTTTCCAAAATTTTCCAACTAAATTTGGAAAATATTTCATTCCAAATTTATTTTCCAAATTTTTCAATATTTTTCCAAAAAAATTAACAAAAAAAATATGTATAACAGAGTTAATTTCAGTCTTTTAAAAAAAATAGTCTCAGCCAATTTTCCAAAAACCATTTTTCAATTTATAAAAAATTAAATTTTTTCAAAGAATTATTTTTTAAAAATTGTGTGTGTGTTGAACAAATATTTAGAAAACCTGATTTTTTAAAAATCACATTTCCGGAAAAATAAATTTCTGAAAAAAATAAAAAAATTATAATTAAAGTTTGTAATAAAATGAATAAAAACATATTCGGTGAACCATTAAAAATATGCGGTCAGAATCCATTGACTGGTTATGATAGAACCGGATTTTGTACTTTATCAGAACAAGATAGGGGAACGCATATTGTTTGCGCAATTGTCGATGATAAATTTTTAAATTTTACGTTTTCTAAAGGTAATGATTTAAAAACGTCTTCTAATAATTTTCAAGGACTAAAAACAGGTGATAGATGGTGTTTATGTGTTTTAAGATGGTTAGAAGCCTTCAATTATGGCGTAGCGCCTTTGTTAGATTTAGATGCTACATCACAAAACGTTTTGAAATATGCAAATATAAATTTATTCAAACAATATGATTATAAAAAAAGAATAGGTGTATAAAATTTATGATTTTTCTTAACCCTCTATTTGGTTAAGAAAAAATAATGTCAATGTTTACTTAATTTGTAATGGAACAATCGGTATCGATTCTATCATTGTTTTTAATCTATATAAATCAGAATATCCAGTTGTTGTTTTATTATAAAAATTCGCAATTTCTTTAATAAATTTCTTTTCTAATTTTATAGTATCATTATGATAAATCAAAAATTGTTTTTCTTCCTCAAGAATTTCATTTAATTTTTCTGTGCAAGCTGTTTTTCCTAAACCACGTCCAAAACGTCTTGTATATCTGATGTCTCTTATATCTTTCTGAAATTTACTTTTTGTTTTTATGACATAATCGTATTCTTTTTTGAAATCATTAAATTCATTTTTTAATAATTTTGTTTGCATTTTATAATCTTTTATATTTTCTTCAAGTTTTTTATACTTTTCAAATAATTCAACAATATTTTTATTTGCATTTTTCTTTTTTGTATATGTTTTTAACAATTTAAATTTCATATGACCAATGTGCATATATGAATTTCTTGTAGGTGCTTTTTGTCTACATAGAGGACAATCAGTCAATCCACTACGGAATGTTTCAATAATGCATTCAGAATGAAATTTATGATTACATTTTAGAGTATGGATATTATCAACCATATCTTCAAGACAAATACAACAAACGTCTATATCAAAATCATCTATATTAATATCATTAAATAAATTTACAGCTTCCATTATTATGAATATAAATTATATTTTTAAGTAAAAAATTTAGAATTATCAAAATGTTTTTTCGCTTCTTCATATCCTTTACCATGTGGTCGATATCGTTTTTCAACTGTTTCTTTATAAAGCGAATTAAAAACCGATAAACATTTTACATATGTCAAAAAAAAATGTC
>Ga0247843_1008672_pt1 | contig 11696 bp, 13 predicted proteins | sample LaCruzMarch2017__FD_192420 | JGI IMG/M metagenome (GOLD analysis project Ga0247843, IMG submission 192420) | Freshwater microbial communities from meromictic Lake La Cruz, Castile-La Mancha, Spain - LaCruzMarch2017_8m | ecosystem: Environmental > Aquatic > Freshwater > Lake | place: Spain...
CCTAGGCAATGCTGCATATAACTGCTTGAAATGGGCCTGCTGCTGGCGATGGCTCACCAAAGCTTCTGGGTAGCCGCGGGATTCCAAGGGGGCGATTTCACCACTTAGTAAATCCGCCGTATTCACATGTTGCAGTTCAGGCAACCAGCGGCGGATATAAACAGCTTCTGAATCAAATTTGCGCGCTTGGGTGGCTGGATTAAAAATCCGTAGCGGTTTTGGATCCATGCCACTACTGGCACTCCATTGCCAACCCCCATTATTGGCGGCCAGATCACCATCCACCTCAAGGGCCATAAACCAGGCCTCACCAAAACGCCAATCACAGATCAAATCTTTCACTAAAAAAGAAGCCACGATCATGCGGCAGCGATTGTGCATAAAGCCGGTTTGCGCCAGTTCCCGCATCGCAGCATCAACAATTGGCACTCCGGTTAAGCCCTGTTTCCATGCCTCCAGCCATTCAGGCTTGTTTTCCCAGGGAAATTGGCGCCATAGGGGCCGATAAGGGCCATCGGCAAGGCTTGGAAAGTGAAATAAGGCTTGCTGATAAAACTCACGCCAAGCCAGCTCCTGCTGCCACACCCGAATCGATTGGCGTTGTTCGTCGCTGCGGCAAATTTCCAAGCTTTCCAAACTGGCGGCCCAAGCTGTGCGTGGGCTGAGGCTGCCTGTGCGCAATGCAGCGCTGAGTTGGGATGTGCCCCCATCGGCTGGCAAATTGCGGCCTTCTTCATAGCTATGTAGAGCCCCATCAGCAAATCGCTGCAATTGCAAAAGAGCTGCTGCTTCTCCAGGTAGGCAAGGGCAAATGCCAGCGCCATCCCATGCTTCCAAATCAACTGTGGCCGTTTGCGGCAATGGCGGCACCGCTGCCTCAATGGCCGTAATTTCTGCTGCTGTGAGATCAAATAAACCACTTGGGGCAGCCACAGGCGCTGCTTTTGGTTGTTGTTGCCATACCCGCCAGTAGGGGCCATAAACGCGATAAGGATCACCAGCGCCGGTGCGTAATCGCTCTGGCGGCACCAGCAATTGATCCCAATCAGCTGCCACCTTGCAACCCTGGCCCTGCAGTGCTTTTGCGAGGGCTTGATCTCGCTGCCGCACCAGCGGTTCCACATCACGGTTCCAGGCCACCCCCTCCACCGCAAGGAGCTGGGCTAAGCGGGGCAGCAATATCAGCGGATCACCCTTAAGCAGAAGCAAACGGCTGCCTGCTTGCTGCCAGCGCTGTTGCAATTCCCGCAGGCTTTCGAGCAAAAACCAACGGCGCCCTGGCGCCATGCTGGGATGCTGCAACTCAGCTGGATCCAGCACAAAAACTCCTGCAAGAGCTGGATTGTTTAGTGCAGTAGCCGCAAGACCCAAATTGTCTAAAAGGCGAAGATCACGGCGATGCCAAAACAACCAACGGCAAAATGCATCAGCCATTAGTGCAACCCCAGGAGTTGTTTGGCTCGAAACCAGGCGGTAACACTTTTGCCATCAAGCGGTTCATCACCACTGGCAAGGGCTGCATCCAATTGGGCAGGAGTGAGCAGAAGCACTTCAATGTCTTCATCCTGATCTGCCGCAATAGGGCTAGGCAACGGCTGCAATTGCCGGGCTAAAAACAAATGAATTACTTCATCGGAATAACCGGGGCAGGGCAGCAGCAAACCAAGGGAATCCCAGCGCGCCGCGCTGTAGCCAGCCTCCTCCCCTAATTCCCGTGCCATGGCCGCCTGAGGTTCTTCCCCCACCTCCAAGGTGCCAGCTGGAAATTCCAGAATGCGCTGCTGCACTGCAAAGCGATATTGGCGCAACAGCACCACCCGGCCATCTGCCAACACCGGCACCGCTAAAGATGCTCCAGGGTGCTTAATGCAGCCGTAAGTGCCCTCCACCCCAAGGGGTAAGCGCAGATGCTGGATTTCCATGCGCAGCTTGCGCACAGCAAGGGTTGCAATGGTGTCAAGCAATTCGGCTGGTTCCGGGGCTGGGATGGGGGCCAAGGATTTAAAACTCGCTTTTTGCTTGTAATGCCATTTTGGCGATTAATTGGGCCAAAGCGCTGCTGGGGGCAATCGCTGCGGTGCAGGTTCGCTGCAATTTAATAAAAGTGCTTCGAGCAGTGCCTGCGCCGTTTTTTCTTGGCCAGGGGGCTTAAGGGCAGGATCAAGGGCTGCTAGTGGTTCGAGCACAAAGCGACGCCCCCAAAGCCGCGGATGGGGCAGCTGCAAGTTGGCTGTATTGCGTTGCTCATTGCCGCACCACAAAAGATCAAGATCCAGGCTGCGGGGCCCCCAGGGCACCAGCCGCTCCCTGCCTGCAGCCGTCTCCAGCCGTTGCAATTCCAGCAACAACTGCTCACAACTACCAACCCAGTGCAACAGCGCCACCCCATTTAAAAACGCGGGTTGGCCAGCGGGCCCTCCCACCGCTGCAGTGCGAAATAGGGGAGAACAGCGCAAAGAACCAGGTTGGGCGAGGCCATCTAGCCCCAGCCGAGCTGCACCGAGAAGGGCAAGGCAATCGCCAAGATTGCTACCAAGGGCAATAGCGGCTGAGAACACCTAGATCAAACTTGTTCTCTTCCTCATACAACAGCGGCCAAGCTGCGATGCTGGAGGGGATTTTGGGCCCTATGTCCGCCCTACCTTCCACCGCTAACCAGGTATTCCCCCTGGCGGCTGTAACCGGCCATCCCACCTTGAAATTGGCGCTGCTCTTAGCAGCTGTTGATCCCGGACTAGGCGGGGTTGTAATCGCTGGCGGCCGCGGCACCGGCAAATCAGTGCTGGCAAGGGGCCTGCATGCGCTTTTGCCCGCGATCGAAATTATTGACGGCAGTTTCAACGCCGAACCCGATGGTGAGCAACCGAGCAGGGTGATCCCAGCCCCATTTGTGCAAGTGCCCTTGGGGGTAACAGAAGATCGCCTGGTGGGATCTGTAGATGTAACCCGCTCATTAGCGGAAGGCAAAACGGTGTTTCAACCGGGGTTACTGGCAGAAGCCCATCGAGGCGTGCTTTATATCGATGAAATAAATCTGTTGGATTTAAACGCTTTAAATCTTCTGCTAGCGGCCGTGGGTTCGGGTCTTAATCAAGTGGAACGGGAGGGTTTGAGTGTGGCCCATCCCTGCAAGCCCCTATTGATTGCCACCTTCAATCCGGAAGAGGGGGCAATGGCCGATCATCTGCTGGATCGTTTTGCAATTGCGCTTTGCGCTGATCAAACAGTAAGCACAGCAGAGCGAGTTTTAATCACAGAAACTGCGATCGATTACGCCGAAAACAGCACTGCTTTTCGCCGCCAATGGCAGGAGGAAAGCGATGCAATCGCCACTCAATTGCTGTTAGCTCGCCAGTGGTTGCCAGATGTAGCCATCAGCAATGCTCAAATCACTTATCTGGTGCAAGAAGCGCTGATAGGCGGAGTGGTGGGGCACCGCGCTGAGTTGTATGCCCTACGGGTGGCAAAAGCCCATGCCGCCCTTGATGGCCGCAACGTAGTGGATGCAGAAGATCTGCAATTAGCGGTGCGGCTAGTGATCGCGCCGCGGGCAAAACTTTCAGCTCCATCCCAAGAAACACCACCCAAGGAACAACCTCCTCAAGAGCCACAACCTTCAAGCGAAAATCAAGAAGAGAACCAAGCAGAAAGCCAGGCAGAAAACGAAGCTCAGGATTCTGAAAACAACCAAGAAGAGAACCCCGAATCAGCCGATTCCCCCCCTGCTGTGCCGGAGGAGTTCATGTTGGATGCGGAATCAATAGCGCTCGATCCAGAATTACTTTCATTTCAAGCTGCAAAAAGCAAAGCAGCAAGAAGCGGTTCTAGAGGTTTGGTGCTGAGCAACAACCGCGGCCGCTACGTGCGACCTGTAATCCCAAGGGGGCCCGGCGGCCGTATCGCCGTTGATGCCACCTTGCGGGCAGCGGCGCCATACCAAAAAAGCCGCAGGGAACGCTTCCCAGGCCGCAAGTTGATTGTGGAGGAGGTGGATATCAGGGCAAAACAATTGCAACGTAAAGCTGGGGCACTAGTTATTTTTCTCGTGGATGCGAGCGGCTCGATGGCTCTTAATCGCATGCAAAGCGCAAAAGGAGCGGTGCTGCGGTTGTTAACGGAGGCCTATGAAAACCGCGATGAGGTGGCCTTAATTCCATTTAGAGGCGAACAAGCCGAGGTGTTATTGCCTCCCACCCGCTCGATCACCGCAGCTAAACGCCGCCTAGAAACCATGGCTTGCGGGGGTGGCTCACCCCTCGCCCATGGCTTAGCTCAAGCAGCAAAGGTGGGGGCAAATGCTTTGCAAAGTGGTGATTTATCCCAGGTGGTGGTGGTAGCAATTACTGATGGCAGGGGCAATGTGCCTTTGGGGCGCTCCCTGGGGCTACCAGAACCAGAAGTAACAGTTGATCTAAAACAAGAACTTAAGGAGGTGGCAGGGCGTTACCGGCTGCTGGGCTTAAAACTCTTAGTAATAGATACCGAACGCAAATTCATTGGTAGTGGCATGGGTAAAGAACTTGCAGAAGCAGCTGGCGGCCGATATGTGCAATTGCCAAAAGCGAGCGATCAGGCAATTGCAGCAATTGCCCTGGAAGCGCTAAATCGTTAAAATATTAAAAATAGAGTTATCTAAATATTTATCATTTAATTGGCTTGCGAATCTCTGGATATAATTCATCAAAAAACTTTCCGAGGCCTACAGTAACGCTGCGCATTCCATTAACAAAATTTGGATCGCCGCTAAGTTTTTGCACATCTCCACCAATCGCATCAATGCGGCGGGTGAGCTGCTCGGCATTAGAAAGTGTGCGCTTTAATTCATTAATAGTTTGAGGATTATCAAAAGCGGACACAATATTATTAGTGTGCTTTAAAGTGGAATTAGCTTGAGCGGTAGCTAGTTTTAGATTTTTTATTACTGGATCAGCCTCCTTTATCGCCTTTTGGAGCTGTAAAACCAATGTATTTCCACTAGCAAGTACTAGATCAGCACGTTTTGCTGTAACTCCAAATGCTTTTGATGTTTTACTTACTTCGGTGAGGGTAATCGCCCCCTTACCAATCAAGTTTTCCTTCTCTGCTTTTGCCAATAGGTTTTGCATCATTCCCATCACAGCAGTGAGGGTGGGGGTGGCAGTGCCATGCACCATGCCGTTTGCGCAAACAATCAAACTAGGATCGCAATTGCTATCTAGGGGTAGGCCACTTTTAGATAAAGACCGTGAGATTTGTTCGGGTGAATTGTTATCTAATAAGCCGCTTTCAAGTGCAACGATGGCATCACCGCCAAGCAATGAACCGCTGCGCACCTGAGCCGTAATTGGCCGTGGCAATAGCAATTGAGGATCGTTGATCTGAGCGGCCACCAAAACGCTCCCCCCTTGGACCGTAACGCGATTTACAGAGCCCACTTGCACCCCCCTAAAAGTGACGCTGCTTCTGGGGACAAGGCCTGCAGCATCAGCAAATCGCAGCCGGATTGGCCAACTTTTTTTGCCAAAAACCACTCCAGATAACCAAAACCACAGCCCCACCCCACCGGCTATTGCTGCCAGAAGTGAAAAACCGATACTTGCTTCTTTAACGCTTCTACGCATCGCTTAGTTACAGCTCTTTTGGTTGCATGGGTCCTGTAAGGCTACCGGTTCTGAACTGAACCACAAAAGGATCATCACTGCATTTAAATGCTTCTATTGATCCCTGCCAGCGCAATTCGGCTTCATAGAGCAACACCACCCGTTCTGCGGCCCGTTCGATCGTGCTTAAAACGTGGCTCACCACCACAGAAGTGCCGTTGGCAAGGCGAGTGGTGGTAACCATTAAATCTTCGAGGCGGGTGGAAGCCATCGGATCAAGCCCGGCGGTGGGTTCATCGAAGAGCAACAAGGGAAAATCTTGGCCAGCGCCGGGATCATCCACCATGGCGCGGGCAAAACTAACCCGTTTTTGCATCCCACCGGATAATTCAGCCGGCATCATCTCCTCTGTGCCCGCTAATCCAACAGCTTCAAGGCAGCGGGCCACCCTGCTACGGATTTCTGCTTCAGCGAGGGAACCATCGCGGTAAAGCAAAAAACCAACATTTTGCAGCACCGAAAGGGAGGCAAGTAAGGCTGGATTTTGCGAAACCAACCTCACATCAGGGGGACGGTTTTGATCTAGGCGTAGATAGCGCTGCAGCTCACCAAAGAGCAGCAAATCGCCATCAGTTGGCATTTCCAAGCCGGCCAGCATTCGCAAAATTGTGGTTTTTCCTGCGCCGGATGGGCCCACAATTGCCAGGCGTTCCCCTGGCATCAATTGCAAATGCAGATCTGAAAGGATCCTCCGATTACCCCGGTTCAAGCTCACCCCGCGTAACTCCACCACCGGTGAGCTGGAATGGTTTATGGGGAATCGGGCTTTACTCATCTAAGTAAGGTGAATACATGGGACAACCCGCCGGCGAACATCATCACCGCCGCGACGAACTGGTGAAGCGCTCAAGGCGCGCGGTGCAGTGGCTGCAACCGGGCCTTGTGGTGAAGCGCTGGGTGCTCACCTCAGCCCTAGGGCTGGTGGTGGCCCTATTGGGTGCAGCCATCTGGGCAGACCTTAAACCGATCTACTGGACGATCACCGCAATCGAAACTTTGTTGCGCTCCCTGGCGGGGGCCGGCGGTGGTTTTACAGGACCCCTAGTGCTTCTGCTGGGGGCCGCAATGATTTTAATCGGCCAGAGCCGCAGTTTTGGCTCAATCCAACGGGCACTGGCACCCCATCAAAACGAAACCGCTCTGGTGGATGCCTTGGTGGCCCAGCGGCGCTTAAACCGCGGCCCAAATATCGTGGCAATCGGTGGTGGCACTGGTCTTTCCACCTTATTGAGCGGCTTAAAGCGCTATAGCGGCAATCTCACCGCGATCGTTACGGTGGCTGATGATGGAGGTAGTAGTGGCATATTGCGGCGGGAGCTGGGGGTGCAACCACCAGGCGATATCCGCAACTGCTTAGCGGCCCTTGCCCGGGAAGAACCCCTTCTAACCAAGCTTTTTCAATACCGCTTCACCGCTGGTAGTGGCCTTGAAGGCCACAGTTTTGGCAATTTATTTATCTCAGCCCTCACCGCCATCACCGGCAGCCTTGAAACAGCAATCACCGCCAGTAGCAAGGTGCTTGCGGTGCAGGGGCAAGTGGTGCCAGCCACCAGCTCCGATGTGCGCCTCTGGGCTGAATTAGAGGATGGTCGCCGGCTTGAAGGCGAATCAAATATCGGCAAGGCCGATAGCCCCATCGTGCGGCTTGGTTGCACGCCATCACGGCCAGCTGCATTACCTCGAGCCCTTGAAGCGATTGCACAGGCAGATTTAATCGTGCTGGGCCCCGGCAGCCTCTACACCTCGTTGCTGCCGAATTTGCTTGTACCCCAATTGGTAGAAGCGATCGGCCGCTCGCAAGCACCGCGCTTATATATCTGCAACTTAATGACTCAACCTGGCGAAACAGATGGCCTTGATGTGGCCGGCCATCTCAGGGCGATAGAAGCTCAACTTGCCACCCATGGGGTGCAGGGGCGTTTATTTGATGCGGTACTCGCCCAAGAGGCTCTTGCAAGTGGGCCAGAGCTCAACTATTACCGCGCCCGCGGCGCTGAACCGGTGCATTGCGACGTAAAGCAATTAAAAAAGCAGGGCTATGTAGTGATGCTGGCTTCTATGCAGGGCAAGCAACAACGCAGCGCTGGGCGCGCAAGCAGAGGCACCTTGCGCCATGAACCGCGAAATTTGGCCCTTGCCGTAATGCGTTTTTATCGCAACAGCCAAAAAAATAAATCTAATTAATGGGCATCTTGGAGTTCATAGAAATCGGGTTGCACATAATCTTTCCGTAAAGGATAACCAACCCAATCTTCTGGCATTAATAAACGCTTCTGCAAAGGATGGCCGCTGTAAGTAATACCAAACATGTCGAAGCATTCCCGCTCTTGCCAATCAGCACCACGGTAAAGGGGGTAAAGAGATGGCACCGTTAGATCACCGCTGCGGGGCAAACTCACCTCAAGGCGCACTTCAACAATGCTATGGCCATCACTATTACCAAGCTGCGCTAAATGATAAAAACTCACTAGGTTTTTACCAGGGCCTTCGTCGTAGGCACCTTGCACTTGCAAATAGTCGAAACCTTTGGCCTTAAGGGCGGCTGCCACTAAAGGCAAAACCGCTGGATCAACGCCAATGCGCTCGATACCAAGGTGATCTGCAGCCAAAAGCTGGGTGGCGAAACCCTGTTGCTGCAACCAATCCGCAAAGGGGCCGGGGCTGAGATCAGTCATGGTTGAGCCGCTGCTGCGATGGGTTCAGGAGTGGTTTTAGGGGCGGAGATTGTTAAATTGAGTGGCGATACTGCTTCTGCTGCCGCAAGGGCTAGTTTTTGCGATTCAGCTCGCAGGTAGCGCCCGTCGATGATGGGTTCTACCGCAGTCATGCGGTGGGAAACAGTGGAATAACGGTGTGTGGGTAACAAACGACCCCGCTCTTGCAGGGCTTCATTACCAACTTTTTTGCGCAATTTGATCACCGCATCAAAAATTGCCTCCGGCCGTGGCGGGCAGCCCGGCAGATATAGATCCACTGGAATTAATTTATCTACCCCGCGCACAGCGGTGGTGGAATCAGCGGAAAACATGCCGCCGGTGATAGTGCAAGCACCCATAGCAATTACGTATTTAGGTTCTGGCATCTGTTCATATAAACGCACCAAAGCGGGCGCCATTTTCATTGTTACGGTGCCCGCCACGATGATTAAATCGGCTTGGCGGGGGCTTGAGCGGGGCACTAAACCGAAACGATCAAAATCAAATCTTGAGCCGATCAACGCAGCAAATTCGATAAAACAACAGGCGGTGCCATAAAGCAGCGGCCAAAGGCTGCTGAGGCGTGCCCAGTTGTGCAAATCATCAAGGCTGGTGAGAATCACATTCTCGGAAAGGCCAGTGGTGATTTCAGGGGCACCAACGGGTCCGCAACTGGCTGCCCTGAGATCTCTCAAGGCATCTATAGATGATGGGGTTTGGTTGTTTGTCACACTCAGCTCCATTCGAGGGCGCCCTTGCGCCAGGCATAGGCCAGGGCCACTAACAATATGGCAATAAAAATGAGCGCTTCAATGAAAGCGAGCAAGCCAAGGCGACTAAAAGCCACGGCCCAGGGGTAAAGAAATACGGTTTCCACATCGAATATCACAAATACCAACGCAAACATGTAATAGCGAATGTTGAATTGGATCCAAGCGCCACCCACAGGCTCCATGCCTGATTCATAGGTAAGCAAGCGCTCGCCGCTGCGAGATTTAGGGGCCACCAGTTTATTGGTAACAAGTGCCAGCACCGGCACTGCCGCTGCAATCAGCAAAAACCCCAAAAAGGCGTCGTAGCCAGGAAGAACAAACATGCCTGAGGGCTACTCAGAATTAATTACACCAGTGTGACACCGTTGCCGCAGCAGTGGCTCGATAGAGTTGGTGTCCGTATTGGGCTGTTGCCATGGATAACCCCGAAATAGATAGCCCCGAAATTGTTGCTCCAGAAACTGTTGTTCCAGAAAGCGATCCAGATACCCACCGCTTTGAATGCCGCAGCTGCGGCTTTGTTTACGACCCAGAAGAAGGGGTAAAAAAACTCGGTATCGAGGTAAATACGCCATTCAGCGCAATTGATCCACGCCGTTTTCGTTGCCCGGTGTGTCGCAGCCCGGTGGGAGCTTTCCGCGATATCGGCCCCCGCAACAAACCAAGCGGCTTTGAAGAAAATCTTAAATTTGGCTTTGGCGTAAATAAGCTCACTCCAGGCCAAAAAAACGTATTGATTTTTGGTGGCTTCGCCTTAGCTGTTGCTTTTTTCTTATCTCTCTATTCCCTGCGCTGAATTCTTGTTTTTGAATTTTGGCCCCGAATTTTGGCTCTGAATTTTGACCCTGCAACTCACTCCATGACTAAATCGATCCCACAAGCACTGAATCAAGCGATCAACTCAATACTCAAGCCTTTATTGAGCTGTGTTTTGGTGCTGCTGCTCACCACCGCTTGCGTAACTACCGGCCTTGCCACTGCCCCTAGCAGCCCCTGGGTGCCAGTGCCGCTAAACATCTCTTCCAACCCCCTTGATGTGGCTTTTACCGATAGCCAGCACGGCTTTTTGGTGGGTAGCAACAGGCTGGTGATGGAAACCAACGATGGCGGCAACAGCTGGGTCGAACGGGCGATAAACCTGCCAGCAGAGGAAAATTTTCGCCTAATTAGTGTTGATTTTCTTGGTGATGAGGGCTGGATTGCAGGCCAACCCGGCTTACTGCTGCACAGCGATGATGCTGGCCAAAATTGGACGCGTTTGCTGCTCGATACAAAACTGCCCGGCGATCCTTACTTAATTAATGCCATCGGCCCTAACAAGGCAGAACTAGCAACAACTGTGGGGGCGATCTACCGCAGCAGCGATAGCGGCAAGAGCTGGCAAGCGGAAGTTAGTGATGCCGCTGGAGCAGTGCGCGACCTGCGCCGCAGCCCCGATGGCAGTTATGTGAGCGTGAGTGGGCTCGGCAATTTCTTTTCCACCTGGAGCCCTGGCAATCAGGTATGGCAACCCCATAACCGGGTGAGCAGCCAACGGGTGCAAACGATGGGTTTCCAACCCAGTGGCGAACTGTGGATGGTTACCCGCGGCGCGCAACTGCGCTTTAACCCAGATGGCAGCAACCCTGAGGAATGGAGTAAGCCGGTAATCCCGATCACCAATGGCTATGGCTATTTAGATATGGCCTGGGATCCGAATGGCACGATCTGGACCGGAGGCGGCAACGGCACCCTGCTATCAAGCATTGATGGGGGCAGCCATTGGCAACGCGATGGGGTTGGTACTGCCACCCCAAGCAACTTCACCCGCTTGCTGTTCCTAGAAGATGGCAAGGGCTTTGCCTTAGGCGAAAGGGGCACCCTGCTGCGCTGGGTTAGCCCTGCTTCAACTGAAATTCTCTAACTGTTCCAGCCTGTAACTGTTTCCAGCAGCAGGTGGTTACAAGCCCTTAGGATCACAAAGCAGATACGAGAATTGCAATGGCCGCCGGTTCTACCGGGGAACGCCCGTTCTTCGAAATCATTACGAGCATTCGTTACTGGGTGATTCACGCCGTAACACTGCCATCGATCTTCCTTGCTGGGTTCCTTTTTGTGAGCACCGGCCTTGCCTACGATGCTTTTGGCACTCCTCGGCCAGATGCTTATTTCCAAGCAAATGATCAAAAAGCTCCTGTAGTGAGCCAACGATTCGAGGGCAAAGCTCAATTGGATCTACGTCTTAAGAATTAACTCACCTATGACTTCCTCCTCCCCCACCACGCCCCGTAATTACCCGATTTTTACGGTGCGCTGGCTCTCACTTCATGCCCTTGGCATCCCCACAGTTTTCTTCTTGGGTTGTTTGGGTGCTATGCAATTTGTCCGCCGTTAGATCTTTGCCATGCAGCGCAATCCAAACCCAAACAACCTGCCGGTTGAACTAAACCGCACCAGCCTCTACTTGGGGCTGCTGTTTGTTTTTGCAGCCGGAATTTTATTTTCCAGCTACTTCTTTAACTGAGGCCAAATGCTATGAGCAGCAAGAAGTCTTCGATACCAGACGGTCGTATTCCTGATCGTCTACCAGACGGCCGCCCAGCAGTGCC
>Ga0247843_1008674_pt1 | contig 11696 bp, 4 predicted proteins | sample LaCruzMarch2017__FD_192420 | JGI IMG/M metagenome (GOLD analysis project Ga0247843, IMG submission 192420) | Freshwater microbial communities from meromictic Lake La Cruz, Castile-La Mancha, Spain - LaCruzMarch2017_8m | ecosystem: Environmental > Aquatic > Freshwater > Lake | place: Spain...
AGACGATTACTCCTGCAATTGATGCCGAAATTGTGGACGATGCCGGGGAATATGCAACAGTGGGGGGCGGGGAGGATACGCTCGACCTACCGGCGGCACCATCGGGTAAGAGGGGTACGAAGAAGAAGAAAAGGAGGTAGGACTGAATATTAATGAACAATGCGCAGCCACGAGAGGGAAGAAGATATTAATGCTGTTTATGTTGGTTAGGATGGAGTTTGGTTTGCATTCGATGGAACTGCTCCATGATAATTGAGAAGCGACAAATATAATTATTGGAGATACCGTCGGATGATCTGCAACTTAATTACTTAAATAGACGTTGTTTGATGTTTTCAACCGTGTCCGAAATTATTGTTTCCACGCCTCAGCTTGAAGTAGTATAAGAGTGACATTTAACAGTTAAACAATGCTCTATTATTCTATTGTCATGTTTCACTTCTATTTCATTGTCTGTCCCTTCATCTGACTAAGGTTCTTTGTCTCTTCTCTACTAAGGTTCCAAGCTGATCGCTGCATAAGTTACTCTGACGAAATTCTTGCCACGAAAACGGGTTCTTAATCACATCTTCGTCTGTTGTATCAATTCCACATCGATTCATCACACTACTTAAGGACAAAAGCTTTCGATTGTCATCGAGATTCACGGCCATCAATATCATCTCCTGATAATACTCAATTTCCTGAGCAATCAAACAGCATAAGAATACAGTATTCGAAACACTAATGTCAGTGCCATGAGGAGCAGTGTAATTTTCAGAGCCATGACTAAATTTGAAGCCCTCCTTTTTGCCGAAATTTCCTTTTCCTCCAAGGAGTTGATCCAAATGTATGACATCGTCCCACATGTATTCTGTTCGAATCACAGCTACTGTATGATTTGGCTTCTGACCTAATGTATAATTCCGGTAGTGCCTGTAATCGAATTGAAAATGGAGACCGCCTTTCGTTGTTTTCCCGAGCAAGGCATCGACACCCATGGTTGCACAATCACTATTTGTTCCATTACGAAGGTTTTCTACCAACTGATCAAATCCCTCAGGAAAGCAATGTTTATAGAATCTTCGTAATGTGTCATTGCGGTATTCATATTTGTGATAGTTGTATGTTGAAATGAGTCTCTCAATGGGATCACGGACAGTGAAGAGGAATACGTTTGTATTATTAAGCAACCATGATCTACCTTCATTAGAAATTTCTGTACCCGATAGATGGAAATAACCCTTTATGCGACGTACTAATTCTGAAGTACCTGGTGGGCATCTGTAACAAGATGATGCATCTTCACCAGCGTGAGTCTTATTGACCATGCACTCAACTGCCAGTTTTGTTGCTGCTAAGTTTAATGCTCTTGTTAAAGTGGACCCGCCAGCCTTTCCGATATGGATCAAGTATATTTGAGAATTTTCAGACAGTTTACTGGATGCATTGCTGCTGTTGCTTACGTCAACTGAACGACAAGTATCTGACAAATGATCCACCCGATCACGACATTCTTTGCCCTGACGGAATGCAGTCCACGAAAATGGGTGCTCCAGCACATTGTCCTCTGATATCTCAACTCTGCATCGATTCAAAAGATCAGTCAACGAATCTCGTTTTTGTGTGTCATCAAGATTTACCGCTTTAAGTATCATTTGCTGGTAGTACTCTATTTCCCGTGCAACTAAACAACAAAGAAAGACAGTATTGACAGTGCTAATAACAGTACTCTTCTGGGCCGCGTCGTTCTCACTGCCATGGCTAATCTTGAACCCCTCTATCTTACCAAAGTTACCATTCCCACCAAGGAGCAGATCCAACTGTATAATATCTTCCCACATATATTCCGTTCGAATCACAGCTACTGTATGATTCGGCCGTTGACCTACTGCAAAATTCCAGTAGTATTCATAATTGAATCGGAAATGGTCACCCCCGCGATGATTCTTACCAAGTAATGTATTCGCACCTGCCATACAATCATCACCAGTCCCTGTCTGTAAATCATTGAGCATAGAATCCATGCCTCGTGGGAAACACTTTGTATAAAAGGCTGCACATAATGGAAATAAAGTCATATTAGTATATTGCTTACGATGATAGTTGAATGTTGAAATAAGTCGTTGGATTGGATCACGGATAGTAAAAAGGAACATATTGGTATGTTCAAATAGCCACCTTGTGGCATTGGGCGAGTATAATAGACCCTCCATGTGATAAAAACCCAGTACACGTCGTTGTAGTTGTGAACTATTTGGACGGTAGTCATAACAAGAAGAGTAGTAGGTCTTGTCATCAATTACACTCTTCTTATTATGATGATGATGATGGTGGTAGTCATTTTCTTTTTTTACCATACATTCAACAGACAGTGGAAGTGTAGTCAAATCTAATGCCGTCTTTATTGTTGATCCACCAGCCTTACCAATATGTATTAAATACAATCGTGGATCCGTAGGCAAGTCAAATTTACTACGGTTGTTGACAATAGCTATCGAACGGTTATTTTTGTTCGTGGGTATGTCCATTAATAAATGATTGCCCAGTAAACCACGACATACATTACTCTGACGAAATTCTAACCATGAAAATGGTGGATAGTCCAGTACATCATCTTTGTCGTCATTTTCTAGTAGTTTCAATGTAGTCACACCACACGTAGTTAATAACTCACTCAATGATGTACTCTTTTGTTCCTCACTTAGATTCAACGCTAGTAGTATCAATTGTTGATAATATTCGATTTCGCGTGTCATCAAACAGCATAGAAATAGTGAATTGACAGTACTAATATCGGTACTACCATCACTAGCACTAGCAGCAGTAGTAGTAGTAGTAGTAGTAGTATAATTCTCACTTCCATGTGTAAATTTAAATCCTTTGACATTCGAAAAATTACTACTCCCACCTAATTTAGTTTCTAATTGTAGTACATCATCCCATATATATTCAGTCCGTATAACTGCTATGGCGTGATTGGGATGTTGTGCTATGGTGTATTCATGGTAATATTCATAATTATATTCAAAGTGGAGTCCACCATTATGTATCCGGCCTAGTAATACATCTATCCCAAGTTTGGTACATTCCAAAGGAGTAGTGGTAGCATCAGTGTTAAGTTTTGTTAGTTTATCATCATCATCATCAACGTCAGTAGTGGTAGATGTAGTAGTATTACTATTACTACTACTATATCTTCGTAATGTATCAATCATGCTATGAAAGCCACTAGCAAAGCAATTCTTATAAAATTTACTAAATTGTGCTCCCAGCCGTGTTTTATTCTGTTGCATGGCCTCACTATATCCCATACGATGATAATAGTATGCCGATGATAATCGTGTTATTGGGTTACGTACCGTGAATAGAAATACATTTGTTGTTGTTGTTGTTGTATTATCATTGCCAAGTAACCAAGATTTGGCATCATTGGTAATTAGTCCATTTCCCAAATGTAGTACGCCTAGTGTACGACGTGTTATTTCCGACATTTCATTGTAATTCCTTCGTAATGGCGACGGAAAGCATGTATTCACTGCCTTATCTGATAATTGATTTGTGGTTGTTGTATGTTGCTGAAGGTTACTACTGTTGCTACTACTACTCTTACTAGCAATAGTAGTCCTGTACTTTTTATACATGCAATTCACAGCATTTGCCGCGACAGAATGTGCATCGTGCTTCGTGGTTACATTGCCCAATAGTAATGCGCGGACTAGCGTAACTCCTCCGGCCTTACCCACATGTACTAGACATAGCTTTGGATCAGCTGGCCATATTGCTGCTGCTGCTGCTGCTGTTACTGCTGCTGCTGTTACTGCTGCTGCTGCTGCTGCTGTGGTTTTGGTTGTTGTGGCTGCGCCGCTAACAGCAGTGGTGGTGGTGGGTTTGTTATTATTCCAGGCAGTGGATTGAGATGCACCGGCGAGAATCATCGACGGTCGAGGACCATGAATGTCGATAGATACATCATAATAATCCGAGGAGGAGGAGGAGGAGACGGGAGAATTATAGTGCGATACCTGTTGTAATAGAGGTAGGTATAAACACATCAATGCGAGTATACAAACTGCCCATAATCGTCGTCTCAATTTTTGGTTATTCCAACAGCCGCCTCCTGCTGCTGCTGCTGCTGGAGATTTAGGATTACTCGAGGGAGTAGTAAATTCGTTAGTAGTACTAGTCATTGCGCACATGGATCGGAGAGATCGGGTTCTCGATGTTGATGGACCGAGTTGATCCGAGCAGGAGCTTAAGCGCATTGGTGGATCAAACCCGCCAAATTAAAAAGCGCGCCTATCCTAGAATGCGGAGCGCCTATCCTATCGATGAAGAAAGAGTGAATCGGCGAAAAAAATGACGGCCAGAACTGCCGCCGGGTCGGTCGCGGTGCGCCACCACCACCACCAGCATCTACACCATGAAGAAACAACCTCGTTCATCATTCTCATTCAAGAAGACGACAACTACGCGGCGTTGGTCTATTACTCGACGTAGTAGTCGTCTCGGTCTCGCTACTGATCAATCATCAGCAGGAGGAGAAGACGGAGAAATAATAGTGTCTTCTTCATCATCATCATCAATTAACAGCAGGTCGCTAACTGCACAGCAACAACAACCAGCACGAGTGTCTCTAGACTCTTATGATGATGATTGCAATGCTAATGGCATTAATGTGTCCATATCTACGTGTGATGAAAATGACAATCTGGATTTCAAAAGCGTGGAATCTGAAATTAGTAGTACTATTGCAGCAGCAGCAGCAGCAGCAGCAGCAGCAGTAGCCGTCGAGAATGAGAATGACGAGATTGTATCGATACCTATTGATACTAGATCGATGGAGAATGAAGACAATGAAATCTCACAGCATGACGACGAGGATACTACTACAATCATAAATCAGGAAAGTAAAATTATCAATATCATTGCACCTTCTGGCAAATTAGGTATCGTACTTGTTAATCCAGTCGAAGACGAACCATCCACTAACAACAACAATTCACTACAACTACCACCATCAACTTCCACCAATCATGCCGGCGCGGTAATATACACCGTCAATAACAATGGACCGTTGGTGGATAAGGTAATGACGGGTGATAGAATAATTGCCATCGATGATGAGAATGTAACTGTCATGTCAGCAGAATATGTATCTAAATTGTTATATAGTAAAAATTCCAATCCAACAAGGAAGATATCCATTCGTAGAGCATCTACTACCCATGATGATAATATTGTAACAGCTGATGATGATAGGAATGTAGCTGAAATCAACGAGATTGATTCGAACGATAACAATAATACCAATAATAATGACAATGATATCAGCAGCACCATACTACCACTACCTGTCACTGATGATCATGCATTCAATATTGGTCAACATGTTCGAGTGTCAAATATGTCACATAAGAAATTTGGCATGATTGGTATAGTTGAAAAACGAACAAAATGTTATATTTACTTTCGAGATGAACATGATACTATTATCAAGATTAGTCCCAAGTTTCTCGAACATATTGACTTCATACCTTGCACCAACAATGCAGATGTGCTCATGACAAACGCGGTCAGAAGAATTCCTATCCAAGAAGTAAATGAAGATTCAACTACAGCAGAACAGGCAAATGTTGTGAAGTCAAATGATCATGTTGTGAAGTCAAATAATCATGATTTTATTATTGGTGAGCATGTTACAGTTGTACAAAGGGGTCACAAAAAGTTCGGTTCGAGTGGTGTAATCCAAAAGAAAACCAAGTGCTATATATTCTTTACAGATGATGATAGTAGTACTCAAGCGATTATCAAAATAAGTCCAAAATTTCTACAATATTCAGATTCTTACTCGAATGAATCAACTGCAACATCTAGTTTAGGATCTACTTCTTCAAATGAACGTGAAAGACGGGCGTCATCGGTAGGAGGTATCAGCGGTGGTAGAGTATGCAAGGAGCTCACAGGACTGTCGGCATTATTGGGCTTTGGTTCACGTATCAAAATGATAATCTTGGGTGGACCAAACGAAATTTCCAACGCTATTTCTTACTTCTGGGGTTTGGATGCATGCCTAGCCGTTGAGATGCCACTAAAGACCAAGGATACAAATAATCTACCAATACAAAAAATCATTCACGACAAAGTCTACGAGCTGTACTATGCAGAAGTTGGCGACGACAAATCATTTGGTTATACATACAGCAAGCCAAAGAAGGTGACGGCATATTATGTCTGCTCAGAGAATCTTCGTGAGGAAGAAGAGAAGCTTGCCGATTATGGTGCGCTATCACCAAGCAAGATCTGGGCACGACGTAAGCACTACATATCTGCTGCTATCAAGAGCAAGAAAATGGAATATGCTGTATACCACATCACCGCTAATGATGTGACTATGATCGACGATGTTGGTACGGTTGGATGTGGTTTCATATCTGAAGAATTTTTGGAGGATATTCTCGGTAACAACGCAGAAGCAAAACGTGCGTTGGGCATTCAAGTGCGTATCTTTGTTCCAACGATGGGTGTATTCAAAGGTATGCTAATGAGGAAAGCAAATATTGTTGGTATTCAAGTAAATCTGTCTCTCAGGAAAATCGGTCCATCTAAACACGAGGAGGCTTCTAATGACGGGTGCATTGTTATAAAAAGAACATTCCCAAGTAGTGACAACTTCAATATTGGGCGTAAGTTTGATATAACCTCTCCTTCAAAACGATTGAAACCCATATCTGAGTTGAAGGGATTCAAGGAATCTCTCAGCAAGGGAAAGTCATGCAAGATATCACCTATGTACGAGAGACTATTGAATGGCTTGGGTGTATCAGACCGATTACTGAAGCAATACTCGAAGGATTATAAGAAAGACCCAGACAAATTATGCCATACTCATATGATTGGTATGGCTGATCCTACCAATAAGTTGCCTAGTAATACAGTGTTTGTAACGGGAATGAGTGGGGTCAAAGTAGATGAGATCTTCGTGACAAGGTCTCCCTGTATGGAAGCTGAAGATGGACGAGTGATCAAGGTTCTGAGAACGAAGCCGGATGATATGGAGAATACGGAGTGGAAATTTCTCCAGTCCCTGAATTTTGGTGCTTTAATATTTGGGGATCCAAGACCGGGAGATCGAGCTATGCCAGAACTTATTGCTGGTGGAGACTTAGATGGAGACTTATATTTCGTCTGTTGGGATAAGGTGATACTATCTGAACTTTGTCCCATTCCTATCACTCGTGACGAGCTCGTGCAGACGGTTGAGGAAGTCAGGGTGGCTCAGTATAATCAAGACTGGTTTGTCAATGGACAGACATACATCTCAAAAGTACCTACACATCATCTTGGCATCGACCGATTGGTGTGTCATTTTTACAACAAGGCAATAGAGATGTCGGACATACGGAGCCCAGATGCGGTCAGCTATTCAAGGGCTTTTAAACAGGCATTGGAAGTAAAAAAGCACGGTGATCGTATCTTTCTTCCTCAATACCTCTGGAAAGAAGTGCCAGAGACATTACGTCATTATCTTACAGCTGATACAGGCATTTAAAAAGTTGATACAATTGCTTTAAGCCGAACCATTTTGGACAAAAGATTTGAGAGTGATGAATGTTTTAAGTGGTGTGTGTAGCAGTTTATGTAACTTTATTTATCTATATTCTAAACATGTGAAGACATCAATTTATGTAATCTCCTACTCTTTTCATCCTAGACTGCATATCAGTAGTAAACAATCATCAACGTTCATCAACTGTGTCTGAAAAACGAATACGTGGGGGCTGATTGAACAATCACAATAAACTCCCATGTCTCATGCAGCGTAATAAAGTCGTCATAGCTGAATAGGATGTAAAATCGCGATATCTTCGTCTCGGGACAAAGGAACTCTATTTGGACCTCGCTGGTTACACCAATTCTGTTCACGGTAGTTCGATTACAGGAAGCTGTATCAATGACCTTGATAGATGCCTTCAGTCCATCGCTGGTGGAACCTGCCATAATTGTCTTTCGTATATACTCGTTGGTAAAGCCTGGGAGGACGAATCTACGATCGACACGCAATTGTGGTCGAATCTCGATCTTGAATGCATCAACAACTTTTCTAGTAAGAAAGGAAACAAGAGAAACCGTAACCGTAATAGGCTCGATATGATTGCATTCAAAAGCTAGTTCAACTGATTCATAAGTTGAACCTTCACCATGTGAAATTTGATCAGTCTTTGTCAAAACTCGTACTACGGGATGGCTGATTTCGATGTCAAACAACTCGTTCGTGGACAGTCGCTTGGTGAATGAATATAAGCGAATAACTTTAGCACCCACCCACGGGCGAAAAGTGTGCGTCGTTGCTTTTTGATGGAGAATATGATTCGCTATAATTGCTTGCTTCTCGCTCTCTCGAGCCCACTGAATAGCCTTGAGCATTTTAGATTTATCCGAAACCTGCTCATTGTTAATGGTAATGTCGTGAAAGACCGAAGTCAGCGATTCGTCTGTGACCAAATTGACTCCTCGCTCCCAACCATATTGACGAGCGATTGCATGCTTTGATTCGGCACCAGTTGATGCCGTGGGGCTGAACAATGGTCCAGGTGTTATGCTTCCTACACAATCTATTGATATGATGATGCTTCCCTCTGCAACACTGCCGACATGTGGTTCATCGAGGCGAAGCGTATCATTGTCGTATACTGGCGCTATTATGTCTACTGAGAGGTTCTCAAGAATCTTTCTCTCCTTGCTCTGACGAAGGAAAATGTACATCGGCAAAGTTATTGTACCCAAATGCTTTAAGGAATCATCGAACACCTCAACATAAAGATACCACCTCATCATATATAGCATTAACTCTTCAGTACACTCATACACGAACGAGAAACTAGCTGGGTGTGTAAATTTGATGACTCCGTTCACTTCTCTTATTGCGTGAGTGGTCATGATTTCTTCGTATGCATGAAATTTCAATTGAAAAGATACCGACTTGGATTCTTTGAAAGATGATTTTGTTGAGAGTGTGCGGAATGTGATGGTAACAGATGTCAATTGGCAAGGATCGGCTAGTTCGATAGGAAGCACAGCTTGTGTATCCGACTTTGCTTTTATTTCGGATCCAGAATTTACGTCACCTTCAGTGGTGATCTGTTCTTTGATTACACTGTGTTTGTCTTCCTCTGTGCGGTGTGAGCTTGTAGAGTCTGATAATGATACGTCTTCGTTGCATGGGCTTGTAGGTTTTGAAAGGGATTCTCTGTCGTCGATACGGAAGACATTCAATCCATCGTGTTCACTATCAACCCGATCATCATCTTTGATATCATCTGTGATGTGCAAAAGTGTTGATGCTGTCGAATTATCCAAGCAGGAGTCATCCATATCACAAGCGACAAGCTCGAATTTCAAGAAGGACTGTGGCGAATCCGATTCTGAGCAACGCTGACGAGAAAACAAATGATCATTGCACAGTACTTGGCATCTCGCATCATCCACCAGATTAAGCATAACTGCGCATCGTTCATCCAAGACAGACGGAAAATAGAGTGACATGCCAGCGACAACAGTGATCTGATGCGATATTGACTTTGATGGAGATTGCAAGCCCTTAGTAGTCATGATATTCGTTATACGATACTCAACATTGCATAGAAGACTGCATGAGTTATGCTCAAAGTAGTCGATTTCAATTTCACCTTTGGCATACAATCTATCTTCATCATCTCCAATGCTGTGTAACTCAATTTCATACCATTGACCACGAAGAATGGTATGGCCGTTGTGCACAGCAAAACTCACCCTCGGCTGCATAATTACTGATGCAGTGCCATTGTCGTCCAAAACCTTGGCCTTTCGCCAACCAAAGATGGAGCTAGTTCTGTCTTCTTTTGGCAGAGAATGTGTCATCCATGATTGCAATGTTCGTTCGAGCTCCCTTCTTCGTGGTAAAGTAACAGAAATATTGCTAGCTTTGACGGTACGGGAGTTTGCAAAGATGGTTGTATCGCACAATTGAAGCGGCGAGAGAGTCCAATCCAAAATATTTCCATGAGTGATAGCTCCGATGCAATTTTCAACAATACTCTGTCTGTCATCAAAGTAATTTATTGTGGTACTCCTTAACCCAGCAATAGGTGTATGAGCACCAACAATTTGGTTCTCTTTGAGACAAAGCGGGAGCGTTTTACTTAATGATTCACTGCGCCAAATTGTGAATGACACAGATGAAGTTGTTCTCTTGTTATGCTTGGCCAAGTGATTCTCTATCGCAGTATGATTACCCTTACACTCGAGCAGACGTTTGGGCGACCCTTCGTAAAGGCAAATCTTTCCAGTTGATTTGAGTTCGCCAACGTACGGATTTAATATTGCCCACCCGCAGCCTACACGACCTGATATCCCACCGCTCAAGGGGCTCAATATATTCATTACAAGCTCTATGACTAGAAAGCAATTTGGGTCGTTGATTCTCGTAAAAAAGTACGTCAGCTCATTGAAGTTCTCGAAGACTATCTTAGATGATGATTTCTGTATTGTGCAGTGATGCTCGTGTCCTATATACGTAGACCCATAAAATCGTTTCGTCTTCGAGTGATAGAAGGTCATCGACATGGAGCAAGTAATGTTCAAAACTTGCATACCATTTTGCTCTACACTCTGCAGTCGCTTCTTGAAGCTTGGTGGGATCGGCCAAGGATTAATGCTGGCCAAGATCATTGCATAAACAGTGGGATCGACATCAATATTGGGAGCATGCTCCTTTGGTAAATCATTGATCGTAGTAACTTTCGGTTGCTCGTTCAACCACTGAATAATGGGAGTGCTATCGTCAATCATCGCTATATTCTCTCCAGCGTTCGTTTCACACGACCGACGCTCACCAGCCTCCTTTGGCAATTCAACTCACAAGTTCCTCGACCAAGACGAAGCTAGCATTTCCTGGAGGTGGTTGGCTCGTGGCGAGGAAGGCACGTTGGTACCTCGTTGTCGGAGTTTGGGATATTGAAGAAGGCGCTGCGCATTCAAATTTTTAATGGCTATTGAGATTTACACCAATCGCAAATTGACTTCGCTTTGAAATAATGGTCAAAGCATTTGGAGCAAATGGAGCTCACAAGAACGAGAACAGGTTGCGAGGAACGACTCCGCATGGCAATCCAATGCATCTTTCAAGGAAGGTGGTGTACAATATTCGAAAGAATGTAATGGGCCTTCCTGACAATTCTCCAATGTGAGCATTTTCACTCTTGTTCGTTTGAATGTGTCGACACACGATTCATCCACCTTGACTCATTTTTTTCACTGACTATACACTTTTCTCCTCCCCCTTTACTCATATTTGCAGAATGGCGAAGAAGTAAGTGTCGGAATCACGAGATTGCATCTTTGCTTTCTGATTTCTATGGGTCCAGCTTCACATACTCAACAAATTCCTCCTCACCCACATATGTCCCTCTCTCTCGTCGTAAGACTTAACTTCACCAGCCCGACAAAAGAGATAATAATAACAGAAGACTCATCAATCAGTAGTCCGACGAAGAAGAAATCTAGGTCGGAGAAAAGACCACCATCTAAATCGAAAGAAGCAGCAATATAAAAAGAACTGCAATATAATATTTCACTAACTATATAGTGAAATAAGGGCATTAAACTTCGGATGTCTTCGCTGCTGGCAAACTTGAAAACTCTTGCATTCTTCTTTTTAATTTTTCAGCCGACATTTA
>Ga0247843_1008676_pt1 | contig 11693 bp, 11 predicted proteins | sample LaCruzMarch2017__FD_192420 | JGI IMG/M metagenome (GOLD analysis project Ga0247843, IMG submission 192420) | Freshwater microbial communities from meromictic Lake La Cruz, Castile-La Mancha, Spain - LaCruzMarch2017_8m | ecosystem: Environmental > Aquatic > Freshwater > Lake | place: Spain...
CGTTGTTTAGCTTTCTTTAAGTAATCGATCAAATCAGCCAGCGGATATTCATAGCTTTCTTCGATAGATGATCGCATTTCTTCAAGACGGGCGATTAATGAGTTCAGTTCGTTTCGAGTAAGTTTGCGACGTGTATTCATATATATTTCTTGCCGAACAGTATTTGTTAGTAGGGTCCCGCCGTGTGATATCAGGCGGGGGTGACTTAGATAGGAAACGCAGAAAACGTTGTGATAGCAAGGAATGATTTCAGAATCGTGTGTATATCAGATTTTTCAGGCGGTCGATTTGCGGACTGGCGGCGCTAGCTGATATACACACCCTTGCTGATCCTTGAGCAGTGCTGAGTGAGCTGATCATGACTTGAAATCATGAAATAGCTTGATGCGCTACCCAAGGGAGCGCAGCTTATTCTTAGTGAAAAACGTATTTCAATTCTCCAAAAGCGCGACATTTTGACGCATGAGACATTCATCAGGTTTCGTTCCTGGCTTCTTTCGCTGGCAAAATGCCGTTCAGATAACTTCGGATGCCTACCGTCGGCTGACAAATACCTGTGCAACGATTTGCAATGCCTTCTGTCAGTTGACAAATGCCGGTGCAAAAATTTTCAGAGCCTTCTGTCGGTTGACAAATGCCAGTGCAAAAACTTTCAGTGCCCTCTGTCAGTTGACAAGTGCCAGTGCAAAAACTTTCAGTGCCCTCTGTAGGTTAACAAATGCCAGTGCAAAAACTTTCAGTGCCTTCTGTCAGTTGACAAATGCCAGTGCAAAAACTTTCAGTGCCTTCTGCGCAAAAAAAATTCATTTTTTGAGATTTCTGCTTGTCCTTCCCCATGGATTTCTGCTAGTGGACGCACACTATGATCCAAATTACCCGTTTCTTTGAAAACCACTTGGCCAATCGTCAAATCAGTGCAGAAGAACTTCGCCAATTCGCCGAAGATCACATCGGTAAGCTCAAGGCACTGCCTGCGCTCCCGGCCAACCTCACCGCGCTGCTCGCCCCCACGAAAACCGCGTTCGATGCCTTCGACGACAAACTCGCCGACCGCACCACCTTTCTGGCCGCCCAGATCGGCGGCACTATCACTAAGGACGAAGTGTTGCAACTGTTCCGCAGTACCGTGCGCCAGCGCGAGGGCCGCGTGCGCGACAAATTCCCCAAAGGAAGTGCCGCCTACGCCGAGTTCTATCCCCAGGGCCTCAAAGATACCAACCGCGCGCGCCTCGGTCAGCTCCCCGCCTTGCTTGATCGCTTCATTACCGCCGCCGAAAAGCACAAAGCCACCCTGGGCCCCGAACTGCTCGCCGAGTTCAACGCCCTCAAAACCAGTTTCGCCACTGCCCGCGACGGCCAAGTGGAAGCCAAAGGCGATCTCGCGCAAGTCCGCGCCGCCCTCGCCGCCGCCCGCGTCATTCTGGAAATGCAGCTTGGCAAAAACATCCTCGCCATCGCCAGCCACCACCTCGGCCACCCCGAGCGCGCCGCCGATTACTTCAACCAATCCCTGCTGGAAGACCCCACAAGGAATGATGAGGATGGAGTCACCCCACCGCCTGCGGGGTGATCAGAAGCGAGCCCCTGCGTGCGCAAAGAGCTTAGCCGACACTTTTCAATTGTAACGGCCTGGGTGAGATCCCCGCTGTTCTCCTTCACCGTGCTGGTTTAGACTGTTTGCCAAAATTACGTGCCGTTAAAGGATCGATTAGCGCAGATGGATTGGACGTTGTCGGGAGTTCGCAAGAGTGATTGTAGTATGTCGAAGAGTTTTTGCTCCAGCTCACTGCCTTTGTTGGTGATATAGCCCGCTAGGTGATGGCTTTTGATGTGTTGCCACAGCCTCTCGATCGGATTAAAATCGGGGCTATAGGGCGACAGATAAAATGGTTTGATGTGATGCCAATTCAAACTTTTTGCCTTGTGCCAGCTGGCGTTGTCGAGCACGAGAACAATTTCTTTTCCTTCTTGCTGCGGCACTTCCTGTGCAAAGGTATCGAGAAAAGCCTGAAAGACTTCCTTGTCATTATGGGGAACGATGAGGCTGACAAAGTCTCCACTCTCAGGATGAACCGCTGCGACGATGTTTTTGCGAACGTGTGCGCCGAAGTAAGATTGTGTCGGACTACTGCCGCGCTTGACCCATTTTTGTCGCGGTCGTGGATCACCCTCAAATCCCGCTTCATCTGAAAAATAAACAACTTTTTGTGGATCGTTGATGGCCTCGATCAACTGCTGGGCGCATTCTTCACGGCTTTGCTGCCAGGCAATTTTGTTTGGCGGTTCGGGCATGGGGCGCGGAATACGACGTACGTAATTTTGCTCTTTGATGTAACGATGAAGCGTGCGGTAGGAGACATCGATGTCTTTTTGCTCTTTGAGATATCCATGCAATTTGGTGAGCGTCCAGTGAGTTTGCTCAGCGAGCGATGGGTCTTCCAGCAAGGGGATAATCTCACTGGCAACTTGAGGCGGCTTCATTTTGCGTGGGCGACCCGCTTGTGGGCGATAGATGAGACCGTCGACTCCTAATTCGTTGTAGCGACTGACCCAAAGACGGAGGGTTCTTTCTTTGACACAAGAAAAAAGCAGCACCTGTTGGTAATCAACACCAAGCAGTAATAAGTGGATGGCATCAAGGCGCTTGCGAGCCTTCTCATTAGCGCACGCATGCTTGGCTACTACAAACTCAGGGAGTGTGCAGGAATCAAGATCAGGAGTAATGCGCGGACGTGAGATGCCTCATGTTGAAGTAATTCAAACGTTTGTACAATTTTTATTTTTGCATTTCGGCAATTATTTTTGGCAAACAGTCTAACTCTACATCTCCAAGGGGGATAACGGCGAAGCGAAGGGTAAATCACCCGAGGATTCACCTTGGTAAAAATCATCAAATATTCTCTCACCCCAACGAGGTGAACGGATCTAGGCATTGCCCATCGAGACGCTAGATGCTACAACCAACCATCAAGATCGCTCGCATGAATCGTCATCATTTAGGAACAATGTCACTTCGCCCTAACCACACCCCATGTTCGGAAATCGCTCGAAATCGAAGGGTGGTAAATTGATGGTGGAAGTCCTTGCGGTCGCGTTCTTGCATCGCGTCTGCGTGGTGGCCTGCACCGGGCAATGATCCCTTGCCGTGCACCATTTCCGTCATCTCTTGCAGGGAACGCCACACAGAAAATGTGCTAAAGGTGCGCGGTGGGCGTATCGCCGCTAATGCCAAGCTCGTGCTAGGGTGATCACGCACTTGTTTTTCCACAGGTTTCCCCCAACGAATGAAGCGAAAGACCTGCGGAATCTTCAATCGCGCGAGTGTCACCGCCACCACGGGTCGATGAGGATCAATGTCTTCGATGGTTGGGAGAAAATCATCAAGTTCGTGAAATTCGCCCCATCGACGGAGGAGTTCAAGACGCACATGCCAACCGCCAGAAAGGGTTCGCCCTAGTTTGTTATCCGCGAGAAACGCATCCAAGGCTTCTTGGCTTTCCCACGCTGCGAAAACCGCAAGATTTCGCAACTGCAACCGAGTGGGGGAAAGGATCGGTGCCCCGAGAGTCATCGCCATCATGCACTCCACATGGCGCAGACCAGCCAACTGTCCCTTCTTAGGCGGATAAAAAAGTGTCTTTACCGTTGTGGCAAGTGTGGTCTCTACAAGATGAAAGCTAAAGATTTGCATGCGCTGAAGTTGATCTTACAAAGCCGGATGGGTGACCTCTCTGGTGGCAGAGTGCGAGGGCACACGACCCCACGCAAACGCGAAAAGTCCGAGACCCACGTGGCCGATGGCATTTACGATTCCATGGTATCGCACCATACCTCCCATGTCAAAGATCGGACGGCCCCACGCCCAAGCAAGCGCGGGAATCATCGTTACCAAAGGCACGGTCAAAGCAAAAACGGCCAAACACAAAGGTCCACGCGCCATGCGATGAGGCCGACCAAAAACTACGGCTGCCCACTGTGTGAGGAAAATAAACACGTAGGTCACGGCTCCCACCTCATCGCAATAGCGATAACCCAGAATGCCCGCAGCAATCACCAAATAGGCGATCGGATGTGCCAGTAAGAGGATGCGAAGGATGCGCAAGGATCGTTGGTTCGATACCACACGGCAGGAGAGAGACGTGACAGTGAGCGCACCGTAACCCGCAAAAGCAAAGTGAGCTGCCGTAATCCATGTCCAAGGCGCACCGAATCCAAGAAGGGTAGATCCCTTACAATATACGCCCAACCAAACGAAGCTACCGACAATAAAAACCCATGCCGCAGCGAGAGCAATTTCCTCGGGCAAGAGTTCCTGTCGCCCAAAGGCTCGCCTCAATAGAACGCATCCCACCGCGATCGCAATAATGACCGGAAGGGTGAATAGAGAGACAGTGGCGGACAGAGTCATGGTTAGTTGGTTTGCAGCATGTGATTGTTCATCTAACAGAATTTACGAGTAGTATCGTGCAAAGGACAATTAGACGAAGTTACACTGGAGTAGAGCACAAAATTTTTCTCAATGACAAGACTGTTAAGAAGTCGCGCAAGAGTCCCAGCCCTATGGTCTAGCGGGTTGTCGGGCCTTTGGTTCTAAAGAGCAGAGAGAAATTCTGTAAATAGTTGCGCGCCGCATCATAGTTCATAGCATCAAAAGTCCCTATGAACTTACTCACTCTTCCCACGGCCCGTCGCGGGGCTTTTATCATCGTTTCGTTTGCACTGAGCACAGTAATCACGGCGCTGTTTATTCGCGCTTATGAGGGTTATGTTTCACAAGAAACGATGTTGCTATCGGGATCGATTGCGAGTGGCAAATGGGCGATCCAGATGGTGGCAGGCGTGCTGCTCTTGGGCGAAAAGCGCTGGCTTTATAGCAGCGAACTCGCCGCGACTTGTTTGATCGGGAGTCTGACTTTGCTACCCTATGCCATGTTTTCCGGCGGTCCTGGGTTCTTCTTTGGCAGTCTGGTTGTGGCCATTCTCACCATGGGTGTCGTCATCTGTTTGCGGCTTTCGCGCATCGGCTTGTCATGGCGTTGGAAGGCCTTGTGGTTCATTCTTCTCGCCTGTGCTGTATCGCTGCAACTCACCGTGGTGTTTCATTTTTTCTGAGAGAGAATTTCATGAAATTGAGAATGATGCTTTATTTTTTGCGTCGAAGGATACTACTCTTAATGCATGAGAACGACAGTGACATTGGATGATAAGTTGTTGGCGGAAGCGATTGGCTACACGGGAATTGTAGAGAAATCGAAGTTAATCAATCATGCCTTGCGAGAATTGATCAACCGAGAAATCGTGGAGCGGTTTTTGGCTTTGGAGGGCACGATGCCTGAATTAAATAACGCCGCATATGTTAGATCGGACGGATCTGTCTGATCAACTCACTTCACAACGATCTTATGCGAACCGGGCTTCAGAGTCTGTGTCACAGGCGTGGTATCGCCTTGGCCCCAAGGTGAGGTTTTTGGCAGCGTGAGTTCGGCGGAGGTGTTCGGCGGGATGGTGGCTTCGTAGAGGAGTGAGCCATCGTCTTGGCGTTCCCATGAAATGGAGATGCGACCGTGTGGGGAATCGTGATGGGCTTTGATCCAGGAAATGGTTTCCGTTTCGGTGGTGGCTTTTGCGGAGGGAAAATGAGGGTGGAGTTTGATTGTTGAATAGCCGGATTTGAGCGGTGCGATGCCGGCGAGGTCGGTCATCATCCATTCGGTGACGGCACCGAAGGCGTAGTGCGAAAACGAATTCATCGCGGCATTCATTTTGCCATCCGCACCGCCGAAGCCGTGTTCTTCGGTGTAAGAATTCCAGCGTTCCCAGATGGTGGTGGCACCATTTTTCACTTCGTGGCCCCACGACGGATACTTGCGCGATTGCAGCATGGAAACGGCGAGATCGAGATTGCCGGTGCTGGTGAGCATAGGCAGCAAGGGCTTGGTGCCAAGGAAACCGGTGGTCATGCCAGTGTTTTTTTCTCCTGCTTTCGCACGGATCAACGCGGCGAGGTGGGCACCGGCTGTCTTGCGTTCGGCGGGGTCGGTGAGAAGTTGGCAATCGAGAGCGAGCACGTAGGCGGATTGTGAAGTTGGCTTGATCGAGCCGTCGGGCTGGAGGTGTTGCTTGCGGAAATTCGCGCGCATGGTTTGGCTCCATTGACGATACATCGCGGCATCGTCTTGGCCTGCAGCGATTGCCATTTCTTCCATCATCAAGGCGCACTTGGTGAAGTAGGCGAGCTCGACATAAGAAGGCGGTGTAGGATCGCCGAGGTTGAGCCAATCGCCCCACGGCGCGCCGAAAGCTTTGCCTTTGAGTTCGGGGTCGTGTGTCTTGCGCTCCATCATGAAGCGCGACATGTTATACCAATGGTCTTTAAAAAACGATGCATCGCCTGTGGCTTTCCACAATGCGTAAGGCACGATGATTCCTGCATCCGACCAAGCGGTGCCGTGAATTCCACCGCCGTGACCGAAACAATACGGTGCGTAGGACGGATAAAAACCTTCTTTGGTCACGGCCTCATTCAACTCGCGCAACCACTTGCGGAAAAACGCGGCGACATCCGCATGGATCGCGGCGGAGGCGGCGTAGATTTGTGCGTCGCCGGTCCAGCCGAGTCGTTCATCGCGCTGCGGACAATCGGTGGGTAGCTCGATCCAGTTTGCACGTTGGGTCCAGACGGCATTTTGAAAAATTTTGTTCACGACAGGATCGTTGCACTCGAAGCTGGAGGCAAGTTGCGTGTCCGAATGCATCACAAGGCCCGTGATGGTGTCGAGCGGTGGTTCTGCACCGATGCCCGTGATTTCCACGTATTGAAATCCGTGAAAGGTGAAGCGCGGTGTCCATGTTTCGCCCTTGGGATCACCCTTGGCGATGTAGGTATCGGTCGCGCGCGCTTGGCGCAAATTTTCCGTCATCATGCGACCATCGGGATGCAGCATTTCGGCGAAGCGCAGCGTGAATTTTTTTCCGGCATCGGCTTTGACCTTGAGTCGGACGTTGCCGGCGAAGTTTTGTCCGAGGTCGAAAATCCATGTGCCGGGTTTAATTTGTTTCACCGATTTCGCAGCGAGTATTTGTGTGATGCGGACGGGTTGCGCGGGGTAGGCCTGCATTTTTGGTGGCCGCACGAAACCAAACTCGCGTTTTTCATTTTTGATGAAGGCATCGGAAAATGGTTCGATGATTGAGCCGTTGTCTTGCGCAAGGATGGCATTTTCCCATTTGGAATCGTCGAATGTGTGCGTTGCCCAGCCGGGCATTTCCTTGCGGGCATCGTAGGCTTCGCCCATCAGGAAATCGGCTTCGACTTCAGGGCCAGTGGATGTTTTCCAAGTGGCATCGGTGCCGATGATTTTACTACTACCATCATCGTACTTCACATGAATCTCCACCATCAGTGAGGGAGTCTTGCCATAAATGTTGCGGCCTGTTTTGTGTGGGCCATAACCGACGAGTTTGCCGTAGCCGACGTAACCGGCATACCAACCATCGGCGACGATGGCACCGATGGCGTTTTGTTTTTCGGTAAGATAAGGTTTGAGATCGTATGTGTTGTAGTAAGCGCGTTGGCGGTAATCCGTCCAACCGGGAGCGAAGAAGGCATCGCCTACGCGCTTGCCGTTGATGTGAAGTTCATAGATGCCGAGAGCCGATGCATAGGCAATGGCGCTGACGATTTTTTTCTCAGGCGTAAAAGTGCTGCGGTAGTAGCGCGCGGGAGGGAGGGATAGTTTTTTCTGTTCTTTGTGAAAGGGAGATGCGTCTTTGTAAGAGATGAAGGGTTGGGTCGGTTGCTTGCCGATGAGGGCGGTGAGGAAAGGAACGGGAGTATAGGACTGCGAAGGCGTGTCGCCGATCCATGTGAAAATTTTCAGATAGACATAGTGGGAGGATGGCAGCGGTTTTCCGGCATAGAGGGCGTGGGGATTGGTGGATGCCATGCGACCGCTGTCCCAGAGGTCGGCCTTGCCTATTTCGAGAAGCTCTGCCTTAGTAGCAGCTAGGATTTGATACGCTGTTTGGCTGCGGCCGGATGTCGGGCCTTCGATGCGCCATGTGATGCGGGGTTGTGCGTCATCGATACCGATGGCGACGGATTGGTGAGCGACTTTGACATCGATGGGAGTGTGGGCATCGGGGTTCCGTGGGGTGAGGGCTGGTTGCGCATGGAGCAGCAGGGCAGAACCGAGGAGAATGAGGATTTGTTTCATGAGTGTGATGTTGGGTTTTAAAAATCAAAATTCAGCAATCGTCACTCAGCAATCGTCAATCGATTCTTGGACAGTAGCGGTTGATCATTCGATTTGATTTACGATTTACGATTGTTGATGTTTGATTTTTGAATGAAGAGTTTTGAATTACCTTAGATCTTTGAAGGGAAATGGTGTGGTGGCTTGAGCGGGGCTGACTGTTTCATCGCGACGGGGAAAGTAGCGAGGTGCGATATTTTTGGTGAGCCATTGTTTGAGTTGGGCGTGAAGTTGATTCGTGAGTTCTGGATTTGCGCCAGAAAGATCGTTAGATTCAGTGGGATCGGCGGGGATGTTATAGAGTTCGAGTTTGCCGTGCCAGTCCCAAATGAGTTTGTGATCACCCACGCGAATCCCGGAGTGCGGAGAGAGAGGTTGGCCGTTGTTTGGATGAATCACTTGAACGTTGAAAGGATAGTGCCAAATGAGTGTTCGCTCGGGTCCGGGTGATGTTGGGTCTTTAAGCAGGGGCACCATGCTACGACCATCGAGATCAGGTGGGAGTGGATTGCCGGTGAGCTCGGCGACGGTGGGTAGGAAGTCAGTGCAATCGATGACGGCATTCGACCACTTGCCACACTCGAAGCGACCGGGTTGGCAGACGATGGTGGGCACGCGCACGCCGCCTTCGTAGAGAGTAGCCTTGCCGCCTTTGAACGGGAGGTTGGTGGCGGCGGGGGCGGTGTAAGTGACGCCGCCGTTGTCGGAGGTAAAAATGAGTATCGTGTTTTTCGCTAGACCGGTTTCTTCGAGTGTCTTGCGGATGGCACCGATGGAGTCATCGAGGTGCTTGAGCATCGCGGCGTAGGTGGCGTTGTTGCGACCGAGATGACCGCGTTGTTTTTTATCGGTGAAGCGCTTTTCTTCGGACTTCGGTGCTTGAAACGGCGTGTGCACGGCGAAGGGGCAGTAGTAGAGAATGAAAGGCTTGCTCTGGTCCTTGCGGTTTTTCAGATAGTTCACGGCGCGGGCGCTGAGGTCATCGGTGAGGTAGTCTTGCTGGGTCGGTGGTCCGGCTTGGCCAACGCGGTACTTGCCCGGCATGGTAGGGAAAATTGGTTCGGATTGATTCCATTGTTTCTGCCAATTAAAGTAGGGCGAGCCCCCCGCATCGAAAAATGCGAGTTCTTGAAAGCCATGCGCGGCGGGCATCAACTCGGGCACGCCATGACCGCCGAGATGCCATTTGCCGAGAAAGGCGCAGTCGTGCGTGGCCATGACTTTCGGCCAAGTCGGCAGTGCAGGATCGACCGATGTGTTAGAGGTCGCATTGATCCAAGGGCGTTTGCCATTGATCGGATCGGTGTGTGAAATGACATCGTGCGGGGAGTAATCCGCCGGAGGTTTTTGATTTTGATTGAAATACGTTTTAGTGTTCGGTGTGGCAGTGGTAACACCTAAGCGCGAGGCGATGCGACCAGTGAGAATCGCCGCGCGGGTGGGCGTACAAAGTTGGTTTGCGTACGATTGTGAAAAGGCGATGCCATCGGCGACGAGTTGATCGAGGTGCGGTGTTTCGAAAAAAATTTCTTCTGGAGTGCTTTTATTGAAATGGCGGGCGTAGGCACCGATGTCGGTGATACCCAAATCATCGGCGAGAATGAAAACAATGTTCGGTGGCGTGGCGGAACATGTTGCCAGAGTGAGTAAGGCGTAAAAGAGGATTTTTTTCATGGGAGGTGATGGATTTTGAAATCAAAAATTAGCAATCGTCATTCAGCAATCGTCAATCGATTCTTAGAGTGGAGCGGTTGATCATTCGATTTGATTTACGATTGATGATTGTTGATGTTGGATTTTTGAATGAAGAGTTTTTGGGGGCTTGGTGCTTGGAAAGCGCTGTCACGGTTTCATTCAGGGATTAGATTGCTGCGTTAGATGGGCTTGCCGTCCCTGACGGCGGTGTCGGTTTTGGCATCGTAGGTGAGGACGCGGCGCGTTTTAACGAGCGAGACAGCACAGAAAAAGAAATGCTTTCATGGGTTTTTGCGAAGTTTCTCAAAGCGGGCGCGGATTTCTTCGAGCGTGCCGATGGTGAGAAAAAATTCGTAGTCCACGACTGTTCCTTTTTCTAACTGAAGGGTGCGGATGGGCGCGACGTAGGAACAGGCCGAGCCGTTGGGACCTGTCGAGCCGTTGCCGCGGTGGCGGTATGTCACGGCTTCTTTAGTGCCGGGGGTGAAGATGCCGATGCCGAAGTTATTATCGTCCACATAGGCAAGCCAATTTCCGGTGTACGTAATGGATTCTGGTTTGAGGTCTTTGCCGAGGAGATGGGGGGCGTGTTTGATGAGTTTTCCGTCGCGCTCGAACATTAAATGAGGGAGCGCGAAGTCGACAAACATCGCGGGCATTTCTTGGTGCGCGTTGGCTTTTTGCGTTGGTCCAGTGTAGTCCATGCGCATGCGGATTTTTGCGATGGGTCCATCAAGTGTAATCCACTCCTGCATGATGGCTTCGGGACAAGCTTTGGCGCTGGCCCAATGGAGAGGCTCGATCTTCGCGTAAAGTTCTTTTTCGGTTTTGCGAAATTCTAGCGTTTTGGCATCTTCGCCTTTGTAGCTGCCACCCTGCACTGGATTGTAGGACCACGGTTTTTTTGCCCACATCGAACCATCGCGGTCGCCGTAGTAGGATTGTTGAATGAATCGGCCTTCGTCGTTGTGGTTGAGCAGATTGCGTTTTTCTGTGGAGAGCGCGAGATAGCCGATGGCGGAGCCGCGCGTCTTATCGACACCGATGCAGATCGTGCCGTTGTCAAGATAGGTGAAGGAGTCTATAGGCGTGGCCTGAGCTGTACAAGAAGTGGCGATCAGTGCAGCAATAGTTTTGCAAATGCGATTCATGTAATATTTCGATACGCCTGCAATATTAGGCATGTTGCAGATTTTTTCGGTGGGCATAACGAGTGGATGATTTTTGATTTCCGATTTGAATACCAGTCAACCAGTGACTAGTGTGCTGTCCACCACTCATGAAACGAAGATCTTTTCTTACCAACGCTGTCGGAACTTTGGCGGCCGGTTCTGTTTTTCCCTCCTTCGCGATCGGCAAGCCGGGGAAGTCCGCGAATAGCAAGTTGAACATCGCGTTTATCGGGTCGGGCGGTTGGATTGCCCGACAGCCCTATGAGCAAGGTTGCAAGGACGAGAACTTGGTGGCGTTTTGCGATGTGGATCGCGATCGATGCGCGGAAAACATGACGAACTGGAAAACCACGCAGCCGTTTTATGAGGACTTCCGCGAGATGTTCGACAAGATGCATAAGGACATCGACGCTGTGGTGATTTCGACTCCGGACCACACGCATTTCCCTGCCACGCTCGCGGCGATGGAGCGCGGCATCCATGTTTATACGCAAAAGCCACTGACGCATAACATCTGGCAATCACGCACACTCGTCAAAGCGCAAGACCACTACAAGGTCATCACGCAGAT
>Ga0247843_1008678_pt1 | contig 11691 bp, 3 predicted proteins | sample LaCruzMarch2017__FD_192420 | JGI IMG/M metagenome (GOLD analysis project Ga0247843, IMG submission 192420) | Freshwater microbial communities from meromictic Lake La Cruz, Castile-La Mancha, Spain - LaCruzMarch2017_8m | ecosystem: Environmental > Aquatic > Freshwater > Lake | place: Spain...
GGAATACCACCACCAGTTCCAGCACCACCACCAGTTCCAGTACCACCACCAGTTCCAGTACCACCACCAAAACCACCACCAGTTCCAGTACCACCACCAAAACCACCACCAGTTCCAGTACCAGTGCCACCACCAGTTCCGGTACCACCACCACCAGTTCCAGTACCACCACCACCACCAGTTCCAGCACCATCACCAGTTCCAGCACCACCAACGATTCCAGGTAGACCACCAGTACCAGCACCACCACCGATTCCAGGTAGACCAGTTCCTGGTATACCAATTCCTGCACCAGTTCCACCAGCACCACTACCAGTTCCGGCACCACCAGAATCACCACCACCTAAAAGTCCCTCAATTTGACCACAGAGACCTTGTATAATTTTACTGAACAAACAATTAATTAATCCGGTGATTTTTTCTCGAAGATCAAAATACTTAAATCTTAAGTTTGGTGGTATCACATCAGTTGCCGGAGCAAGAGAAGTATTTATTTTTTTGAGAGTATATTCCAAAACCTTATCAAAAACCATTTTCATATATTTTGCAATAATACAAGCAACCTCACCAATTAATTTTTTTATGTCCTGAATAGCAGTCGAAGCAGCATCAATATAACTTTGTGCTGCTTGCAGTATACTATCAATTTTTCTTGTAAGATTTTCAATTTCGGTTTGCATTGCCTTCATTGCAGACCCAACTATATCGCATGGGCTTAACATTACAATCTTTTCTAGATACAAAGTATTTCTTTGTACATCAGCAACAGACTGAAGATGAGGGTTATCTGGTTGCTCAATTGTTGCTCCTGGTTGCGTAGGAGAGATTGGTGATTTAGATTCTTCTGCCTCTGCTTTTGTTGCGGCAGCTGTTGCGTTTCCAACTAAATCTTCTGTTGCTTGTTTTGATAAACCTCTTGCTGATGCGTCTGATCTTGCCGATTGTGCCGCAGCAAGTTCTCTTGATGTTGGTGTTCTTGATGGATCTCTACCGTACTTATCAAGAGTTACGCCAGATTTGGGACCAGGAGTTGATCCGGGTTTTTTCGTTACAAGACCGTCCTTAGGAACCTTGATATTTGGATCCGGGTCCTTTCCTTTTGCATATCCACTAGTTGCCGCAAAATTATCCTTTGATGTTCCAATTTTAGTGCTCAGTGCTGTTTGAGTATTATTACCGAGCACTCCCATAATTACAGGAACTTGTTGATCGGCACCATCCAAGAAAAAACCAAATACAAAGTTTCCTTGACGAAGTGCTGTAGTTGATAGAGCCTTTGCCTGACCCCCACCCGCAGTCACAGGATACATTACCTGTGCCCAGGGAAGTTGATCCGATTCTATTGATTCTTCTTCTTGATCGTGAAGACCTATGATACGAACTTTATATCTTCTTCCCCATCCAGGAACACTATCTTTATCATCAAATTTATTTTGAACAATATTATCTCTCCAATAAGAGTCATCGGCAATCTGTCCGATCCACCAACTAAAATGTTCTCCTAAAAATCCAGAGTTAAATAAAGTTCCTTCGGTCATTTTTCAAGAGTTTATTATAATGAATATAATCTTTTAACTATTTATGCTGATATGGGAGATCCTTTTCTTCCAACAGAATCTCTACATAAAACTAATTTAGTATACCCACCAGATCTTGGACTAATGTAGTGACATAAACTTGCAATCACATAAAATCCACCAAATTGAGAATCCATATCTTTTACATCCTTTGAGGATGTTTCTGGAGAATCAACGTAAATATAATCACCTGCGTGTAAACTAAAATCACCTGTAATTGTAATTTCAACTTTAGTTGAAAAGAATTGATTGTATCTCATTGAAGATTGATTCAGAATATTTAAGGGGTCAAAATTTGGTTCTTCTGCTTTTGTAATTTGTGCTTTTGAATCTCCTGTGGGTAGTGTTCCTCTATCAATTACCATATATTGAGTTCTTGAGTAGTCTTGATTATTACCTTCTTGATCAAATTCTTTGTTATATTTTGGTAAATTTTTTCCTGCTTTTTGAAGATTTTTTTCTCCACCTTTATCTCCTTTAACATTTGGATTTATAACCTCATAGTAACAATTAAAGGGATCAAAGAGTATTGTTCTTGTTGAGTATGTTCCAATTTGTAGTTTTGATTGAACACTTCCGGCAGGAGTAAGAACTTCATATTCTAATATTTTTCCATTATATTCACGAGGAACAGTTAATCCTCTTCCGTCTGGAGTATCATTATAAACAAAACTTTTATACTTTTTTTTACCACCACCAGGTTCATTTTCTGAAAGCAATCCTTCTACTGATTTAAACTTATATCCTTCAGAAGTCTCAAAGAAAAAGAAACCTGCAGTATTACCTTTGGCATTTGGAGTTTGTGGAATTGCTTTTCTTGCGAGTTGTAAAATAGTAGCAAATGGTCTCATATTGTTTCCAATATGATTTTTATTGTTAGATGTTTCTTCTATATCTAATTTTTTCTTTCCACTAACTTTTAAGGTTTCTTTGAGTATACGAGTGATGTGATCTGATATTTTTCCATCCATTCTAAAATTTACAACAGTCTTATAATTCATAATAGATTCTTTAGATACAAAAGGTATAGAAATTAAGGACTTTCTAGATTCTTTTGAAACAGGCACTACCGCATCAGAATATAAAGTAACAGATATTTTTTCATCATTTGGATCAGTTATTTCCAATTCGGCTCTCTCGGTTCCAACCAATTGAAGAGCATCCATAACAGTTTTTAAATCACCATCTTTTTCTACTGTTCCAGTGTCTACAAAAAGAACATCTACCTTTAAGGTAGGACTCAAAACATCTTCATAATAATATAAATCTGTAATTAATGGTGAAATATCTGCCTTTGTTTTTTCGTCATTAGAAAACACCAAACATCTGTTAATATCAAATTCTTTGGCTTGTTCTGCAGTGATTAATTTATCTGACATTTTTTTAGACTTTTTCTTACTACTATTTACCTCAATTCAAGACCATCTAGAGAAGGGTCAGTATCACCATTTCCACCACCACCAGAACCAGAAGAACCAATTGTAACAACTTGACCTGGTATGTATATGTATTTTGGTGCAGGAATTTGGTATGTATAATCATCCTCACTCTCAACAAATCCATCTTCGGTATATTGTTCTAAAATTGATATTAAACTTTCAGAGGCATTTTTTCTTTGAAATGCTGTCTCTGTTTCGTTAATTATATCATAAAAATTAATTCCTAAAAATTTTACAGAATCGGCATCAACAACATATTCTCCTGGGTGAGTTAGATAATTTCCAGTTTGTTTAATATATCCACCTTCAAACATCATACCTTTAATCATTCCTCTAATTTTATCTCCACCAGATCCTGGAGCATCATTTTTATATAACTGGTACAAATCCCAACGTTCTCCTGTGCCTCCCCAAGCCTGGGGGCCATAATTAGAATGCCTGTTACCCCCATCTTTATTTGATCCAGCTTCAGCATGTGTCATCACATTTTTTATATTGATATCAGAACTAGTCCAACCCCATGCTTTTGCTATTTTAGCAGCTTCCTCTGCCATTTTTTGATATTGAATTGATTTAACTGGAACCGACCAAGGATCAGGACTGCCTCCCATAGCAGCAACACTCAATCCAACAGCATTTGAATTTCTACGTTCAGTATGTCCAACATTAAATTTATCATACGGAGTAGTTCTATTAATTTTACCATCTCCAGTAACAGTTGTATGATAATTTCCAGATACTCCATAATACCCACCAGCAGTCCAGTGCAAATATATTGCACTTCCTTTTCCTTTTATATTAGAAAAGTTATCAGTTTCTTTTGTTGCAATAGTTTCTTGTGCATGTTTTGCCTTAAGATCTGAATAATCTTTTGGAGTTCCATGAACCCCATCTGTTGCTCCGTTATAACCACCATAAAAATAGAACCCGTTACTCTTCACCATTTGATCCAACTTTTCATTTATTCCATTATTTTTTTTACTAAATGGATTACCAACACCAAGAACTCGAACTCTTGCTCCCATTGATTTTAGATATGAAAGTTGTGCTTCTACAGATGCAAAATCAGTAGTAGAATTTGCAATACCTGTTGACAAATCAATTAGCATTCCTTTGAGTTTATCTCCTCTTGATTGAAGTATTTTTAAAACATTTGCCGCACTTCTACCAACCATAGTATCTTCAGACTCGGACCCCTTTCCAGATCTTCCAGCAAATCCGTGAGCAATACTATCACCAATTACAAATTGTGCTTGTCCAGCAAACTCTGCTAAAGGATTATCTCCTGCACCATCTCCTTTTTGTGCTGATGGGTTTACCTTACCAGTTACTCCACCAGATTTGAGCATAAATTGATTTTTTAAAGACTTTATTAAATCACTCACAGGAATAATCATACTTTCTTTTATAGAATTCGCAGCCCAACTTAAAATATCAATCGGTCCAAGTTCATCTGCTAAAGAAGTTTTCTTTCCTGGAACTAGAGTTCTTCCTAATATATTAACAAATAAATTATTTACTGCTGCTGCGAGTGAAGTATAATCACCTTCTGATGAACCATCACCCATAATCATTTTAATTGGCATCTGTAAAAATGGTTTTAGAAATTCACCAGAAGATACTATACTATATGAATTGGTCAAGTAAGAATATGGACTTACATATTTTGGATCTTCTGGATTTGGGAAAAATGTTTCTATATTAGAAGTTTCTGTTGGCTTTTTTGTAGTCGGATTCACATAGATCATTTGCCCATCAGCATCTGATCCAGGATTGAGTGGAGACATTGGAATCTCAATTGTTCTTGATGCTGCTTTTTTAGGTAAAGTCCGACCAATCACACCACCAATTGCTTCTTCACCTTCTCTAGTAACCGCACCACCAGAGGCATATCCCATTGCCTTTGTTGCACCAGTACCATATAAACTTCCAAAGGAACCTTTTTCTTTTGCAAGTGTTCCTAAACTTAAAGTATTCACATACTCTCGGATTTGTTCTCTTATTCTTGCATCAAATTTTCCAAGATTTTCTCTTTGTTGTTTAATTCCCTCAGCATCTCCCGTGAGAGACATTATACCAAGATTAACAAGTTCACTCAAATACCTAAAAGGAGCACCGATAATATCAAGTAATGTTCCAAGACCAAGAGCAGCAAAATTAAAAAACTTAAGTCCGGGCAGAGCAGCATTATAAGTTATCAGTTTAAGGACTTTTGTAATTGGATTTTTATCTGATTCTGCTTCTTTTAATAAATATGCAACATCATTTTGAAGTTTTTTTGTAAATTTCCTTAACTGAAATGTTAGTTCTCCTAAAATAGAGGACGCAAGACCAACAAGAAGAACAACCCCAGCACCCTTTGCAAAATTTCCAATCATACGACCGGCATTTTGAATAGCTGCTCTAAATCCTTGTCGTTTTACTATTTCCTCCGTGACTTCTTTTCCAATATCACCTACGGCACTTTGATTAGAATCTACCTGGGCTTTTGTAACAATCAAATCTGAAAATAACATCCCAGCAATCAAAACAGCATTAATAACTTTGTTAGCCGTTCCCAACATATTTTCGTAACTCTTAACAGCTTTCTCACCACCAAGAAGTTTTATTTGTTGTTTACCAAAATCAATAATTCCATATACTTTATCCACAAAAGTTACCATCGCATTTAGAATTGTTCCGGCAAATTCAATTGCAAAGTTTCCAATTTTCAGAGTAGTAATTAATACTCCTTTTAATTGTGGTAAATGTGGTAATAATTTAAGAGCTAGTGCTCCAAATAAAACATTGAATAAAAAGTTCTTTATGAAATCAAGAAATCCAAGTCGTGGAGTAGTAAATCCTTTTGTTTTGCTTTCTTTGTCTTTATATTTTTCAAGATCTTCTTCTTTTTCAGTTCTACGAAGATTTTCTGTGAATTTTATTTTTTCTTTGAGTGCAATATTCTTAAATTTATTTCTTTGCCCTACAAGTTTTTCTACACTAATAACTTGTTTTTTAATTATAAAAGAAGTTGGGTTTTTTGGTTTAATATAACCCATTTTTTATGCCCTCAACTCCAGCATATTATATTCCCAATTAGATTCACCACCACCAGAAGAACCTCCAGAAGATCTGAAAGCAATATAAGTCAGTGGACCTTGAACTATTATAGGTTCTGGTTCTTGAATGATTATTGGTGGTCTTTCATCAATTTTTCTTCCAGTATATTTACTCAAATGTTGAATCAATTGAGAAGATCTCTCCGACCTTTGCCTTTCATTTTCAATTCCGTTGATCATATTAAAGAAAGGATTCCCACCAAATAAATCAACAGAATCTTTATCAATTACATATTCACCTTTGTGTAGTTGTCTTGTACCACCAAGTAAAGTGGAACCACCAGTGATTCTTCCTGTAGATGCGTTAGTTCCCAAGTGAAATAGTGCAGTTTTTCCAGATCCCGGAACAAGAGCATTAATACCTTCTCCTTTATTTGGAGTGTTTCTAACATCGGTAAGTGGAAAAGGAACAAGAGGAAATCCTGGTGTATTAACATCAAATCTTGGTCCTGCTCTGTGACCGTGCTGTTGAATTCCACTTTTTATAATCTTAATATAGTAATCATTACTCTTCCCTGCAAGAATAGGAGTAGCATTAGCAAGTTCTGGTTTTAATCCAGAGGCTGCCATTTTTTTCAAAAGAGGAATTGTATCTCCTATGATAACATTTTCAGGAGTTCCCTGCACAGTATCAAAGTGTGCATGTCCCCAACCAGCAGCCACACTCATACTTCCAGTACGACCAATTCTTAAATTTCCACCACCAGGTCCTGGATCTCCACTAATATTCAAATTACTTGCATTGGGAACATCTGGATCACAAATACAAGGATCTACACTTCCTGCAGGAGAACTTGGGGAGATTGGTGTGGATGAAGTTGCCCCCAATTCATTAAGTTTTTTGTTATAAATTATTAAACTTGTTTTGGCAGTTCGATTAGTTTGTCCGTAATGTGGTGTCAATCCAGCCCATTCTTTACCCAACTTTTCCATATCAGAAAGAGTAATTTGTTTTGAGGGATTAACTCCACGACCTTTTGCTAACCATAAAGCTGCTTTATCCTGATTTGCAGGAGAAAAATCAGATAAACCTAATGCCTTTACACAACCAGCCCAAGTATCCGGCATAAATTGATATTTACCTGCTGCTGCACTCGCATAACCACCAGATCTAACAACGGAATCCGGGTGTTTCCAGGGTGGGGCCTGAAATTTTCCACCACCAAACATTGTTCTATATCCATCAGGGCCCGCAGTTCCTTCAACTTGTGATATTGTTTCCAATAAAGCCTTCTCAAATACATTACCAGTTGCTACAAACTCACCGTCAGATCCTTCAGGACAAGGGCAATCATCACCATTTCCACCAGAAGGACCACTTTCTAGTGGTATTGGTAAAAGTCCAACTTGAGTTCTTAATAAACTTATCATACCACCAAGTTTATCTTTCATTGATCTCATTAAAAATTCAGAGATTATTCTATTAAATTGCTTAACCTTAATCAAAGATGAAAATTTTTGATATGCTGCCGGATTTGTCTTATACAATCCCAACAACATAAAATTACCCAATTCCACAGATGCACTATCATAATCACCTTTTGTGACTTGATCTCCCAATAAAGTTTTAGTTGTAAGAGCAAATACTGAACCCAAATTTGGAATACGACTAATTTTTCTATGAGATCTCACCATATAATCATAACGATCCATTTTAGTATTGTCTCTATCGTATGCAGCAGAGAAAACTTTAGTGTAATTTTCTGACCCACCGACCGCAGCACCAGGATCTAAAGGTTTTTGTTTTATACCTTCATCTCTTGGAATATCAACTTTCTTTACTTCTGTTCGTGGAATATTAACAACAGAACCACCTTTAGCATATTTTTGAATTGGTATTACTCTTCCACCACCACTATATCCCATATCTTTAACTGCTTTCTTGCCATACAAACTTCCAAAAGATCCTGGAGTTGATAACTTTTTAGCAGTATCTTCTTGACCAAAAAAAGTAAAGGCAGGTGCAAAAAGTCCAGCAAATCTTCTTATATTTTCTCTTACTCGTGCATCAAACTTACCAAGATTTTTAGATTGTTTTTCCAATCCATCTTTCATATTAAACATCTTCATAAATCCGGCACGTATTAACTCAATACCATATCTAAAAGGAGCACCGAGAATATCAAAAAGAGTTCCGGCACCCTCTAGAATAGATATTGGAACCTTAAAAAAGTCTGATATTGCACCAAATCCCTTTAGATTCTTTGCCCATCTTGTGAGTTGAAATACACCTTCACCCACAGCAGATAAAAGCAATCCTGCTCCAATAATAATTCCAGCAGATGCTAAAGGACCGAGTGCAACTTTTGTTGCTGCATTTGTTGCCGTATTTTTTGCTGCATTTGCAACTTCTCCCGCAACTTTTTCTTTAACAACATCAATACTTTTTTCAAAAACTTTTGGAGCACCACTCAAACTTGCAAATGGACTAAAATCACTGAATAACATTCCAGTAATTAGAAGTAGATTTATTACTTTGTTGCTTTCACTAGTTGCTTTGTCTAAACCTGCGATTGCCTTTTCACCACCCACCTTCCCTACAATTAATCTTGCGTGATTATATGCCTGATATCCATAATCAACAAAAGTAACTAAACCATTTAATATTTTTCCACCAATCTCCAGAATAAAGTTTCCAACTTTTAGAGAAGTTTTTGTAAATTCTAATAATTGTGGAAGATATTTAAGTAATCTTAAAGTAATAAAACCAAGTAAAACATTAACTATAAAGGTTTTGAGAGTGTCCAAAAATCCCAGTCGTTTTCCCACAACACCTTTTACACCTCTTCCCAAAGAACGTAGAGGTCTTTCTAAAACATTTTCATAATTAATAAATTTTTCCCTTTCTGTATTAATTCTTTTTGATTCAATTCTTTTTGATTGAATTTTAACAGAAGATTTTAATAGTTTCTCTTTACTGATAAACTGTTTTTTAATTGATAATAAAGTTCCAGTTAGAGGGGAAATTATTTTTGCCATCACTTAACACCAAGTTGTTTAGCAGTTTTTGAGTTGTTTTTAGAAGCATCAAACTGTGGTATCGTTGGTTTTGCACTAGAACCACTTCCCATTAACTGCGACTTTGTGCTTGCTCCACTTCCACCAGAACCTGCTCCATAAATGACCCTTGGTGCTGGTCTTGGTGTTTGAGTTATTGAAGTTTTATTTATTTTTTGAACTCTTGAAATATTTGCTGTTTTAGCAGCACCATAATCTTTATAATACTTTCCATCGGATGAAGAGTAGTATCTACCAATAGATTCTGCACCTGCTTGTTTTGATCTTGCTTCCGATGCTTTATCCGATGCTTTATTTTTATCAATATCTGGACCTGAACCAAACATCGAAGTGAAAGTTCTATTAAGTTGCCCAAACATTCCACCTCTTTTATCATATTCACCTCTTCGGACTCTTTCTTCTTCAGCAAACCTTTTTGGCATCATATCTGGGCCAATATTATTAAAAGTCAGTTTATGTAACCTCTGTTGAGATGCCAATGAAGTCATTCTAGATTTTTTTGCTGCCAGTGCATCATTTTCACTTCCATATGTTTTTTGATCCGAAGAAGAATAATATTTTTCTTTTGATGCTGCATAATTTGACCTTGCAGATTCTCTTGGTCCACCAAACATTCCCCCAGGTTGGAACATTCCACCACCACCAACATCTCTTTTATCTTGTTCAACATAAATTACATCATCACCCCTTTTAATTGCAAAATATCTTTGTCCAGCAAGAGTAATTTCTGTTTCATAACTACCTCCTGGAGGAAGTTTCACCTTTATTGCATTTTTTCCTTTATATTTTGTACCATATCCAGTCCCAATATCACTACCAAGTCCTGCACCTTTAATATTGACTCCCTTTCCAGATGCAAGTGCTTTTTTCGACTGCATTTCATTCTTAATTTTTGTTATTCTTTCATTAAACCTAATTTTATTTGATAATGCATTCATATCTGCTTGCGTAGACATCGGTTGCATAGCACCAGGACCATAAGTTGGTTGTAAATTTAATTTTACATCATTTTTATCTTTAGATTCAGCAGGAGGTTTTTCTTTATCATATGTTCCGAGTCCGTGTCGAGTATCATATACTGTTCTCAATTCTTTGTCATCAATATCACCTTTATCCATCATTTTTTTATTTTCTTCACTACCAATAAAACCACCAGTAGTGGCATAAATTCTTTTCTGAACAATCTTAGGTTTATTAGTTCCACCACCAGCAGCATTCATTGCCTCAAGATTGCTTACACCAAACTTTTGAACTGCTCCACGAGACATTACAAACTCACCATCTGTGAGCATTGCAGGAACTTTATCAATACCTTTTGGTCCAGATATAAATCCAGGAACACTATTCATCAATCCTGCAAATCCACCAGACCCAAAAAGTTGTGCAAAGATACCTAACTTGGAATCAACTTGCCCACCAGAGGCAGCAAGCATCGTCTTAAAATCAATAAGACCACCACCAAACATTTCTGGGGTTGGTATAGGTGCAGGTTCTGGTACTGCAACTTGTGGTGCATCTCCCCCACCCATCATCTTATTTGCTACTACTGCAGTGCCAGCAGTGGCCAGCAATCCAACTCCCATTCTTGCCAGAGATCCTTTCCACCCACCACCACCAAGAGCTGACATCGCAGCACCTGCCTTTTTAAAACCAGTTGCAGTAGCAATGGCAGCACCAAGTTTTAATATTATTCCACCAAGAGCACCAATTGCTCTTATAGCAATACCGGCAAGATTTCTTACTACCCTACCAAATCCAGTACCAAAAAGTATGTAAGCAGCAACAAGAGCAGGCCACCAATCTTTTAAAAATCTAGCAATTGATCTTACCTTACCTTGATTTTCTTCTTTGGAAAACCAATCCAACAAATTTAATATTGCTTTTCCTAAAAATAAAGTCAGAAAAAATTGTATAATTGAATCAAGAATATTTTTTACTGGTGCAACAACTGCCTGGGCAACATTTTTAACAGCAGCAAAACTATTTTCTAGACCAAGTTCTATTTTCTTTCTTCTAGCATTTTCTTGACTTTTTCTTTCTTGAGTTGCTTCTACAGTAACTTGTGAGTTTTGTTGATTAAGAAGTTGAATTATTTGTGTAAGAGATCTTGATATGTCCTGAAGAGTTGCAATATCAGCAGGAGCAGCAATTAATTGTTGTTGAGGTTCAATAGGAGGACCTGGAGGACCTGGAGGACCTCCTAATCCTGGAGGACCAGGAGTAGCAATTAATTGTTGTTGAGGTTCAATAGAAGGACCTGGAGGACCTACTAATCCTAGAGGACCTGGAGGACCTGGAGGACCAGAAATCAATTGTTTCTGTGGTTGAACATTAACAGATTTTGATTCTATTAATTTTACTTCTCTTATAATCTCAACAAGTTGTGAACTTTGTTGATTAAGAAGTTGAGTAATTTTTGCGAGAGACTGTAATATATTTTGCGTAGTAGCAATATTAATAGGAGAAGCAATCAACTGTTTCTGCTGCTCATCCACTTCAGATTGGATTTTTTTATTCCTCCCCAGTAATTTTTGTGGATTTGCTATTGCCATTTTA
>Ga0247843_1008679_pt1 | contig 11690 bp, 13 predicted proteins | sample LaCruzMarch2017__FD_192420 | JGI IMG/M metagenome (GOLD analysis project Ga0247843, IMG submission 192420) | Freshwater microbial communities from meromictic Lake La Cruz, Castile-La Mancha, Spain - LaCruzMarch2017_8m | ecosystem: Environmental > Aquatic > Freshwater > Lake | place: Spain...
ATCAACCAGCAATTGGAAAGCTTCGGCGGAGCGGAAAAAACCACTGAACACACAAAGCCCTGGGAACCTCTCGATACCTATTTCCGATCTTTGCTTTGCTCACTGGAAGACAACACGAAACCGCTGGAAAATTAACCGACGGCCCTTATGAAAACCCGTCCACTTGACCGGATGAGCGACCCGTTTTTCGCGCAGTTGATGTTTTTAATCGAGGATTTGGTTTGCACCGCGGATTCCAAGGCGCGCGCGAAGGAAATCGTTATGAAGGATTCGCAAATCCTCTCCACTCTCACCAAAGCCCAGGGATTGATCTCCGGCAAGCAACCGCACATCAATGACTTCACCGAGAGCGATCGCATTCTCAGAAATCTGATTTTCGCCATCTCCCAATTGACCGCGAATTCCGACAGCCCCGTCTTGGAGCCGCTCGAGGAAGGACTTCTGGAGCCTGCGAGCAAAAAGGATCCGCGCCTGACGATCAATTCGTTATAAAAAGGGCCAGCAATGAATTCTTGGCTTCTGGTCGTAGCACTCGGGAGGATTCAATGGAATCTGAAGTTCGAACTTGGCGATGATTGGATGCCCAGCCTCACACCGACATGGAAATTATGTCAAGAATTAATTCCTGACCCCTCAGGCTCGCGCAGCCATTCGGGGAGGCGGGTTTTTACTCGGGCTCCGATCGCGCTCAGTAGGCTGTAGAGGCCGAAGTAGGCGCGGTTCACATAAATGCTGTCGGGCGATCCGCGCTGACCCCGCAGGCTGCGCAGACTTTCATCGCGGCGGTTTTGCTCGCCGAGATCATAGATCGAGCGCATGAAGGCGGGATCGGAGAAATCGAAGTGTCCGTCGCGGAATGGCCGGGCCAAAATGGCGATCGAGGAGGCACAAAATTCCCGAAGGCGGGATCGGAATTTTTCCGGATCATCCGGCAGCACGATCTCTAAATCCACCAAAGCCTCTTCCAAGGCCGCCCGGTCTTCGAGAAGCCTCTCGTCGAGAAATCGGAAATGCCTCCGGTAAAACACCTGTTCGATTTTTTTAGTGCAACCGAAGTCGAGCACCACCAACCCGCCGTCGCGAACAAGAAAATTCCCCGGGTGCGGATCGGCATGGAAGAGGTGCAGGGTGTGAATTTGGAAGTCGTAAAAATCCCAAAGCGCCTGGCCGATCCGATCGCGCTCCTCGCGGCTCGCGGCGCTTTTGGCGAAGCGGTCGAGCGTGATCGCGTCCACCCAATCCATCGTGAGAATGCGCCGGCAGGAGAACTCCGGAAAGTAGCGCGGGAACGACACCCCCTCGAGATGGGCCGAGGCCTGAGAGAGTTCCATCGAGCGCTGGAGTTCCAGTGTGTAGTCGGTCTCCTCGAGCAGCCGGGATTCCACCTCGCGGAAGTAACCCTCCACATCGCGCTCACGGAATCCGATGATCTGAAGCGCGACGGGTTTCACAATCCGAAGGTCGCTTCGCAAGCTTTCGGCGACGCCGGGGTATTGCACCTTCACCGCATAGGTGTGCCCGTCTTTTGTGGCTTTGTGGACCTGCCCGATCGAGGCCCCGTGCGCGGCGGTTTCTGAAAACGAATCGAAAATCTCGAGCGGGCCCTTCCCCATCTCGCGTCGAAAGGTTCGCGCGACCAGCGGGTAGGAGAGCGGCGGCGCCGAGTATTGCGCCTTGGCAAACTGCCCCGCATAAGCGGCTGGGAGCAGGTTCTGGTCGATGCTGAGCATCTGCGCGAGCTTGAGCGGGCCGCCCTTCAATTCGCTGAAGGTTTTGTAGACCACCTCGGCGTTGCGCTCGTGGAGGTCGTTCTCATCGGGTGCTGTGCCGATCGAGCGCTGGCCGTAATGTTTGAGGTAATTGATACCAACCCGTGCGCCGGTGCCGGCGAAGGCCGCCATGCGCCCGAGGCGGGAACTGCGGATCGAGGTTTGACCACTCATCGATCAGGAGTGATGCCTGCTCCGAGGCACCAGGAAACGCAGCAGATCAAAAGCCGAGTCGATCGCTTGCGTGCGCAGCAAATCGAAGGCGAGGTTCACGGATTTCTCCACATACGCGTCGGAGCGCTCGTAGCGCGCGCTTGTATCCTTCACATGAAAATCGATCACCGAGCGCAGGAGCAGATACATCGCCGTGGGATAAAGACCGGCCAGCCGCCCCCGCTCCGCAATCTCGCCGCTCGAGGATCCGGCGGCGACGAGCTCCGCAGCCCATTCTTTGAACCGGTGCTCCATGCCCCGCAGCCACTCCGGGGTGCTCAGTGGCGAAAGGTTGCGGAAGCGGAACAGGAGAACGGTGCGCACATCGAGCGACTTCTCGAGAAACGCGTAAAGAAACGCCAGCATCCGTTGCCGTGCCCCGAAGCCCTCCCACTCCGCACCCGATTCCACGGCGGCGAGGGTTTTTGTGAAGAGGTCCTCCCAAAACGCGGACTCGAGCGATTCAATCGAACCGAACTCGGTGTAAAAATCCCGCTCGCCCAACCCCAGCGGCTCGCAGAGCGCCAACACCGAAGCCGGTGGGTGCCCGTGGCGGGCCATGTGATCGCGAAAGCCGACAAGAAATTTCTCTCTGTTTTCCATAGCACAAAGCTATACGAACGGCACCGAAGCGCGGTCTGTTTTTTCATGAACGCGGACACCAATTCGCGGGAATGCCCCTCCTGAGGAGCCCGCCACACCCGCAGCGCCGGGTCGCCGTGTTTTCACAGCTGGACAAACGGGCCGCTTTTCCCGACCGACGCTGATGCCTCGAATTAGAACGAGATGCTGAACGAGGCGCTGATGATGTTGTTCGTGTAGCCGTCGGCTCCGAAGTTCACATTGTAGAAGGTCGAGGCCGTCCAGCGGTCGCCGATCTTGGCGCTCACGCCCACTCCGGCAAAGACGCTGTTGCGATACGGGTCTTCCGTTCCGTAGTCGAACGACGGCCCGCTGCCTCCGTCGAGCGCGGAGTTGATGTTGCGCGGGTTGTTCAGGAACTCGTGCATCCAGAATCCACGCACTTCGGGGATGAGCACGAGGCTCTCGCTGACTTCCCAGTTGTAGGCCAAGCGCGCACCGAGGTTCGTTCGCAGGCTGTTGGCGTTTTGCTGGCCGAGGGCCAGATCGAGGCTCTCAGCGCCGGTTTCCGTGAACGAGCCGATGCCGGCGTAGGTGTATTGCGCCCCGAGGATCGGGCCGAGGGTGAACTTGCCGATCTCGAAGTCTTTTCCGAGATTGAGCGCCGCGCTGAATTGTCCGCTGTTCGGATTCGCCCTCGCTGTGCGGTCGATGCCGGGGAACTCGATCGAGCGCCGGGTTTGGAATCCAGTGTAGCCGCCGCTCACGATGGCATCGGCGTAGTAGCCGTTTTCATTCGTGTAGCTGCCGTAGAGGCCGAAGAGGGCGCTGTTGCCCTGCGTGCTGCTGCCGCCGTTGTATTTCGCGAGGCTGTATTCGTAGCCGGCGAAGACGCCGGTGGCGAAATTCTCGCTCCAACGGTAGTCGGCTCCCACGAGGAATCCGCCGGCGTTGTTGTTGTAGTTCGGCACTCCGGTCAATCCGCGAGAGGTGGAAAATTCGCCGTTGGCCATGAACCAGGCGTTCCAGTTCGTGGAGACGGCGGATTCCACAATCGGCGACGCGCTTTTCGCATCGGCCACGCTTTTGCCGTCCTTGTCGTATTTGATCGGTTGGCTGAGCCCGAGGGATTGGAATCCGACCGCACCCAAGCGCAAGGTGCCGAGGCGCTGGGTGAGAAGTTGCGTCTGGTTGTAGGTCTGCTCGATGGCAATGTTCCCCAAGCTTTCGTAGAACCCGGGCATGATCTGGTCGAAGGCCGCCGGGAATTGAGCGGTCGAGAGCGAATCGAGCGCGATGCTCACCGTCTCGCGATCCCCGCTCTTCGCGAGGATGAAGCTATCGAGCGCCTTGGCGACATTGCGCTGGTTTTGATTGATGGCCATCATCACATAACTGCCGGGGCCGAAGAGCAGCGTGCCGACCGTGCCGGAGTTGAGGAAACGCCCACGCAGACCGTCGGGAACCATGATGGAATCGAATTCCCCGACGATGCTTCCCGCCTGCAGGAAGTCGTAGCGCGTGCCGGGGGCGATCGAATAGCCGCCAAAGCCCACGGCGTTCAGTGTGCCGCCGAGGCTGGCCTGTCCGCTCACCACGATGCGGTCGAAGTTTGTCGGGCTGGCGATTTCGATAATGGTCGAGTTCGCCCCCGTGAGCACAAGGTTACCCACAGTGATTTGTGTGCCGGGGGAATTGCCCGGCGAGTAGTTGCCATTGACGATGACATTGGCCGCGAAGAGCGTTCCCGTTCCGCCGAGAGTGGCATTTGGATCGACCACCACCGAGTTGGCCGTGAGGTTGCCGTTCACGGAGAGCAGTCCCTGCGCCACCGTGGCCACGCCGGTGACATTTGTGTTGTTCTGCAGATCGAGTTCGCCCGCGCCGGTTTTGTCGAGGTTGCCGGGCGTGTTGAGGGTTCCGCCGGAGACTTCGGAGGATCCGCCTTGGACATTGAGCGTGCCAGAAGTGACGATCAGATTCCCGTTGGATTGGATCGTCAACGGGGCGCTGTTGCTGAAATTCAGCGAATTCACCTTGTTGTTCTCACCAATTGTCTGGGTCGGCATCGTGACATCATAATCCGCAATGACCGGTGTGTTTGGTCCGCCGTTGTTCTCGATGTTTGGCCCTCCGGAGGTGGCACCGGTCACTGAATACACAATCGTGTTGGCTGGCGTGCTGAAGTTGCCGAACAGAGTGGTGTATTGCCCGTGGACGGCGGCAAAACTTTTGCCACCGGAGAGAAGCGTGGCATTGACCAGCGTGTAGTCGCCGTAATCCAAGGCCTCGACTTCGCTGAAGTCGAAGGTCGCATTGCCCGGCGTGGATACCGAGAAGTTGCCGGCGACATTGATGGTCAAATTCCCGGAACGCGGTGAGGTGCCTGTGTCGTAAAAGGCGATCACGCCATTGCTCCAGTTGACATCTCCGCCGATCCGGAGATTGCCGTTCATTCCTGGCTCTTGGGTGGAGGTGACCAGAAGCTTGCCGCCCTGCAGGGAGACATTGCCGTCACCGAGGGCTCGCGGAGATTTGACCCAAAGCGTGCCGTTTTGGACGCTGGTCCCGCCTGTGTAGGTATTATTTCCCGTCAGAGACAAAACCCCGCCGCCGATTTTGGAGAGGCTCGTTGCAGGCTTCGGACCCACTTGGTCCAAAAGAATCCCGGCGATCGTGAGGGTCGATGTGGCGTCTACATTTGCGGTTCCATTCACCAGCGCATAGCCAGAAACGCTGTTCATCGTCACCTTGGAGTTGCCTCTCGCGCCGATCACATTCAGGCCGATGAGGGTGTTGCTGAAATTCCCGCTGAACGATCCATCGAATGTGAGCGTTTCCCCACCCGAGAGGTTGTTGAATTCCAGCGCTCCCGTGGTTGTGGAACCCCCGTAGAGAGTCACGCTGTTGGCCGCGCCTACGGACCCATTGAAGGAGATCGCGGTGACAGGTGCGGTGATCGTTCCGTAGTTGAAAACCTGAACGCCGCCCTCGGGGCTCGTCGAGCGGATCGCCACCGAACTGGAGGAAATTAAACCTCCGGCTTGATTGACCAACTCCGCTGTTCCCCCGTCGATTTGGATGCCCGCGCCGCCAGCGGTGCCGTTGCCACCCAAGATCGAGCCGGTGTTGCTGACGCGAAGAGTTTGTCCCGCGGTTCCGGTGAAGAGGATACCGGCCCCGCCGTCGCCTTGGCTGCCAGACCCTCCGGAAAGCCCCTCTCCGCCGCCGCTGGAAAGACCGAATGGAACGAATGAGGTGGTGGTAAAAATCGGCTCCGGCGAATCAAGACTGCCATCTTGATTTCCGATAATTTCACCCCCATTTAAGGTCGGGGCAGTTGTCCCGTTCCCTGGCGATCCGGCATTTTCCGGGTTGCTGCCGGAGTATTCTGTTTCGTCATCAAAAAATCCGAAAAGGCTGAAGGAGTTTGGAGCGATTCCCAAGGGGCCAGCGCCTCCTGACCCTCCAAATCCTCCCGAGCCTCCTGAGCCTCCTGAGCCTCCTGAGCCTCCTGAGCCTCCTGAGCCTCCTGAGCCTCCTGAGCCTCCTGAGCCGCTACCGGTGCCATTCGTTCCGGGACTTCCATTGGTGGCGGTGCCGCCGCCGATCGCCACGGCGAAGCCTCCGGGACCGCCTAGCCCTTGAATAGTTCCATCGCCGCCATTGCCACCGTTGCCCCCCGTTGCAGTTCCGCTTGCATCACCATTGACGACGGCATTCCCGCCAGCCCCGCCGTCGCCGCCGGGTTGGGCAACAGCATTCCCGCCAACACCACCGGCTCCGCCAATTGCGTCGGTGCCTCCTGTGCCAGTGGCGGACGCGGTGCCGCCTGCGCCGCCAGATCCGGCAGCGCCGGATCCGATGTTGTCTCCGCCGCGGCCTCCAGCGCCGCCTGTCGTTGTCGATCCGCTACCGCCTGTGCCCACAGCAGCTCCACCGGCACCGCCAGCACCACCGGTGCCGATCGAACCAGTGCCGCCAGCACCACCAGCACCGGCCAACGCCGAGTCGGTTTGGCCGAGCGCCGACGCACCGCCACCATTGCCACCAGCGCCGCCGTCTACCCCGCCAACTCCGCCGGCACCTCCGGCACCGCCAATTGCTGTCGAGGATGAAATGGCGGGGTTGTTTACCTCTGCCTGTCCACCTTGACCACCAGCGCCACCGTTTCCATTCGTCGAGTTGCCACCAGCGCCACCCATGCCGGCGGATGCAATAGATCCCGCGCCTACGATTGCGTTGCCTCCGTTGCCACCGACGCCGCCGTTTCCGGATATCGTTCCAGCGGCACCGCCGGCACCACCCATGCCACCAACGGCATTTGCATCTGCGCGGTTTGAACTACCCCCCGCGCCACCATCGCCGCCATCGCCATAAGAACCTCCATTCCCGCCTGCACCGCCGTTGCCGCCATTGCTATCGATGCCATCGGCTCCGGTGCCACCAAGGCCACCATTCCCGCCGCTGGTCACATCAATACCATTGGCACCATTAGCGCCTGAGCTGCCACCTGAACCACCAGTCCCTACAAGGCCGCGCACGCCGCCGATGCCAGCCAAGCCGGGATCGCCGCCAGCCCCCCCATTTCCGCCGTTCGGAAACTCGGCACTGCCAGCCCCGCCGTCGCCCCCATTGCCCGCAAGGCCTGCGTTTCCACCATTGCCGCCCGCTCCTCCATCCCCGTTGATTCCACTTAACGCATTGCCGCCAGCGCCACCAGCGCCGCCCAGACCGCCGTCAGTTCCATCGAACCCGTTGTTGCCATTTTCAGCAGCCGCGCTATCGGTGGCATCGGCCCCGGCAATACCATCGGCCGTGCCGCCGTTTCCGCCATTGCCGCCAGAGCCGCCACTTCCTCCATTGACTCCGAAGCCACCGGCGCCGCCCATGCCGCCATCGCCACCTGCAACGGTCTCATCGCCATCCGCGCCGTGCCCAGCATCACCGCCAAAACCTCCGTTACCCACCGAGCCAGCAGCGCCTCCGGCTCCGCCGTTGCCGCCTGATGCCCCTAGAGTTACTGCTGAAAATCCTGCGCCGCCGTTGCCTCCATTCCCACCGCTTGTGGCAGCGATGCCATTAGCGCCAATCACTCCACTGGTTCCGCCCAAGCCCCCTACGCCCGCCGCTCCACCCGCACCACCGGGTCCCGCGAGACCAGGATTGCCACCAGCGCCACCAGCGCCACCGTTCGGACTCGATGCATCGCCCGCCGCGCCATCTCCGCCGTTGCCAGGTTGGCCTGCATATCCTCCATTGCCGCCGTTGCCTCCTGTGCCATTAGTCCCCACTGGACCCGCAGCACCTCCTGCACCACCGGAACCCGCAGCGCCGCCGGATGCACCAGAGCCACCGTTACCACCATCGTCTCCGGGCGTTGTTGAACTAAATCCTGCGCCACCGTCACCGCCCGCACCACCGTTGCCACCAGCGCCGCCCGAGCCAGCGTTTCCAGAAACCGAGGAGCCTCCAAGCCCTCCGTTTCCACCTGATCCACCGACCGTCGCGTCTTGGCCGAACCAATCGCTCCACGCACCCATGCCGCCGCTGAAACCCGCACCGCCGTTGCCGCCTCGGCTGCCGTCGCCGCCGTTCCCAAACAAGGAGCCTCCCGCGCCACCGTTGCCGCCTGCTCCGCCATTGGCACCAAGCACGCCCGGATCCGAGGAATGCAAGCCGTTGCCACCTGCGCCGCCATTGCCGCCGTTGCCATAAGAGCCGCCGTTCCCGCCGCTGCCGCCGTCGCCGCCTGTGACACCAGCAATATTCGGCGAGAAGCCCGCTCCGCCGTTGCCCCCATTGCCGCCGGATGTCGCAGCAGTCCCATTGACACCATTCGAGCTCCCGGCTCCAGATCCACGCGCTCCCCCGGTTCCAGCCAAGCCGGGATCGCCGCCATCTCCACCGGCTCCGCCATGGGGGGTCGTCTCGTCACCAGCTGCACCGTTGCCGCCATTGCCAGCCATGCCGGCAGATCCCCCGTTGCCACCATTTCCACCAAAGCCATTTGCGGCAAGTCCGGCACCAAGGCCAGCCGCGCCCCCGGCTCCGCCATTGCCGCCCTTGCCTCCCGAAAGTCCATCGCCGCCGGCTTCGCCAGGATTCTGGCCATCAGCTCCCGCAACCCCACCAAAGCCCGCGCCACCATCAGCGCCAGAGCCACCGTTGCCGCCAAAACCGTCTGCCCCAGCCAAGCCTCCCAAACCACCAGCGGCTCCACCAAGGCCACCACTCCCTCCAGCACCGCCGGCACCGCCTGCTCCACCATCAGGAAATAAAGCCGTTCCGTCAGCGCCTGCAAAACCTGCGCCGCCGTTGCCGCCATTGCCAGCTGCTCCACCATTAGCGTCGAGGCCGTCGGACCCAGCCGCGCCAGAGGCGCCACCGGCTGCGCCGCCGATACCAGCAACTCCGCCTGTGCCGCCGTTGCCGCCGGCACCGCCTGCGGTTCCAGATTCGCCGGGGTTTACTCCAGCGATTCCCGCTATGCCGTCCCCACCCAGTCCCCCAGCTCCGCCATTGCCGGCATTACCGCCGTTGCCGTCGATGCCTGAAATTATTCCACGAGCCCCTCCTGCTCCTCCGCTCCCGCCGTTGCCGCCAGCTGTGCCATTGGCACCTGCGACTCCGGCCAACCCAGATGCACCATCGCCCCCGAATCCCCCATTGCCGCCGTTGCCGAGAGAGCCACCGGCTCCGCCAGCGCCGCCATTTCCACCGGAGTCGCCTGAGAGCACCGCAGTAAAACCATCACCTCCGTTGCCCCCATTGCCGCCGGATGTCGCAGCAGTCCCATTGACACCATTCGAGCTCCCGGCTCCAGATCCGCGCGCTCCCCCAGTTCCAGCCAAGCCGGGATCGCCGCCATCTCCACCGGCTCCGCCATGGGGGGTCGTCTCGTCACCATCTGCACCGTTGCCACCATTGCCAGCCATGCCGGCAGATCCCCCGTTGCCACCATTTCCACCAAAGCCATTTGCGGCAAGTCCGGCACCAAGGCCAGCCGCGCCCCCGGCTCCGCCATTGCCGCCTTTGCCTCCCGAAAGTCCATCGCCGCCGGCTTCGCCAGGATTCTGGCCATCAGCTCCCGCAACCCCACCAAAGCCCGCGCCACCATCGGCGCCAGAGCCACCGTTGCCGCCAAAACCGTCTGCCCCAGCCAAGCCTCCCAAACCACCAGCGGCTCCACCAAGGCCACCACTCCCTCCAGCACCGCCGGCACCGCCTGCTCCACCATCAGGAAATAAGGCCGTTCCGTCAGCACCTGCAAAACCTGCGCCGCCGTTGCCGCCATTGCCAGCTGCTCCACCATTAGCGTTGAGGCCGTCGGACCCAGCCGCGCCAGAGGCGCCACCGGCTGCGCCGCCGATACCAGCAACTCCGCCTCTGCCGCCGTTGCCGCCGGCTTGGCCTGCAGTTCCAGATTCGCCGGGGTTTACTCCAGCGATTCCCGCTATGCCGTCCCCACCCAGACCCCCAGCTCCGCCATTGCCTGCATTACCGCCGTTGCCGTCGATGCCTGAAATTATTCCACGAGCCCCTCCTGCTCCTCCTCTGCCGCCGTTGCCGCCGGCTGTGCCATCGGCGCCTGCGACTCCAGCCAACCCGGATGCGCCATCGCCGCCGAATCCCCCATTGCCGCCGTTGCCGAGATCGCCGCCGGCTCCACCAGCGCCGCCACTTCCACCGGATTGACTTGGTGTTGAAGCGCTAAAACCTGCGCCGCCGTTGCCCCCATTGCCGCCGGATGTCGCGGCGGTTCCGTTCGCGCCGTTTACTCCGCTTGAGGCACTTCCTCCTCCTGCGCCGCCCAATCCACCCACGCCTGCAAGGCCCGCATTGCCACCGGCTCCGCCCGCGCCGCCATTTGGATTTACAGCATCACCAGCTCCGCCATCGCCGCCATTTCCGGCCATGCCGGCAGATCCGCCTGTGCCTCCATTGCCGCCGGCCCCATCGGTGCCGTTTGCTCCAACGGCTCCACCAAGCCCACCGATACCTGCCAGGCCGCCAGCGCCGCCACGGATTGTGCCCGTGTTGAAAATCGTGAGTGAGGTTGAAGAAGAAACCCCGGCGCCACCCGTGCCGCCGATCCCTCCATTGCCGCCGTTGCCGCCTGAGCCTCCCAGTGCCCCGATGCCGCCGGCTCCGCCAATGCCTCCAGAACCGCCAAACCCTCCATTGCCTCCCTTGCCGCCTGAGTTGCTAAAACTTCCTGCGCCGCCGATGCCCCCAAGGCCACCTTTTCCCCCGACACCGCCGAAGCCGCCTGCGCCGCCGATGCCGCCTGCGCTCCCGTTTCCACCGATCCCGCCCTGCCCACCTGTCGCGCCCTGCCCACCTGTCGCGCCGGAAATTGTTCCGTTATTGATGAGCGCTTCAAACCCGGTGAGGCTCCAACCTGCGGCGCCTGTTTGCCCTTGGCCGCCGGTGCCGCCATTTCCCCCAATGCCTCCGGCCGTGCCATCCTCGCCCGCGGCGCCATTTCCGCCATCGGTGCCATTGGCACCCGAGGCTCCAGCCGCACCGGGACCGCCTGGTTGTCCATTGGCTCCGTTGACGCCATCCAATCCGGCGGCACCATCGGCTCCGTTGACACCATTCAATCCGGCAGCACCAGCCGCTCCGGCATTTCCATCATTGGCTGGAGAGGGGCTACCAGTCAGGTTGCCCGTGTTTGTGGAGTTCGAGCCGAATCCAAAAATTTGCGAGAGCCAACTGAGATCGGCAGCTTGGCTTGCGGGCGCGAACAAGAGGATAGCAGAGGCTAATGCAGCCGTGGTGGTTGGGAGTGCGAATTGTTTTTTCATGGTCATAAGGCCGAAATGCGGCGGTTGAATGTCGGAGGAAATCTTTTCTTTACTGGAATCAAGCGGGGTCTTCACCTCATAAAAAGCGGATGAAATTTTCTGCGGATTATTTATCATGGCGTGATTTGTTTTTTATACGGAACGACCTGCAGCCCGCACAGGCCCTAGCTTGCAGAACAAACAGGTTTGCGGATTTTTGCCTACCAACGGGTGATGCGTTTTGATCCAATTTTTAAGAACGTCAGAACCAGTCCAAGTCGGGATTGATAAACCCGAAATCCCTACAGGTGTGCAAGCGCTAAAGTTTTTTTTG
>Ga0247843_1008680_pt1 | contig 11690 bp, 9 predicted proteins | sample LaCruzMarch2017__FD_192420 | JGI IMG/M metagenome (GOLD analysis project Ga0247843, IMG submission 192420) | Freshwater microbial communities from meromictic Lake La Cruz, Castile-La Mancha, Spain - LaCruzMarch2017_8m | ecosystem: Environmental > Aquatic > Freshwater > Lake | place: Spain...
AGAAAATCAAAAAGCCGCAGCGACACCCCTCCCTTTCCACCCCGGTGCTTTGAAATACTTCAAAGAAAAAGGCCAGAGCGTTCAGTAAACGCACGACTTCTTTGACTTGCCGCAGCATCCTCAGCAAGTGCGTCATCATGCGCACTTGCTGAATTTTTTTAATCCATATCGCTATAAATTGAATTAGGTACAGCTATGAGTGAATCGTCCATCGATCGCGCTACACAACAAAAATTAGATGAACTCATCCGACAAGAAGAAGGCGACGCGAACGATTATCGTGGCTTACTCGCAATTTTTTTGACGCTTTGCGCGGTCGGAATGTCGGTCTTTCACTTGTACGCCGCGTACGAAATCGTTCCAACGCAGGTGTTGCGCACCATTCACTTGGCGATAGTGCTGTTTCTCGTTTTTCTGATGTTTCCCATCTCGGCGCGGTTTAAAAACCGCTTGATGTGGTGGGATCTGATCGTTGCGTGCTTTTCTATTTTTGTGGCTTACTACATTCTGAGTGGTGGCGATGACTTTACCGATCGTAATACCGAGCCTTTCCCGCTCGATATCGCGGTCGGTATTGGCCTGATCTTGATGATTCTCGAGGCGTTACGCCGCACCAATGGCATGGTTTTAGTGACCGTCACGGTCCTGTTCATCTTGTACGCCTTGTTTGGCAATTATCTCCCCGCCCCTTGGACGCACAAAGGGTATGAGATCGGTCGTTTTGTTGGCTTTATGTACATGACGCTCGAAGGCATCTACGGCACTGCCCTCGATGTGTCCGCCACACTGATTATCCTCTTTACGATCTTTGGCGCCTTTTTACAATTTACCGGTGCCGGTAAATTTTTTATCGACTTCTCCTTTGCGGCCATGGGTGGTAAGTCCTCAGGCGTTGGTCGTACCATCGTCTTGTCCTCGTTTCTGCTCGGGGGGCCCTCAGGCTCTGGTGTCGCCACGACCGTCACCGTTGGCTCAGTCGCTGCTCCCATGTTGGAAAAAGTCGGCTACGAAAAAAATGCCGCGGGAGGATTACTCGCGGCGGGCGGCTTAGGGGCCATCATTTCGCCTCCAGTATTAGGGGCTGCTGCCTTTCTCATCGCGGACTTCCTGAAAATTTCCTACCTTGACGTCCTCTTGATGGCGACGATTCCGACCATCTTGTTCTACCTCGGTTTATTCATCATGGTGGAAATTGATGTGCGCAAATACGGTATGAAAAAAATGTCGTTCGAAGCCGCCGAAAGCGCCTGGTCGCTGACTAAAAAATACTGGTTTCACTTTTTCTCGCTAATTTCGATCGTAGTCTTCATGATGATCGGCTTCTCGCCCATCATGTCGGTATTTTGGGCGACCATCGTCTCTGCTGCGACCAGTATGCTCAGACGCGATACCGCCATTATTTCTTATGATTGGCTTCAAGGACGCGAGCCTTTTTTCAAAGGTTTTTATCAATCGAACCTGATCAAAGCGCTGGCCTCGGGCTCGACCGGCGTGCTGTCGATTGCCGTGACCTGCGCGGGCGCCGGACTAATCGTGGGTACAGTGACATTGACGGGTCTGGGTTTAAAATTCAGTTCCATCGTGATTGAGTATGCAGGCGGCTCTCTTTTGCTGACTGCGATTTTCACGGGCCTCGTGGTGTGGGTCGTGGGTCTAGCCGTTCCTGTCACCGCTTCCTACATTATCTGCGCCGTGATCGCAGCCCCTGCCCTGATCAATTTAGGCGTGCCAGATTTTGCGGCGCACATGTTTATCTTTTATTACGCAGTGCTTTCCGAAGTCTCCCCTCCGACTGCACTATCTCCGTTTGCGGCGGCGGCGATCTGCAAAGGCGATCCGTATAAAACGACGCTTCAAACCTGGAAATACGTCGCGCCTGCGATTCTTGTTCCCTTTATGTTTGTGTTGGGCGAAGAGGGTACGAGTCTGCTGTTGATGGGTTCGACCAAAGCCTTGGCCAATGCCGACTGGCTACAGATCGCCTGGATCACGTTCACGGCGGCAATCGGCATTGTTTGCCTAGCAGGCGGCTTACAGGGATGGTTCATTGAAAAAACACACATCATCGAGCGCACCATCATGGTCGTGGCGGGCGTTGCCCTCACCTACCCCGACAACTGGGCAGATCTAATCGGTTTTGCTGGGTTTATCTTGGTGTTGATCAGTCAACTGATCAGGCGCAAGCGAAATATTGGTTTAACAGCAGGTTAAAACCTCAACTCAAGCCAAGTGTGCGTTCGACGCCCCGGACTAAATTTAATAGCCGGGGCGCAAATTTTTCAACGATTGTCTTTTCATCCATTTCATATGTGGCCACCGTCAAATTAAAAGCCAGTGGGACGCCGTTATAGCGGACACATAGCGGCACAGCAACAGCGGCTAGCGTCGGCTGCCACTCCCCAATCACAGTACAAAACCCTGTTGATTTAAGCTGCTTGTATGCCTGCTCGGTCGGAGCAAGAAAGGACGCATAGTCCTCAGGATGCACGGACTTCAGACCATTGTAGATATAGCCACGTTCCTGTTGGGTATGTCCATAGAGCAAGGCACGCCCCATCGCAGTTCTCAACAAAGGTCTCGTTGAGCCGATGCCGGGTTTGGTGAAATTGCTTTCACTTCCCACGACCGTTTCAACATAAACAACCTGCAAGCGATCCCGCATCCCCATCGAGACTGGGCCATTGGCTAAGCATGCCAACTCCATCATCTCCGGACCCGCCACCTGCCTAATGGCCATCTGCGACAAAAGCGGGTATCCCAAAGAAAGGACTGCCGCGCCGAGCGCATACTTGCCCGAAGCTCTGTCCCGCCTCAAATACCCAAGTCCCATCAAGGTATAGGTCAACCTTGTCACCGTAGGACGTGCGAGCGATAAGCGCTCCGAAAGCTCTTTGTTTCCAAGCAGGGGGTCGCCTTGTCCGAAACATCCCAAGACGGCGAGCCCATTGGCCAAAGTCGAGGCAAATTGCGGCTGCTGTTGAAGCATTTCCACGTCCAGAAAACCTGGATCCCGGCTCTCAAGAGCATCCTTTGGACTTCGCATTGATCGCTATGCCTTTGACATTCATTTTATTCTCATTGACATTGTAACTTTATATAAACATAATTAATTACAACTATTCGGTCATTAATTCAATTATTTGGAATTACAAAGATGCATAAAAAAAATAGGCCTGCGGGCTCCAAAGAGCCCCTCTTTTCATTCGTCGTCGTCGCAGACACGCACGTCAACGAAAGCGACAATGTTTCAAGTTCGCCTTTCGAGACCAATCACCTCGCGAATGAGCGAGCCCGCTTCGTGTTCGAAGACATCGCGCAGATGGAGCCGCAACCAAAGTTTGTGATCCATCTAGGCGATATCGTCCACCCCATGCCCGCCCTCCCGACCTTTATGCAGGCGGTCGATCAGTTCAAGCAAATCAGCAGCCAATTGCGCTGTCCGTTACATGTCCTGCCTGGCAATCACGATGTCGGCGACAAACGCATCGACTGGATGCCCGCCGATCAGATCTGCGAGCCTCATCTCGAGGCCTACCGGAAAGCCTTCGGCAAAGACTATTACAGCGTCGATGCAGAAAATATCCGCTGCGTGTTAATCAACTCGCTTTTGATCAATTCCGGACTGGCTGCAGAACAAGAACAAAAAACATGGCTTGAGGATCAGATCCATACTGCGGCAGAAAAACGCGTGTTTCTGTTCATGCACTATCCGCCCTTTGTTTACAGCGAAACCGAGCACGGCAGCTACGACAACCTCGATGAGCCCGGTCGCACATGGCTCGTCAATCTGATGAAACGACCCAATGTAGAAGCCTCTTTCGCGGGTCACGTTCACAATTTCTGGTACGAGCAACTCGATCAGTCCGGGTTTTATATGCTCCCCTCCACCGCCTTTTTACGACATGACTATTCAGAGTTTTATCGTGTCAAGCCAACAGTCGAATTCGGTCGAGGCGATGTCGCCAAGTTCGGTTATTTCGTTGTTGATGTTTTCGCAGACGGCCATATCGCCTACCCTATCCGTACGATGGGTGTGCGCACCAGTGCCTCGTCTCAGGAAAAGAAAAGTTCCGTCCAATACCTCACTAATCCGAAAAGCTCCGACTTCAATCAAGTTGGTGTCGAATTACGACACACTTGGACCGAAGTCGCACAGATCCCCGCGACAGGTGGCGTACAAGAGTTTGGCCGCAAATCTGCACGCAACGACTATCCTCTACTTGCGCTCTGGGAAATGGGCGCCAAACTCTCCAAGGTGACCGATCAGGACGCGCTCGATGAGGCCACGCATCGCCGCATGCAACTATTGGCCAATATGGGACACCGCTTTTTACTGACCTCTTTAGGCGCACCTAAGAACAGCCTACTGGATGTCAACCTTGGACGCGCCGGCGTGACGGGTATTGAAACGAATCTAAGCACTGCGCGATTCCAATCGAGTTTGGAAAAGTTGAAAGCCTTCAAAGCGAAAGCAAATTTGAACCTTTTTTGGTGCAAGATCCATACCTATGATGACTCACATTACGACGGCAAACATTTCAGCCATTTCGTCAAATCAGGTTTTACAACCGATGATCTGACTACTCAGGCGTCGCTCATCAAAGAGGCACTTGCCACCAAAGTGATCGATGGCATCACCGTACGCGTCGAATCCGACCAAGACCTCTTGCGCATCGCGCCTTTGCTCAATGAATTTGCAAAGGAATATCAATGCAAGATCGTTGCTTCGCTCAAACTGAGTGGACCGAGTATCGCTCAATCAAACGATGACGAAGCGGCACTGATCGAAAAAGTCTGTGTGGCAATGCTCTACTCCAAAAGTTCAAGCGGGGTTCAGTACATTTTCGACACTTTCATGGATGTCGACAGAGGTTATTACCCGCGAGGTGCTTTCATCGACCGACAATTCAACCCCAACGCTGCGGCACATGTCTTTGCCCACATCAATTCGATTTTTTCAAACACCAAAACAATCAGCGTCGATACCGCACGCTCCAAATCCGGTTCGCATCTCGTCTTTACTGCGGATGAGCGGGAGCACCAGATTCATTTTGGAGATGCAAAGGCTCTCGCATCAAAAACAAAACAATTGAGCAACGTTCAAACGGTCATCGATCTCACCGCGAACGGCAGAGAGCAAAGCAATCTTGGTTCTGACGCCTTACCTTCACTGAACGCAATCCAAACACGTTCTGAAATCAACGCAGTTTTGTTTAGCCTGAATTAATCCACCTTAGGAGCACAGCATGAAACTACGTCTCTTCCTTTTATCTGCACTGTTGACAGTCACGGCACTTGGCGTTTCGCCTCAAGCGGCCGCAACTTATCCTGACAAACCCGTCAAGCTTCTAGTCGGCTACGGTCCTGGGGGCGCGACCGACATCATTGCGCGAGTCTTGTCCAAGTATCTGTCGGACAAATGGGGTCAAGCCGTTGTGGTTGAAAACAAGCCCGGTGCCAGCGGCATGATCGCAGCAAACGACGTCGTGCGAGCCAACCCAGATGGCTACACTTTGCTACTGGGCTACACGCCTGAAGTTTCCATCAATCAACTCGTATTTACAAATATGCGATACGATCCCATCAAGGATCTCACTCCAATTTCGCTGGCTGCAGACGCCCCGCTTGTTCTGGCAGTCGGTGCCAAGCTCCCTGTGAAATCCCTCAAAGAGATATTGGATAAGGGCAAAGGCGCGACTCCCTTGACCTATGGCTCACCCGGTGTGGGAGGTCAACAGCACATGGCCGGTGAAATGCTGGGTGGTGCCATAAAGATCCCTCTCACGCACATCCCCTACAAAGGTACAGGCCCAGCTGTCGCAGCACTTGTTGGTGGTCAGATTGATCTGTTCTTTGCGACGACCCCCCCTCTTTTAGGCCAAATACGCGCCGGCAAGGTCACGCCTATCGCCGTCGCAGGTAGCCAGCGTGAAAAACTGCTGCCAGACGTACCGACCTTTGTCGAACTGGGCTACCCCGCCATTCAACTCACGAACTGGTTCGGTGTGTTTGGCCCCAGAAACCTCCCTGCGCCTGTTCTAAACAAAATCACAACGGATGTCACAGCCGCCCTGAAAGATCCGGCTGTGGTCAAACAGCTTGAGGACCAAGGGCTGACACCACGCCCAATCTCAGGCGCAGAATTTGTGAAATTTATCGCCTCAGAGATGAACAAGTACGCACCGATCATCAAGGGGGCGAATATTCGGGCCGAATAAGCTACTTAAGGAATGACTGTGGGGCACCGGTTTAGTCTCCAGAACGGCTAAACTGAGCGATGTTTCGGAAACGGCATCAAATTGCCTGTTCTAAGCCGCCCCACAGAACCAGACCCATTGCAGCCTTTTGAAGAATACAACCCTCTCCAGCACTACTGAAATCCATGCCTTGAGTGCCGTCGAACAAGACGAAGCACCTGATTCACTGGAACAAGCAGAATTTGAATTCCTGATCGAGCAGGGCAAAACCCTCTCCAGTAAGCTCGAGGCGCTCAAAGTCCTGATCGATCAGCATCGTCGGGTTTACTTAAGCACGGTTCCCGTCCTGCAAAAGAAACAAGACAGCCTGCGGCGCGCCATGGTGCTATGGCTTGATCAGCGTCTCAAAGGCGAAGGACTGACCGCTCGTCATGAGCGTCTGATTCGGCGCTTGATCTGCAGTATCGCGATGGAGTTCGCGCTCGCAGGGGATCGCGTCATGCGTGCCCTGCACGATGTCCACAGCGAAGAAAAACTGGCCGATATCGAGCGCGCGCAAGCCGCCGAGGCGCAAGCCTATCTCAAAGAAGCGATGGGCGAAGAGTTTGGTGAACACCAAGTCTTTGAAAATCTTGATGATGTTCTGCACGCTAAGTTTGATTTTATGCGCAAAGAAGCCGAAGTGCGTGCACGCAACAGAGAAGCTCGACGGGCCAAAAAGAAAAAAATGTCGCCTGCAGATCTGCAGGCCGCGGACGATGTCGAAAGCGCCCTTCGCAGCCTTTACCGCAAACTAGCCAGCGCACTGCACCCCGACCGCGAAAGCGACGAGCAGGTGCGCTCCTACAAAACCCAATTAATGAGCGAGGCGAATACCGCCTACGAGCGACGCGATCTGCTCGCACTGCTTGAGCTACAGTCCAAGGCTCAACTGCCCGAAGCCACCTTGACTTCGGCCTTGGCCCGCAAAAAACTCGCAGCCCTGACTGACCTGATGCGTGAACGCCTGACGGCCTTGCATCGTGAGATCCGTGATACCGAATTGCAGGCGACCGCCGAATTTGTATTGCCGGCGTCGATGACGATCCATGAGGCCTCGCTCAAAAATCACCTCAACAGTCGCAAACGCGAAATGTTACTAGAGCTCAGACGCTTGAACGAAGAGCTGACTAGCGTTAAAACAGATGCTGGACTTAAACGCTGGATCAAAGAACAAACGTTAGACTAATAAAGACTAAAGGAGTCAAGACATGTCGATGCGCTTTTATTACGCCCCACTGAGCTGCGCCCTGGCTACACATATCGTGCTCGAGCATATTGGCGCCGATTACGAGGCCGAAAGACTGAACCTCCGAGAAAATGACCAAAATACACCTGATTATTTAGCCATTAACCCCAAGGGGCGGGTACCCGCATTGGTCACAGAGCAAGGTATTTTGACTGAAACGCCCGCTTTGCTTTTATATCTGGCACAGACCTTCCCTGCGGCTAGACTCGCACCGCTTGACGACGCCTTTGCTCTAGCGCAAATGCAATCCATCAATAGTTGGTTTTGCTCGACGGTCCATGTGCATCATGCCCACGGCGCGCGGGGCCGTCGCTGGTCAGATGATCTCGACGCCCAAAAGAGCATGAAAGCCAAAGTGGCCGAAAACATGACGGGAGCAGCTGAGCTCATTGAGCGAGAGATTTTGCGTGGCCCTTGGGTCATGGGTGATCAATTCACCGTCGCTGATGCTTATTTGTTTACGATGACAAGCTGGATGCAGGGTGATGGCGTCGATATGACAAAGTTTCCAAAACTTGCCGATCATTTCACACGCATGTTAGGAATTCCGGCTGTAAAAAAAATTGCGCCATTGCACGGTATCAGTCCATTATAGAAGTCTCTATGGGCTGTATTTCACATAAAAATTATTGAACTCGTCAAAAATAACCGCCGAGCGAAAGTTATCGAGGGGTGTGGGGTAGACCGTAACCGTTTTGCTGAGCAATGTGTTTTGATAGCTCCAACCCTCAGGCAGCTTCAATCGAGATCCTAAACCGACGAGATTGTCACGGGTCAAATCTGTGGCAATTTCATTTGTGAATGTATACATAATATATTTGTCGCCATTGGGTGCGATGAGTTTATGCGCCAACGTGCCGATGTTCCAGATATAGTGGAGTTTGCTTTCTAAAAAGAAGGTTGTATAGGAACTGTTCACGACGTTAGCGATCTTCCAAGCTTTCTTTTTGATAGCATCTACCACGCCGAGACGCACCTGGCCCGTTTTAGAGAAGCGCAATCTACCGACATAAAAGTATTCTTCCGTCACAGGAGATAAATTCACATCCATGGTGTAACCATGGGCTGACCCTTTCAATGTCAATAACGATCTGGTAAAAGTATTGGACTGGGCATCCATGGATGCGAGGGTGATATCATAAAAATATGTAGCGTCGCAGCTTTGTTCAACTTTATAAGTTGAATAAATCGAAAGCACGAAACTTAAGCTGAACAGATCAAATCTACTTTTGTAAAAGGTGCAGGTAAAGCCTGCGATGGACGCTGTTGTCAAGGTGGGTGGCGAGATATTTTGCGCAGGTGCCGCGGGTGCGGCGGGTGTCTGCTGCCCGAAGGAAGAGACAGAAAACGGAATCACAAAACATGCTAACAAAAGCTTAAGCTTTAGCATAATCACTATCTAAAGAATTTGAAGAATCGCGCGATCGTTAAGAAACGCTTGAAAAGTGTATCCTATTTCAATCAAACGTATAAAGCTCATAGAAGCTCTCAATTTTAAAGGTTTGCTCAGCCCCGCAACGCACTTTACAAATCGCTACGCTACATTAAGGTTAGTCACCCATTGATTTTATTTTTGAGCTTGAATAACCATGATGCGCACGCGTTTTTTTATTTTCTTATTTGGAGCGGGTTTATGGTGCGGCTCAGCATTTGCTCAGGTCTGCCAGACGTTAGTGATCTCGGGTCCGCCTCAGTCCCCACCCTCGTCTTGGATCATGGATCAAAAATTAGTCGGTGCTTCCGTCGAGTTTGTTGAGACAGTTGCCTTGGCAGCGGGCGTTAAAACTGTAGAAAAAAGGGTGTTTGACACTTGGAGCGATGCCCTCAATGCGACACGTCTCGGTGAAGTTGACTTATTATTTTCCACTGGCTTCTCTACTGAACGCGCGCGCTTTCTCACTTTCTTACAACCAAGCTATGCCGGTCAATTTCTCTATATAGTCGTCAGAGAAGGAGAAAGGTTTCCACTTTTAAAATATGAAGACCTGCTAGGACGCAGAGGCGCCGGAGGTATTGGAGAGGCCTATGGAAGTGGAGAATTTGACAAATTTGTCAAAAATAATCTTAACCTTGTCCGTTCCCCTACCATATCAGACTCTTTAGCGCTCTTATTCGACAAAAAAGTGGATTACGTGTTGGGGTATTCAAACGCTGTAAACAGTGAGATTTTCACAAAAAATCTTCTTGAAAAAGTCGATATTGTTCTCACGTATCCTTATTATGCTGAAACGTATATTGCACTCTCCAAGCGCTCCAAATGCACTTCCCTTGCTGCGGCCTTATCGACCGAGATTAAAAAAGCAGAAAAAAATAATTTGTACTATCTATTGTCAAAAAAATATTTGGCCATTTTTGAGCAATTCTCATTTAAATGAAAAGCACGATCAACACTTGAGTTTCTTAATTTTTGGACGATCTTATTGCCTCTTACAATCACGATTTCAGGCCTAGCCTCTACACGACCGCTTTACTTAGAGTGATCAAAGAGCGATGCGCAACTTCTATGATGGACAACACCTTAGACGTAGGTGTAGGCAGCGGAATTCTCTTAGCTTACCTATCGCGCTTGGGTGCTAAGCACGTCTGGGGAGTTGATATCAATCCCGATGCCCTGAAAGCAGCGGAACATCTTTTACACGAGCAAGCTCCCTCGACACTGCGCACTCTCCTCCTTGGGGATCTGTGGCAGCCTTTTACATATGAGCAACGTTTTGACGTGATCGTCGCAAATCTTCCCCATTTTCCGGCAAAGGTCACGAGCCATGACCGCCCCAGCACTTGGACTGGCGGAGAAGGTAGGCTCTTAATCAATCGCTTTATTCAAGGCCTACCAGATCGACTCCAAGACAATGGTATCGCTTTTATGACGCACCACGACTTGGTTGGATTGCAGTCAACCCTTGAGTGCGTTCAATCTTCTGGTTTACATTGCGAAACTGTTGCGCAATGGACCGTATTTGAAACACCCGATCGTATGTCAGCCGTTTCCGAGGAAGTCCTCCGCGCGGAGCGTGGGAGTTTCTATTATGTTGGGGGCTATGCCTTTATCGAGGCGCGTATTCTCGCCGTCACAATGCATGCCCCAGGTATTTCACGTGTGACTTCATGAAGAGTTGGCTGTTTCTGGCCATTTGGTTACTCTTTAGCGCTGTGCTTCCCGTCAATGCTGAGGTCGCAGACGATTATGAAAAAGAACTACAACTTCACATCGCGCCGACTCTCCAAGCTGGATGCAACAACCCTAAATCTGACCTGGCGCGAGTGCTATGCAATAAGCGTATACGGGTAGGCGTAAGAATAAACTACCAACTATTCAGTGAATTCGACGGCACCAACTTCAAAGGCTTTGAAGTCGACCTAGCCAAAACGATCGCCAAACATCTAGGCGTTCAAGCCGAATTGATTGGAGTCAATCCGGCAAACAGAATTGAAAAGTTGAAACAGGATGACATCGATACCATCATCGCCACGATGGCGCACACCGTAGCACGCGACGCGAGTATTTTTTTTGTTCGTCCACATTACTACTCCTCTCCCACAACCCTCGTGGCCGCTAAGGAAAAAAACATATCAGGCTGGCATGACTTGCAAGGAAAGACTGTTTGTGTTCCGCTTGGAAATTTTTCAAACATCGTATTTTCTGAACATCGCGTCAAACTTCTTATTTACGATCAGCCCAATAGACTGATTGATGCGCTTCAATTTGGTGCTTGCTCCGTCATTGCCCATGACCGATCTTTGTTGAAGGCTGAAGTGTTCGGCCCAAATGCCCCAAAAGATTTATCCAAAAGATTTGAGGAAAAATTCTCTTTTGATGAGGTCCCTTGGGGGATTGGCGTTCGACTACAGGCCAAGGATGATCTGGGTCAGGCTCTTTCATTCATCATGGCTTACTTACACCAATCAGGCACATTGGAAAAACTCGCCCAGCAGCATGGTGTAGAGATTAAATTCCTCACGGATCAACATCGATTATTTAAAAATACAAACTGTTTGATTCAACACCAACTCAACCCTGCCTGCTTAGGAGAGCCGATCGATATTTCAGACAAGCCAACGGCTATTGCGCCGCTCGTCCATCGCTTTGAGAGGTGGCTCAGTGAGCATACTCGGATACATCTCTTGTTCCCAATGTTGGTCGGAGAGAACGCCGCCCGACTTTTTATTATCGGCGTTCTTGTATCGCTTCTCTTAGTCGCAGGTTC
>Ga0247843_1008681_pt1 | contig 11690 bp, 7 predicted proteins | sample LaCruzMarch2017__FD_192420 | JGI IMG/M metagenome (GOLD analysis project Ga0247843, IMG submission 192420) | Freshwater microbial communities from meromictic Lake La Cruz, Castile-La Mancha, Spain - LaCruzMarch2017_8m | ecosystem: Environmental > Aquatic > Freshwater > Lake | place: Spain...
CTTGTTGGCATCGAACGCGCCTGTCAGTTTGCACATCATGACGGGATGGTAGCGACCTTGCGTCATATCCTCTTCGCGCGTCCAGATCAGTTTGATCGGCACACCTGGCATTTGCTTGGCGATATTGACCGCCTGAGTGGTGTAATCCTGGAACGCACCACGACGACCAAAACCGCCGCCCAAGTTGATTTTGTAGACATCGCATTTGTCCGCAGACAAACCCGAAGCCGCAATCACTGCCGCCAAGGAGGCTTCACCGTCCTGAGTAGGCACCCAGGCTTCGCAGCGCTCTGGTGTCCACTTGGCGGTGGCATTCATGACTTCCATGGGTGCATGGTTCAAGAAGGGGTAAAAATACGTTGATTCGATCTTTTTAGCCGCACCAGCCATGGCAGCCTTGGTATCGCCGCGCTGATTACCCACAAAGGCCTGTTCCGCTGTCAAGCCTTCTTTGAGCATTGAAGCAATAGAAGCACTTGATACTTTGGCATTTGGACCCTCGTCCCAAACGATTGGTAAGGCATCCATCGCGGTCTTGGCGACCCAAAAGGTATCCGCGACAACTGCCACTGCAGAATCACCGACCTGGACGACTTTTTTGACACCCTTCATTCCCATCACTTTGCTGGCGTCAAAACTTTTGACTTTTCCACCAAACACAGGGCACTGATTAATCGTCGCGACCAACATGCCAGGCAGCTTCAAATCCATACCGTAGACCTGCTTGCCGGTCACCTTGTCTTCGAAGGTGTCGATACGTGGCACGGACTTACCGATCAGTTTCCAATCTTTTGGATCCTTGAGAGGGATGTCTTTGGGTACCGCGATCTTGGATGCGGCATCGGCAACCTTGCCATAGGTCGTTGTGCGACCTGTAGGTTTGTGCGTGATGACGCCTTCGGCAACCTGACATTCGGCGACTGGCACTTTCCAACCGTCAGCAGCGGCCTGTACCAGCATGATGCGCGCGGCGGCTCCACCTTGGCGAACATACTGTTCGGAGGTGCGGATACCACGGCTACCACCTGTTGAGAACGAGCCCCAAGGATTTTTACGCTTGAGACTTTCGCCAGGTGTCGGATACTCGGTGGTGACATTTTTCCAGTTGCACTCGAGTTCTTCGGCCACCATTTGTGCGAGACCTGTGATGGTGCCTTGGCCCATCTCGGAGCGCACCACACGGACGATGACTTTCTCATCGGGCTTGATCACCACCCAGACACCAATTTCAGGTGTGGCGCCTGCGGACTGCGCCAGGCTGTTAAAAGGAAACTGCAAGCCCAAGGCCAGACCGGTACTGACGGCAGTCGTGCCGACGATAAAGTGTCTGCGGGAAGGATTCGGGACGCGTGCATTCATGTGAGGACCCCTTAAGCTTTAGCAACTGAGTGAATCGCGGCGCGAACTTCTTGAAAACTTCCGCAACGACAAATATTCGTAATCGCCGCATCGATGTCAGCATCGGTGGGCTTTGGCTTTTTAGCCAGCAAATCTGTCGCTGCCATCAACATACCTGACTGACAGAAACCACACTGCGGGACCTGATGATCAATCCACGCCTGTTGCAATTTTGTGAGCTTGCCGTCTTTGGCAAGTCCTTCGATGGTCTGGACACTTTTACCCGCAGCGGCGCTCACGGGAATGACGCAAGAGCGAATGGCTTGGCCCTCAAGCATCACCGTACAGGAACCGCACTGCGCGACGCCGCAGCCATATTTGGTGCCAGTCAGGCCCACCTGCTCGCGGATCGCCCATAACAAAGGGGTATTTGGATCCACATCAATGCTGTGCGGCGTGCCATTAACAGTGAGTTTTATAGCCATTTGGGTGCTCCCAGTACGGTGTTTAATGATCTCGAAACGAGTTGCGACGAATTCATCATTATCAAGGTATAAAGTTACTACTCCACGGGCATCTATAGCGCCTAGTGCATACCCTATATCTCACGGAACATATCGCCCCTATGTTTAACCACCAAGTTGTTCTCGCCAGCCGACCCGAGGGTTGGGTGACGCCTGCCAACTTCCGCTTTCAGGAAGGCCCAATACCCTCCCCGGGGCCGGGACAAGTACTCATTCATAATCAATGGCTCTCCCTTGACCCCTACATGCGAGGCAGGATCTCTGAGGCGAAGTCTTATGCTCGAAGCGTCAATATTGGTGACGTCATGGTTGGAGGTGCCGTCGGCGAAGTCATCGCCTCTAACGCCCCTGCATTCAGTATCGGAGATACCGTACTCGCTGCGACTGGCTGGCAACTATTCGCCGCCATGGATGCGAGCGCAGTCACCCCCATCAAGACAGACAGAGTGAGTCCTTCAGCCTATCTGGGTGTACTAGGTATGCCAGGGATCACAGCATGGACTGGACTCATCAATATTTGCCAACCCCGAGAAGGCGAGACCGTCGTCGTGGATGCTGCCTCGGGCGCGGTTGGAAGCGTGGTGGGGCAGCTCGCCAAACTTCAAGGCTGCCGCGTGGTGGGTATTGCAGGCGGAGTAGAAAAATGTCGTTATGTCACGCAAGAGCTCGGCTTTGATGCCTGTGTCGACCACCGCGCCGCAGACTTTGCCGACGCACTCGCTGCAGCGTTACCAGTGGGTATCGATTGCTTGTTTGAAAATGTGGGAGGCGCGATTTTTGAAAGACTCCTCACGCATATGAATGTCGGTTCGCGCATCGCCCTGTGTGGCATGGTCTCCGAGTTCAATCGCGAGCCGCACGCCTATCGCACGCTGCGTTCCATTTTAATCAATCGTATTCGCGTGCAAGGCTTCATCGTTTCGGACAAGCTCGACACTTGGCCTGGAATCAGAGAAAGTCTTTACAACTTAGTTGTGGAGGGGAAACTCAAATTTCGCGAGACTGTCACTGAAGGTCTTGCGAACGCACCACAGGCATTCGTCGGCCTGCTCAAAGGTGAAAACTTTGGCAAACAGCTGATTAAATTGCGATGAATGTTGCATTAAACGCGCTGAGATCAACGAAGGCGTGGCTGGGACTAAAGAAAGCGATCTAGTATGCGGCGGCTATGCTTGTCGAGCTGCTGCATATCAGGTACGTAAAAACGCAAGCCGTGGCTGTCCGTGATGATGAGCGTCCCGCCGCTGAGACGACGAATGTCCTCTTCGCCTTTAAGCACAAATTTTGTCGCGCCACGATCCGTCATGACTTCCCAAGCACTTGGGGTGGAGTACGTTGAAACTTTTAAAAGCTGTTGAATCACAGGCATCACCTCTCGCGAAGCAATCTCCTCGTTAATCAGCATACGCACATCCTCCGGCACATCGGCCAGACGATCAATCCATAGCACCTCTTTACCCTCAGTACTCATCAGCGCCACAAACTCTTGAGGCGACTGAACAGGAAAAGCCCGCACAGGCGTGACACCTTCATGCATCGTTCCATCGATCATTCGCAGCACTAAGCGGCCGGCTAGGTTGCGCGTGAGCTGAAAATCAACCATGTTGAGGCTCACTCGGCGTTGGCAGGGGCGCTTCGGCATCAACCTGCCGCGTCTGTGCCTCGTAAAGCGCATGATAAGCACCACCACGGGCTAACAAATCCTCGTGGTTACCGATCTCCACGACCTGACCCCGATCTAACACTACGAGACGATCTGCTTTGCGAAGCGTGCTGAGTCGGTGAGCAATCGCAATCGTCGTACGGCCCTGAATCAAGTTGTCCAAGGCCTCTTGAATTTCCATTTCTGTTGTCGTGTCGACCGAAGAAGTCGCCTCATCGAGAATCAAGATTCGGGGGTCGATGAGCAACGCACGTGCAATTGAAATACGCTGACGCTCTCCTCCAGACAATGCCTGACCACGCTCACCCACTAATGAGTCATAGCCTTGCGGCAATCTCAAGATAAATTCATGGGCACGAGCTGCGCGCGCCGCTGAAATGACTTCTTCGCGTGATGCGCCAGGTTTGCCATAAGCGATATTTTCAGCGATCGTGCCAAAAAACAAAAAGGGCTCTTGGAGTACCAAACCAATATTGCTTCGGAAGGAGTTCAGAGAATAGGATCGGATATCGACACCATCCACACGAATCCCCCCTTCGGTGACATCGTAAAAACGACAAATCAAATTGACGAGCGAGCTTTTGCCGGAGCCGCTATGTCCGACTAGGCCAATCATTTCTCCCGCCCCAATACTCAAATTCACTTCGCGCAACACAGTTCGGCTGCCGTAACGAAAGCCTACATTGCGCAGCTCTATCCGTCCCTCCATCCGCACAAGCGGCACCGGACGTTGCGCGTCAGGGACGCTTGAAACATGGTCCAAAATATCAAAAATACGTTTAGCACCCGCCGCCGCCTGTTGCGTATAGGTGACGATACGACTCATGGAGTCAAGGCGCGTGTAAAACCGACCGATGTAGGCTAGAAAAGCAGCCAGTACGCCCACGCTGATCGCGCTGGATGCGACTTGCGTAATACCAAAAATCCAGACCACTAACAGACCGATTTCTGTCAAGAATGTCACAGTCGGTGCGAAAAGCGCCCAAATTTTATTGATCCGATCATTGACGCCGAGATAGCGATCATTCGCTTCGCGAAAACGTGCGACCTCGCGTTTTTCTTGGGCAAAAGCCTTGACCACTCTGATTCCGGGAATCGTGTCTGCCAAGACGTTGGTCAACTCACTCCAAGAGCGATCCACTTTTTCAAACCCGAACCGTAAGCGGTCGCGCACCAAATGAATCATCCAAATAATGATGGGCAAAGGCACTAGGGTTGTGACGGCCAGCCAAGGATCGATGGACAACAAGATGATAGCCGTCATCACAATCATCAACACGTCATTGACGAAATCCAGAAAATGCAGAGACAAAAAGATATTGATACGATCCGTTTCACTCCCAAGCCTGGCCATCAAATCGCCCGTACGCTTGCCTCCAAAAAATTGCAAAGACAAGGTTTGTAAGTGATTGAACGTCGTCGTACGTAAATCCGCGCCAATTCTCTCGCTCACCCAAGACAACAAATAAGTACGCGCCCAACCGAGCAACCAGGCCAGTAGCGCCGCGACTACCAAGCCTGTCAGATAAAGCGTCACGAGGTCATAGTCGATCGGCTTACCGTTCTGAAAAGGAATCAGAATGTCATCCATTAAGGGCATCGTCAGGTACGGCGGCACAAGCGAAGCAGCCGTTGACATCAACGTCAGCAACATGCCAACCAGCAGCGGCAAGCGGTAAGGTCGGGCAAAACGTGCCAAACGCAATAAAGCCCAAGTGTCGCTCGGCCCCTTTGGCGCAGCATCACAAACGGCGCACTCATCCTGATCAGGTGCAAACGGAGTCCCGCATGCGGCACAGGAAGCCTCATCGACGACGATCTCAGCATCAGGATCACGCAACTTTTTTTGCAAGTGACCGAACAGTTCGATCATGCGCGCGACGGCAGGAACAATTCCGAGCGTGTGACGCCAGATACCTAGTCGAGTCGAACCGTCAAAGAGCTCAATCGCGCCCACACCGGCGTGATCGCGATGCTGCAAAGACTGGGTCGTTGAGACACTCCAAACAAGCCAGTCGGCTGACCCAGGCGCTCTCGAAAATATGCGATGAGAGGACAACACCAAGGCACCCGAGGCAAAAAACAAATGCTCGTCTAAGTCAGGTTCAAGCCAGGCAAGAACCTGCTCCCCAGGCTCAAGCAACGCCGTCAATGCGACCGACCAGTCGCTAGGCATAGTTGGGCTGAGTTTGATCTCAGGGGTTGAGAGAGTTGTCATTGCTGCGGCAGAAGGGGCTCGTCAGTCAGAAAAGCCGACTGCAACAGAAAGCTGTTCATGGAGAAAATTTGGCTGACTCGATATGCTGTTCACGGTGCAAGTATAACGATCATATGGCTCGGATATCTGACCTCAACCAATACCGACGCTACCAAACCACCTTTTTGCTGCGATAATGACACATGCACACGATTGTGCAGCGCAACAAAGTCTTTTCAGCCGACCAAACTGTTTCTTATGAGCACATGTGACATCTCGACTCTGCGCAGTATCCACTTGCGCGGACCGAATATATGGACATACCGTCCCGTCATCGAGGCATGGATTCAGTTTGATGGACTACAGGCACTTCCTGCCTCGGCGTTGCGCGATGCTTACACGCGAATTTGTGACACTTTACCGGCATTGATTCAACCCGGACCAGGTATCGAAGCATCTAAGGATACCCCTTCTTTGCTGGCAGCAGGCATTTGGTCCCCTCACTTGCTTGAACACCTCACCCTTGTATTGCAACAACTTGCAGGCATGCCTGGCGGTTTTGGGCAGACCAAGGCAACCTCCAAGCCAGGTCTTTACAAAGTCGTTGTGCGCGCCTGGCACGAGTTCGTGACGCGACAAGCCATGAGTTTCGCGCGCACAGTCATTCTGAGCGCAGTCGACAATCAAGCTATCGATGTGCAGGAGATGATCAAGACACTCCATGACCTGCGCCAGCGTTATTGCCTAGGCCCAAGCACTGCGTGCATCGTCGATGCTGCGGATGACCGTGACATTCCTGCGATCAGGCTCAGTGCCGGCAATTTGTTGCAACTTGGCTATGGCGTCAATCAACGCCGCATCTGGACTGCCGAAACGGATCATACCGGCGCGATCGCAGAGACCATCTCCCGCGACAAAGATCTCACTAAAAGCTTGCTCCAAGCCTGCGGTGTCCCCGTTCCGATCGGGCGTGAAGTCCACAGTGCACAGGACGCATGGGAGGCCGCTCAAGATCTAGGTCTGCCCGTCGTTGTCAAACCAAGCGACGGCAATCACGGCCGCGGTGTTTTTACCAATCTGACAACACAAGACGAAATACACAAGGCCTACTCGGTCGCGATCGAAGAAGGTTCGAGCGTGATCGTCGAACAATTTATTCGTGGCAACGAACATCGCCTACTGGTTGTGGGCGGCAAACTCATCGCCGCAGCCAAGGGGCAACATGCCGTCATCACTGGCGACGGCCAACAAAGCATTCGCGCCTTGATCGACACCCAACTCAATGCGGATCCACGCCGAGGACACGAAGAAGATCAAGCTCTAAATTATGTGCGTCTCGACGCTGCTGTGGTCTTGGAAATCGCCAGACAAGGTTTCGTCGCCGATGACATTCCAGACAAAGGCAGAGAGATCACCATTCAGCGCAATGGCAATGTAGCCTTTGACTGTACCGAAGAGGTTCATCCCGATATCGCCGCCATTGCCTGCACAGCGGCTCGTATTGTTGGCTTGGACATCGCAGGGATCGACCTCGTGGCCGAAAACATCTCAGCGCCTCTTGCGGCTCAACAAGGCGCTATTGTCGAAGTCAATGCCGGCCCCGGCCTCCTGATGCATCTCAAACCAGCTATGGGCAAAGCGCGTCAAGTCGGTCAAGATATAGTCGGGTATACCTTTCCGCCCGGAGATATGGCTAGAGTGCCGGTTATAGGGATCACGGGAACAAGTGGCAAAACGCTCACCAGTCAACTGCTCTTTAGGCTACTCACACTTCATGGCTGGAATAGCGGACTCGCTTGCAGCGAAGGCTTGTTTGTCAATCGCCGACGACTTCGCGATGGCAACTGTGCCGATCACGCCAATGGCAGGCGCGTCTTGGTCAACCGCGAAGTAGAGGCTGTGATTATCGAAAACGGCTGCAAACAAATACTCACGGAAGGCCTCGCCTACGAGCGCTGCGAAGTCGGCATCATCACAAACGTTGACTGGACCGAAGACTTAGCCGCCTACGAGATTGGTGATGAAAACGATCTCGTGAATATTTATCGAACCCAGATGGACGTTGTTTTACCGCACGGCATGGCCATACTGAATGCGGAAGATGCGCGCGTCATGGGACTCGCTCAGTTCTGTGACGGTGCTGTGACGCTTTTTAGCCGTCAGGCCAATCTTGCAAGCCTGACTCACCACGTTGCGCAAGGCCAGCGTGCCGTATTTATCGACCACGGACAACTCATTTTGACCGAAGGCCCTTTGCGTCGAAATCTCTGCACAATCGCTTCAATTCCGATGACGCAAGGAGGTACCCGCCATGAGCCGATCACGAGTATTTTGGCTGCAGCGGCCGCTGCTTGGGCACTCGGGGTGACACCCGAGCTCATCGAGGCGGGTTTAATTGCTTTCGAATCACCATAAATAAAGAACAACTGCCCCCTTTTCGCCCCTTTATCACTTCAGGAATCCAAATGGAAGTTTCTAGAATTCGCGCGCTACGCGGCCCTAACTTGTGGAGCCGTCACACCGCCATCGAGGCTGTTGTGACGTGTGCGGGCAATGAGGCTGACTTAGACCAGATGCCCAATTTTGTCACGCGATTACGCGCGCGCTTTCCTGAAATGAAACCCTTGCGCCCCTTGGGACATAAAGAACCGATTACCGTTGCACACGCTTTAGAGGCCATTGCGCTCGGTCTACAAGCCGCCGCGGGCTGCTCCGTCGCATTTGGTCAAACGAGTTCGACACCGGAACTCAATGTCTTTCAGATCGTGTTTCAGTACAGCGAAGAACCCGTTGGTCGACGCGCGCTTGAATTAGCCGAAAACCTCTGCCAGGCCGCGCTTGACGATACCCCTTTCGATGTCAAGCAAGCGCTTGCCGAACTACGCGATCTTGACGAAGACGTCCGCCTGGGCCCGAGCACAGGTTCGATCGTGGATGCGGCCTTAGCGCGAGGGATTCCATATCGTCGACTCACCGAGGGCAGCTTGGTGCAGTTTGGCTGGGGAAGCAAACAAAAACGTATCCAAGCCGCAGAAACAAGCAGTACGAGCGCCATTGCCGAGGCGATCGCGCAGGACAAAGATCTCACAAAAATGTTGCTGCAGGCTGCCGGCGTTCCTGTCCCCGAAGGTCATGTCGCGGACGACCAGGACGAAGCCTGGAAAATCGCCAATCAAATCGGCCTCCCCGTCGTCGTGAAGCCGCGCGACGGCAATCAAGGTAAAGGGGTCGCCGTTAATATCGAAACGCGTGAACAACTCAACCAAGCCTTTGAGGTCGCCAGCACCATTAGCCGCGATGTCATCGTTGAGCAATATATTCCCGGACATGATTTCCGCATGCTGGTGATCGGCAATCAACTGATCGCTGCAGCAAGACGCGATCCGCCAAGCGTCATCGGCGATGGCAAACATACGATTGCGCAGCTCGTTGACACGGTCAATCTCGACCCGCTTAGAGGCGATGGGCATGCCACCGCCTTGACAAAAATCCGTCTCGATGAAATTGCCTTAGCGACACTTGCGAACCAAGGGCTCAATGCGCAATCCATTCCCGAGCATGGCCAACGTATTTTGTTAAGAAATAACGCTAACCTCAGCACCGGTGGTAGCGCGACCGACGTGACCGATGAGGTTCACCCTGAGTTGGCAGCCCGCATAGTCACTGCGGCGCAAATGGTCGGACTCGATATCGCAGGTGTAGACTTAGTCGCCGAAACGGTCATCAAACCCATGGAAGAGCAACGCGCCGGCATCGTAGAGATCAATGCCGCACCTGGCTTACGGATGCACTTAAGCCCTTCTTTTGGTCGTGCACGACCCGTTGGCGAGGCCATCATCTCGACCATGTTCGCAAACGGCGACAATGCGCGTATTCCAGTGGTCGCCGTCACGGGCACGAATGGAAAAACAACGACGGTCCGGTTAACCGCGCACTTATTGAAAACAAGTGGCAAGCGTGTCGGGATGACCAACTCCGACGGTGTTTACATCGAACATCGCTGCATCGATACCGGCGACTGTAGCGGTCCTCGAAGCGCGCGCAATGTGCTGATGCACCCCGATGTGGATGCCGCAGTCTTTGAAACTGCGCGGGGCGGCATTCTGAGAGAAGGACTTGGTTTTGACAAGTGCGATGTCGCAGTCGTCACCAACCTGGGAGTCGGTGATCATCTTGGGATGAACTTCATCACAACCCTTGACCATCTTGCCCTTGTTAAGCGGGTCATTGTTCAAAACGTAGCACCCCATGGCACGGCAGTGCTCAATGCTTCGGACCCGATGGTTTTAAAAATGGTCGATGCATGTCCTGGATCTGTCATACTATTTTCGAGTGACCGACACAATCCAGCGCTCAATACACATCGAGCGCAAGGTAAACGTGTGATGTATATCGATGGCGATCAAGTCGTGGCTGCCGAAGGCGCAACTGAGCATCGCATTGCGCTCAAGTCGATCCCCCTCACCCGTAATGGCAGCATCACCTTCCAAAATGAGAATGCGATGGCCTCAATCGCTGCGGCCTGGGCCTTGGGCCTGGACTGGCAAACGATCACAACAGGCGTCTCTACCTTTGTCAACGATGCCCAAACAGCACCCGGTCGTTTTAACGTGTTCGATTACAGAGGCGCAACGGTGGTCGCTGACTACGGACATAATCCTGATGCGATTCAGGCCTTGATTCAGGCCATCGAAACGATGCCTGCCAAGCGACGCATGGTGGTCATTAGCGGCGCGGGGGATCGTCGTGATGAGGATATCGTCCGTCAAACCGAGATTCTTGGCGAGGTCTTCGACCAAGCGATTTTGTATCAAGATCAATGCCAGCGCGGCCGCGAAGATGGCGAAGTCCTTGCGCTTTTACAACAAGGATTACAAAACGTATCTCGAACAAAAGAAATCGAGGAAATCAGAGGAGAGTTTTTGGCGATTGATACTGCACTGGCCAAACTGCAACCTGGCGATCTGTGTTTGATTTTGATCGATCAGGTGCAGGAGGCTTTGGATCACATCGCCCTGCGTGTCGGGCAGGGCTAACGCGTTAAAAGATTGATTTTTTAAGTTTTTCCTTTCTCGCCAGGCGATCCTGGAGAGAAAGGAAATGTCGAAAACATCGCGCGCGTTTGGTCTTGCATCTTGTCCTGCATTTGGGAAAAGAGGCTTTTGCTTTGCTCGACATAACTATTCATCATGTTTTGCACCATCGGGGTCTGAGCCGACATAAATTGCGACCAGGCCTCGGGCGCAAACTGATTAGACCCATACAGCCCCTTGGATTGAGCCGCCATCTGCTCCTGAATCTCCATAAACCCCTGGATATTTTTTTCAAGATACGAACCCATCATGCCCTGCATGGCGTGGCCATAAAAACGGATCACTTGGGCCAACATCGTCGAAGAGAACATGGGCATACCGCCACTTTCTTCTTCGAGAATGATTTGCAAAAGTATGCTGCGGGTCAAATCCTCCGACGATTTGGCATCAACCACCTTGAATAACTCATTTTCCAATACCAATTGCTTGACATCCGCGAGCGTGATGTAAGTGCTGGTTTGCGTGTCATATAAACGACGGTTCGGATATTTTTTAATCAGGCGTACGGTTGCGCCCGTTGCTGCTTCAGTCATGACTGTCCCCAAATCTACGGTCTTTATATTTGACCACTGAACTTAAATACTCATCTTTCAGGTCGTCCGCTGAATTAACCCATGTGCAGGCCGCCATTCAACGAAAAGTCTGCTCCGGTTGAAAACCCGGACTCCTCGGACGCAATCCACGCGATGATGGAGGCGATTTCCTCAGGGCGTCCAAGACGTTTGACAGGAATAGTCGCAATAATTTTCTCAAGCACATCGGGACGGATCGCACGCACCATATCTGTGCCGATATAACCTGGAGACACGGTGTTGACCGTCACGCCCTTGCTTGCGACCTCAAGCGCCAGTGACATCGTAAAACCATGAATCGCG
>Ga0247843_1008682_pt1 | contig 11690 bp, 10 predicted proteins | sample LaCruzMarch2017__FD_192420 | JGI IMG/M metagenome (GOLD analysis project Ga0247843, IMG submission 192420) | Freshwater microbial communities from meromictic Lake La Cruz, Castile-La Mancha, Spain - LaCruzMarch2017_8m | ecosystem: Environmental > Aquatic > Freshwater > Lake | place: Spain...
AGCGTTGCTTAGGGCAGGGTTCATAAGTCTTGGTTCAGGTCTCATACTACCTCCAATAGTTCTCATTACTTTATTAGCGACTTGTTGTCCCATTTTATAAACCCCTGCGCCGTTTAATTCCGCTTTTTTTGCTCTACTTTTCCCAAAAGTAGAACCAATACCTCTACCAAACTTCGCTCTAAATATGTCTGCTAAATTAGTATCGTCAATAAATATCTTGCGTTGTTTTGGAGTATTTGCTGGAGGGGTTTTTGCTAAGTCATTATAATTAACTTTATCTCCTACTTCATACTTACCTACATTTGAAATTGCTACTAATCTATCTATTAAATCAGGGTTCGCTTTAAAAGTTGCTTTGATTTGAGTTAAAGTAGCAGTTGGAACACCGACTGATGAACCTAAACTTTCAGTAGTAGTTCCAGTTATATCGCTAATTTGAGATAAAGTAGGAGGTATTCTAACTACTCCTGTAAGTTGGGCATAAATTGTTTGTTGGTCTGGTGTTAATCTTCTTGGGTCTCCGCCTGTTGCTACTACTGTTTCTGCTGCTTTTCTATCTCTTTCTTGTCTCAATCTCGCCGTTCTTTGCGTTGAAGTTTCTAAGTAGGGAATATCTTCCCCTACGACCCCTTGTTTTTCTTCTTCTTCTAAGTAGGGAATATCTTCCAAGTAGGGAATATCTTCCCCCTTTTGCTTCGCTAAGACCCCTTGGACTTCTTCTAAAGCGGTTACTTGTCTAACCAATCTTGGAGCAGGAGGGACGCCTGCTTGTCTATACGCTGCTGATAATTGTTGTAATTCTGCTCTACTTGGAACTGATGCTGCTAAATCATTAATCTTCTGTATAATGTCTCTGCGTTCAATATTAGAACTTTCTTGTAATATTCTTGCTATATTATCTACTTCTCCTCTTGTAGGTATATTTCTTAACTTATCCAGAATTTCTTGTATTAGTTGAAATTGATTAACTGGAGGTAAAGCGCCGATTGCTGCTAATTGTTGTTGTCCTAAAACAATATCTCTTAACTCTGCTAATTTATTAAGCGCTTCTTGACCTATGTAACCTTGAGTTTCTGCTCTCTGTCTAATATATTCAATAATAGCAGGGTCAGGAATAATTGCTCTCAATTCTGCTACATTATTAATCAAAGCGTTAATACCTTGTTTAACCGCCCCTGATGAATTAGCGTCTAATCCTCTTGAAGCATTAAGATTTTCGTTATATTCTCGTAAGTATTCTAAGAAAAAGGTTGGAGTAATCAATCTTGGGTTAAATCGTTTCTTAATATCTGTTTCAATAGCAGGGAAACTTACATTAAACATTCTTAAAACATCAGGTTCATTTATTAAGTTGGCGGTAATTTGTTGCGCCTCAAGGTCTCTAAATCCTAATCTAATAAGGTTGCTTCTTGCGTCGCTTTCTTGTTTCCCCATATCTGCTAAAAGTTGGTCTGGTGTAGCATCTTGAACTGATGTTGGTTGTATAACTTCGCCTTTCTTAACTGCCTTTCTCGCTGCTGAAATATTAGCATCATTAGCAATAGCAATTCTTAGGTATTCATCTTGGGTAATCATACCCTTAGTATAATCGCTGTTCCTTAATCTTGGAGGTATTATATACGACATTATAATATAGGTTTAGATAAAAATATACTTTTAAAAAAAGTATAGCAAAAATTAATGTATATTTACGAAAACTATAACATTTCTAAACTTTTTTTTAGGGAACTCGTCGTTCCCCTAAGACCCCATACTTCTCAAAATCATATGTTTTAAGAAAAGGGGGTAAGGGGGAAAATCCCCCTACATTATATCGTCTATCTCATAAACCGAGTTGAAATTCTTTCTAAATCGCTCTTCCTTATCTCCTTCCAAGTCAATCAATAAGAAGTCTTGTTTGGATTGCGTAGCATCATCGTATATCTTCTTCAACATTTTCTTATCAATACCAAGCGAACATTCCCTCGCAATCATAGTCAAGTTTTTCATACTGGATACTTGTTTAATGATAAGATAAGTAATATTGTCTCTAATCAATTTTGGGACTTGATAAAAGGATTGACTAATATATACAAGCGAACAATTCTTCTTTCTTGCTCTAATGAAATAGTCGGCAATTGGTCTCTGTTGTTTAGCAGGTTCATTTACTAAGTCATCAAGTATAATTAAGGTATTTTGTTCCTTATCCATTTGGTCTAAGTCAGGTAAGTTTTCTAAACCTTCAGTAATTTTAAGTCCATCTTCTTTTAATTTATCCTCTAAATAGTTATATAATGGTTCGTCTTTGTTTTTGGTTGTTATATAGATATTCTCAAAAGTATCAGGCATATTGTAAATCAAGTTCAATAGCGTCTGGGTTTTTCCTGAACCAGAATTTCCAGCGATTATCATACGGAAAGGCAATTTAATGCGATGCTTGTCGTAATGAGGATTATGGGTTTTTAGCAAATACTTCTTAGGTATTTTCTTATACCAATCAATCAGTTTTTGTTTAGTATCATCATTAGACATTAATATAATATACTATTAGAATAAAATATTAATAAGTTTTTGCTATACTTTTTTTAAAAGTATATATATATAATATGAGTGCTTCAAATCCTCCTGACCCTAATGTAAATACATTTAACAACTTATATTGGATTAGTGGCGATACTGCCTTAACTCAAGATGTAGCAGACAAAAGATACTTACGCTTCCCAACAGCGCAAGGAACAGAGAACTTAGCAGCGATTAATGTTAATGGAATAGCAGGTTTTAATGACGAGATAGTCCAAACTGGAGCAACTAATAATATTCTTCAAGACTTAACAACAAATACAAATCAAAATTTATTGAAAGCAACTGATATATATGGCGACCTTAACTTAAAGAAACCTACTACTACTACTGGTGGAACATTAACATTATACGATATTGTTGCTGGTGTTAATACAAATCAAATATATACATCAGGAACTACTTTGGAGATAGTCAATTCAAACAATAGCGGAACAATTAATTTTAATACGAAAGATGGAGCAGGAGTTTCAACAACTCCATTACAAGTTGCTTCTACTTTAACAACTTTGTCTAATCCTGTTTCTCTTACTTCTGCTACGCCTCCTGTTAGTAGTCAAGTTATACCTGCTACAAATGATAGTTCAACTAAAATTCCTACGACTGCTTGGGTTCAGTCTGCTATTTCTGCTGCTCCTAGTCCGTCTTCATTAACCCTTAATACATTAACAATAAATAATGGTAATGGAACTTCTCAACCGAGTTATGGTATTAATACTAATGGTTGGAATACTGGTGGTTCTCTTTCTTTTACTGGAACAGGTGGAAGGACTGTTTCTGCTTTAGCAACTTTTTGCGCTGGAACTGCTGTAAGGATTGATGCTTGGACGCAGACCATTCCTCCTGCTCGTTCTGCTCTTTATGAAGTTAATTTTACATTTTTTAATGGTTCTAACTGGGGGCAAACTTTTTGCTACTTACAACTTTATCCAAATAGATTTTATAATAATACCTCATTAACTAACGAGTGGAATATTAATAATAAAATACAAGGAAACGCCAATTATAATGTTGGAACTCCTACTTACGCTCCTAATGGAAGAATGTATTGGACTTATCAACAAAACTTTTCAGGGGTTTCAGGTGCGAATGCGTGGATTGTTCCTTTTACTAATTATGTTGAAATATTTTTTTCTATACCTGATAATTCATATTCTTTTGAATGTAATGTCAGGTGTTTAGACGCTACTGCTATGACTTCGCAAGGTAGGTCTTTTCAAGTATATTCTTTCTCTGCTTAGGGTTGCGCCCCTAAGAGACGCTTTTTTAATTTAGCAAAAAAAGAATGGGGTAAGGGGGAAATTCTTTTCCCTCTGTATATATATAATAAATGAGCGGTGTAGAACCTACTAAAATTGATTTTCAAGGTCTTAAAATGATTAGCGAAGACGAAACGCAAACTATTACTTTAAAAATGGACGGAACAAGTAAAGGTGTAATACTTGATTACGACCTAACTACATTACCAAAACAATTCAAAATCACTCATACTGGTTTTAATTGGACTGACGGAAGTGCTAATCATACAACAGGTTTAGAACGATTAGCATTAGTTGAAACCGCTTTTCAGGCAGTAGTATTACCTCCAAATGCTACTACATTAGAAATAAATGATACAATTGAATTAAATGATGGGACAAATAATGCTTTAATAGGTATTGATGGAGGCGGTAATCTTCTTATTGACCCTTCTTTAAATCTTATTGTTAATGGAACTTTGGATATGAGTAACAATGATATTTTACAAGTTGGTAAATTAGGTGTTGGAACGGCTACACCTGCTTCTACTCTTGAGGTAAGAAAAAATGCTTTGGGTTATGCTGGAGTATTTTATAATACATCAGCAACAGGAGAAGGTTTAGCAATAAGAGGAGGAAACACCAGCAGTCAAAATTCATTAGTAGTTCAAAATTACGATGGTAATAATCCAATTTTAATAGCAAGAAGCGATGGTAATGTAGGTATTGGAACAAATGCTCCAGCATTAACTCTTGATGTATCAGGAGGGTCTATAGGTAATTCGGCAGGGGATTTAACGCTTAATGTCAATTCTACAGGAGTTGGCGGTGCGTTAAAAGTGGCAGGAGGCACTGGAGTTTTATCTGGGTTATCAGGTGGCAATTCAGGACAACATTTAGTGATTACAATTAATGGAGTAGTTTATAAAATCAAGTTAGAGTTACCCTAAGGCTTATAATATCTTCTTATAGTATAATATGTTGAGTGAAATATTTTGGATGGCTTTTATTACTACAATTAGCGGTATGTTGCTTAAATTAGCATCATTAGCATACAAGTCAAAATGTAAAGAATGTTCTGTATGTTGTATTAGGGTTATACGAGATACTGAAACAGAACAAGAAGAAATGGAGTTTAGAATAAAGAATAATGTTAAAGAAGATGAAGAAAAAACTTCTGTATAGTATATATGAGCGACGAAGAACCTATTAGTATAAAGAAGGTTGAGATTGAAGGTAAAAAATATCTATTAGACAAAAGAACTACTATTGTTTATGATAGAGAAACGCAAGAACCTATTGGCGTTTTAAAAGATGGTAAAGTTGAACTATATGATGACGATGAAGAGGAAGAGGAAGAATTAAAAGTTGAGTTTAAACTTACTCTTGGAGATTTTCCTGATTGGAAGAAACTTGGTTTTACAAAACTTCCTGAAAAATATTGGGATATTGATACTTGGGACAATCAAGCAGATTTATTAGATTATGAAGATAAAAAACGCTTTATATTTGTTTCAAAACCGCTTAATAGAGATAAAGAAGATGACGACATACAATATCAGTTATTAGTTAAAAAAGATGGTAAAAAGATTGACCCTGTTGGAGTAGTAGTTATTGATAAAAGCGATGACGAAATATTGCTTTTTTTGCCTAATGAAGAGTTCTATATGTTCTTACAATATTTCGGCAGAGGAGATATAGTTGATAATTTATTAGCAACTGGTTTTATTGCTGATGACGATGAAGAAGAAGAGCAAGAAGAGGAAGAGGAAGTTGATGTCAATTTAGAAAAGCGTAAAGAGATGGAAGATGTTTTAAGACAACTTGGAGAATTATATACAAGACTAAAACAAGAGTATCAAGATGATAAAACGCCTGTCAGGTTAAAAGAAGCGCAGAAAGCAAAAAAGATTTTACAAAAGAAAAAGGAAGAATATATTGATTTTGTTAATTCTCTTGATAATAAGAAAGGAACTGGTAAAGTTGTAGCGTTAGGAGTTCCAAAGGTTCGCCAGAACCTGACTTTACAAGCAGAGAAAATACCTAAGCAAGATGATATATGGAAATGGTCTAATCCTGATAAAGTTGCTGAAATGGCGAAGAAGTATTTAGGTGATATGGCGGTAGTATTTCGTTCTACAAAACCTAAAAAAAAGTATATGATTTTTGACCCTGATAATAAAAAATGGGTTTTCTTTGGGGAGATGAATTTTGAAGACTTTACTAAACATAAAGACCCTAAGCGTAGAGAGAACTACTTAACGAGAACAGCAGGTATAAAAGGCAATTGGAAAAACAATAGATATTCAGCGAATAATTTGAGTAGGGAAATCTTATGGTAATCCATTTTTTAGAAAAATGGAGTTAAATATTTTTATAAGAAGTTTTTGCTATACTTTTTATAAAAGTATAATATATAATGCCTTATGTTATGAGAAAGTTGCCTAAACAGGACTTATACAGAGTTTATAATGCGAAAACAAAAGAAGTTCATTCTTACGGAACTACATTAGAAAATGCTAAAAAACAGATTACTTTATTAAATATGATTGATGCTGGAGTTCCTTTAAAAAAAGGAGGCGCAATATCTCAAGCAGAAAAGATTGAAATAGCGAACCAAATTAAACCTATTACAGAAGAAGAAGCAGAAAAAAGTTATTTAGACCTTGCTGATGAAAAAACAATCCCTCCTACTACTTCAAGAAAAGGAAACGAGTTTATTGATTATTTTACATTCTTAGAACGATTAGAAACAGAAGGAAGTAAAGGTATATCTTTTTGGGAGTTTTGGAAAAATAAGAACTTCTATATGAAAAAACAATATGTTAAAAACTTACTTACTTATTTAAGTAAAGGTAAAAAGAAAGACCTTGCGAAAGATTTATATACAGTTTTTGGGTTATATTTTGGCGCTCCTATGATATTCAAACCTGTTATTGCTATGAGCGTATATGCGAAGTATAAACCTACTTCCATATTAGATTTTACTATGGGTTGGGGAGGTAGATTAGTAGCAGCAGCAGTATTAGATATACCAAACTATATCGGTATTGACTTGAATAAAAACTTGGAGAAACCTTATACAGAAATGGTTAAAAAAATGAAAGAACTTGGGACAACTACTAATATAAAATTAATGTTTAAAGATGCTCTTAAAGTTGATTACTCAAAGTTAGATTACGATATGGTATTTACATCTCCGCCATATTATAATATTGAGATTTATAGAGGAACGAATAGAATGACAGAAGAAGAATGGAATAACGAGTTTTACAGACCATTATTTACGAAAACTTGGAAGCATCTTAAAAACGGAGGTCATTATATAATTAATGTCCCTTCATCTGTTTATGAAAATGTTTTAATAGATTTATTTGGAAAAGCAGATACATTAATACCTTTAGGTAATAAGAGGCCTATGGCGAAAAAATTAAAACAAGCAGTTTATACAGAATATATGTATGTTTGGAAAAAAACTTCTAATTCTAATATACAGATGAAAGGAAAAGGAGTTGAAACCGATTTATTTGATAATGACAAGTTAGGGAAACCTGTTTCTATACCTGAAATCAATAGTATTGATGTAATTTTACCAACTTATATGTATAAAAGATTACCTGATATTAAAAAGAAAGATGGAACTATGAAACCGCCTCAGTATAGATTTAGATTAGTAACTCCAACTACCAAAGCAAGAAATCTCGCTTCAAGAATGAGACAAAATGTAGTCAATTTAGAACGCAAACCTGTTGCTTCTCCGTCTGCTGATATTGAACCGCAAATATTAGGAGAATTACCAAAATTAAAAGAGTTCTCTCCTGCTGATAGAAAGAAGATTGAAGAATATTACAAACAAGTTAAAGCAGAAGAAAAGAAAGATAAAAAGGATATTCCAAATCAACCTACAAATAATAGACAAAGAGGGTTTCCTTTACCCTGCGATAAGCAAAGCGACGGAGTTTCTCCAAGACCTAAAAAGGTTAAAGCGCCAAAAGAACCAAAACCAGTTGGAAGACCAAAAGCAGATAAAATAACAACTGAAAAGAAACCAAGAGGCAGACCAAAGAAACAACCAAAAAAAATACAAATTATTAATCCTGAAGTCGTTTTAGAAGAAGGAGATGTTGTATTTCCTGATGGAAGTTCTATTAGCGAATTATCCAGTTTAGCAAAAGACAAAACTATTTCCAGTTCTTCAAAATCAAGTAAATCAAAATCCAGTAAATCAAGTGCTTCTTCAATTGATACTGATAATATAAGTTTAGACGATGCTGATGTTGAAGACTTTTTAACAAAATACGGAATTAAAAAAGGTAAAGGTATAGAAAATAAAATCTCTACTAAAAGTATAGGAATGAATAGTTGGATACAACATACTAAACAATTCGCCGCTAAGAAAGGAATTAAGTATAATGAAGCATTAAAAGACCCTGAAAATAAAGCGAGTTATAAGAAAGGTGCTGGAGTTTGTATGGGTTGCCCTAAAGGTTATAAATGCGGAGGCGGAATTATTGATGAAGCAGCAGCAGCAGGATACGCCGACCAAGTATTAATCGCTGACGCTTATAACCAAAAGAATTTAGGCGCTCAAAAGCGTTATATATCTTTGTAAATATTAAGAATAATTATATTGTTTAATATTTACTTACATTCCTTAGCATTCTTCAACTCATTAGGCATAAATGAACCTTTAGATGAGACTACTTGAGTGCCGAATATCTGTTTAACAAATCCCTTTATCTTTTCCTCATTATATATAGTTCTATACTTACCTTCTAATGATTGACTATAACTATCCATTATCTTCTTAAACTTATCTACTAACTCAAATGCTCTATCTTCGTATTCAATTAAGTCTCCAAGAATATAAGTAGGTAATGGGTGTAGTTTCATAAATCCTTCATCGTTCTCCTTATAGACTTCTACCATTCCCTTAAATAAGACGCAAACCGCATAACAATTAGTCATATATAAACAGAACTTTACCAACTCCTTTTGAGTAACCTTTTCTTTACCTTCTACGAACTTTTGATATATAGGAGAAACATTAACCGCTAAACTCATTCTACCTAAATCCGTAAGACATCCCTTATGGTCTCGTTCTATGTAATCTAAAATAGTTCCTAAATATTGTAAAAAGTAGTAATCATTCGTTATATCCTTTTGAGTAAGCAATCTGTATTCAACAACTCTATTAAATAGTTTTTCCTCTGCCGTAAGTTCTTTAGTCTCTTCAGTCATTATAATATACGATAATATAATAATTTCCTAAAACAAACTAATTTTGCCCTTTATTAGAATATCTTGTATAGAAAAAAAACTAACTTAAATTATTTTTAAAATTACAATAAAACTACTACAAATTTCTATCTACTTTGTTTTTCCTTGTCCTGCTCGTCCATCAATCTTAATCCATTTAAGTTCTCCGTCCTCATCAATCCAAGTATTATAATTGTTTCTAATATAGGCGCATCCGCTTCCTCCGCAATATAGGATATGACTTTGAGGATATTCGCTTCTCCATCCGCAGTCCTTACATTCGCCGTCTTCTTCAAACCATTCTGCTAAGTCGTCCATAGTTTCTTCTTCTTCTTCGCTACTGGTTTCGCTACTAATATCTTCCCAATATATAAAGTCAGGAGTATCAGGTTTAGACTTTGAGGCATTAACTTCTAATACCCAGCAATATACTCTATGGTTTAACCAATCAGCAAACCAGCAGTTCCAACCGATATTCTCTAATGCTCTGGTAATATCATCTGTAATATGCTTAGGTAATGGGTTCTCAATCTTATATAACTTTCTAAGAGTAGCAATACGCTTCTCGCAAATTTCTTCATCAGTAGGGCAGTTATAGTTCGCAGACATCTCTATACTTTGATTTGCTTTTTAACTTTGCCGTTTTTTTATTTCAATTTTTTTTTAAATTATGGGTATATACAAAAATGCGCTTTTTTGATTTGTTGCTTATTTTAAAAAAAAATTGAAATAAAATATTACCATAATAGTAATAGTATATTGTATTGTAGAATGTCCGCTTTAAACGAAATGAATATTATTATTGCTGAGGTAGTGCCTGATGTAGAGGCGAATGTTGTTGAGGAATTACCTATTACTATGGCGGAGTTATTAGAAGAAGACTTCGGTAGTGATGATGAGGCAGAGTTTCTACAGGGTGTCTTAGAGATACAGACTGATATTGAGAATGTTATTCTTAGTGATAATCCTGAAGAGTTCTTATTGCCTACTGAAGACGAATTGCCCCCTGCTCTACTACTACTTGAAAAGATTGATTTGTTAAAGAGTTATAAATTTGCTGACAGAACCTTAGCGAGAATGGAGCGCAGGGTTAGAGGCGAGAATGAAGTTGTAAGAACCTTTGTCAGTGAGACCGATAAAATTAATAATCCCAACTATAAACTTTGTCCTCTATGTAGTAGAAGATTTGCTATTTCTTATCTTGGAAGACATATCGGCAACGAAGTATGTAAGAAAGTTTCCGTCGCTCAAGGACTAAGACCTGCCGACAACAAGCATAAGAAGGTAAGTGATAAAATATATGCTGCTTGTCTTGACCTTGAAGACCTTGTCGCAAGAAGCGTTCAGTATAAAAAGTCAATTGAACCTGAACTTGAGGAAGAAGATAATTAGAATAGTTTAGTTTTGTAGAACCTTGTAATTGTAATTAATTAAAAAGTTAAGTTTTTTTTTATTTCAGGGTATAATCAAAAATGCGCTAATTTAATTAGTAAGGGATTTAAAAAAAAAATTGAGATGAATTTTAAGTTAGTATGGAAAGGCATATAACCCCATATACCGCAAACCGAAAGTTGAAAATGTCCGCTCAAATTGAATTACCAGTTGCCGTTGCCGTTGTTGTTGATAATCAAGTGTCCGTTGAGGAGCAGATTATTAATATTAAACCAAAGCGTAAGTATGTCCGTAAGGCAAAAGTCGCAGAAGAACCAAAGAAAAACCTAAAAATGGAAGATAGTGAAGATGAAGATGCCGAAACTACGACTAATGATGAAGTTGAAAATATTGAGAGAGAAGTCGCATTTAGACAGGAACAAGAAGACGAAGTTGCCGAGCAAATCCAAAACCTACAAAATGAAGATGTTGTTGATGATATTGAGGAGCAGGTCAAGGAACTCCAACAAAAGCAAAAGGAAATCCAAGACCGCCTAAAACTGCTGGAAACCGCCAAGAAAGTCAAGAAGGATATTAGCGACTATCGTAAAACCCTGATTGACAACCGCAAAAAGTCCATCAAAACCTTTGAGGGATATATTGCTGGATTTCAGGCGGATATTGAAAAAGCAAAAGGCGAGTTGGAGGCGATTGATGGATTACAGGACGACGAATTGAGTGAAATGATTATGACTGACCCAAATGTCATTAGAGAAACTCAGTATTGTCACTCAAAAGTCAAAAAGTCCGCTGTTCGCAAAACTCCTGCTAAAAAAAAAGTTGAGAAAAAGGAAGACGATGATTCATCATTATCATCAGGCGAAAAGAGTGATAAGTCAAAAGCATACTTTCAGCGTAAGGAGCAGTGGAACTATATTCCGCAAGGAACAAAGTTGGAATTGATTTACAACAAGTCAAAACGCATCTATACTAAGAAGGGCGACGGATTAGTTGATGAGGAAGGTAAGGAATATAAAAGTTTGAATGATGCTGTCAAAAAGTATAAATTATCCATCGGCGATACAAAGGGATTTGGTAGTGCTTGGAGTTTGTTTAAAGTCGTAGATTAACATCATAAGAATATTAGATTGTAGATTAGCGTATAAAATTTTAATTCTTTATAAACTTAATTAATAATAAAATGAGATGCCTGATGGTGTCCTTTTTTATTGACGGCGATATTGTATTTTTGCGCTTTAACGC
>Ga0247843_1008684_pt1 | contig 11688 bp, 10 predicted proteins | sample LaCruzMarch2017__FD_192420 | JGI IMG/M metagenome (GOLD analysis project Ga0247843, IMG submission 192420) | Freshwater microbial communities from meromictic Lake La Cruz, Castile-La Mancha, Spain - LaCruzMarch2017_8m | ecosystem: Environmental > Aquatic > Freshwater > Lake | place: Spain...
CCCGTGCTCGCCGAACGCCTGGCCATCCGGGAGGACCCCGTGGTGGAGCTCCTCTTCCGCGAAACGGCCCCGGGCCTGCGTTCCGACCCGATCACCCATCGGCTGCTGACCGGTTCAGCCCCCTGCGATGCCACCCAGCTTGATCAACAGGTGCGTCAACGCTTCTTCACCGGGTACTGGGAACGCTATGACGTGCGCCTGTTCGCCATCGGGGCGGACGGGCAGTTGCGCTGTGCCACGGACAACATCGCCCCACAGAGCTTCAGCGGGAAGGTCGATGACTTCAATGACCCCATGGCCCTGGCCGACATGCCCGACCTCTTCATCGAGGAACAGCCCGGCCGCAGCCCCTTCTACCATGCGCGCATCGCGGTGATGCTCAACGATAGCACCCCCCCCGGACAGATCATCCTCGAGCTCCACCCCCGCTCCGCTTCCCAGGGCCCCGGCTTCCCGGACCTGCTGCTGGCCGGTGATGACCCCCTGGCGCGCCGGGCCGAACGCTACAGCGTGGCACGCTATGAAGGTGGCCTGCTCGCCGAACGCACAGGACGGGTGGACCATCCCCTCCGCTGGCAGCGGCCGATACCCACCAGCGGGCTCCTATGGTACACCGACCGGCAGACCCGATTCCTGGCCAAGGGCGACCCGGCGGGTACCCTCATCGTGCTGGGCTCCACCGAACCCTCCCTCGTGGACCACGCCACCACCTTCAGCTACCTCTTCGCGCTCTTCGGCACCCTGGCCATCCTCGCACTAGGCCTGCGCACCGCCTTCCGGGGACGCTCACCGCTGGACCTGGGCATCAGTGCCAAGGTCCGGCTGGCCCTGCTGCTCTTCGCCGTCATCGGTCTTTCCTTCTTCGGGGTCGGCACCCAGCGCCTCCTTGCCGAGCAATATGAACAACGCTTCCATGCCGCCATCCTCCAGAAAGCGCGGTCCGTGGGTCAGGAGCTCCATCAGCGCTTCGCCGGTGAACCACCGCTGAACAGCAGCCACGTGCCCTACCTCGAACACTTGCTGGCGCGGTCCAGCAACGTGTTCTTCACGGACATCACCGTGTATTCCGCCCAAGGCCGCATGCTCGCCAGTTCGCGGCCGCAGATCTTCTCCAACGGCCTCCTCGGCCGACGCATGGACCCCATGGCCTACGTACAACTGGCGCTCAACAACTCCAGCGGATACGTGCACCAGGAAGCCATCGGTTCGGCCACCTACCGCACCGCCTATGTGCCCCTGCACGACCGCGGCGGAAGGACCCTGGCCTACATCGCCCTGCCCAGCTTCGCCGACCGGGCCCAACAGGAGGAGGAACGCGGCGGAGTGCTCATCGCCGTGGTGAACCTCTTCGTCCTGCTCTTCGCGCTCAGCGTGCTGGTGGCCGTGTTCATCAGCAACTGGACCACCCGCCCGTTGGACCTGCTGAAGAACGCCCTCAGCCGGGTGGCATTGCAAGGCGCGAACGAGCCCATCCGCTACCGTGGCGATGATGAGGTGGGACAACTGGTGGAGGTGTACAACCGCAAGGTGGAGGAGCTGCACGCCAGCGCCGAAAGACTGGCCCGCAGCGAACGGGAAAGCGCGTGGCGCGAGATGGCCCGGCAGGTCGCGCACGAGATCAAGAACCCGCTCACGCCCATGAAGCTGGGCATCCAGCACTTTCAACGCACCTGGAGCCCGGAAGCGCCCGATGCCGCCGAACGCTTGGAGCGCTTCAGCAAGGCCATGGTGGAGCAGATCGATGCGCTGAGCAACATCGCCGGGGAGTTCAGCAACTTCGCCCAGATGCCCCGCACCCAGGAGGAGGACCTGGACCTGGCCGATGTGGTGGACGCCGCGCTGGCCCTGATCGGAGCGTTGGACAAACACTTCACGCTGGAGCGGACCCCCGGGGAGACCCTGCCCATCCGTGCCGACCGCGAACAGTTGCTGCGCGTGTTCAACAACCTGCTGAAGAACGCCGAGCAGTCCATCCCCGAAGGCCGCGTGCCGAACATCACCGTGGTGCTGCGGCGCACGGACGAACAGGTCATCGCGGAGGTGCGCGACAACGGCAGTGGCATCGCCGAGGCGGACAAGAAACGCATCTTCCGGCCCAACTTCACCACCAAGAGCAGCGGCATGGGACTGGGCCTCGCCATGGTGCAACGCATCGTGGAGGGCGCCGGTGGCAGGGTATGGTTCGAGACCCGGGAGGGACAAGGCACGATATTCTTCGTGGCCTTGCCCCTGCGGAAGTAGCCGATACCTTTGACCGTGTCACTCCGGGCCCACTGAGCGAAGTCGAAGTGCCCGGAGCCGACCAAAGTCCATATTGAATGTCGTACCAGAACCTCCTCATCGCCGACGCCGACACGATCCGCGTCATCACCATCAACCGTCCCGACCAGCTGAACGCGCTGAACCGCGCCACCATCGACGAGCTGGACCGCGCGCTCACCGAGGCCGAGGGCGACAGGAACGTCCGTGTGCTGGTGATCACCGGTAGCGGTGTCAAAGCCTTTGTGGCCGGTGCCGATATCAAGGAGTTCGCGCATTTCAGCGTGGAAGAGGGCAAGGCCCTGAGCGCCGATGGGCACAACAAGCTCTTCAGCCATGTGGAGCGCCTGAACAAACCCGTCATCGCCGCCGTGAACGGCTTCGCATTGGGTGGCGGTCTTGAACTGGCCATGAGCTGCCACTTCCGCGTGGCCAGCGAGACCGCCAAACTGGGCCTGCCCGAAGTGGGCCTGGGCGTGATCCCCGGCTACGGTGGCACACAGCGCTTAGCGCAACTGGTGGGCAAGGGCAAGGCCATGGAGATGATCCTCCTCGGCAGCTCGGGCATGATCCCCGCCACCGAAGCCCAACAATGGGGCTTGGTGAACCACGTTGTACCTGCTGACCAACTGCTCAGCACCTGCATGGAACTCGCCAGCAAGATCGCCCGCAACAGCCCCACCGCCCTGGGCGCCGCCATCCGCGCCGTGAACGCCGGCTACGAACCCGGCGCCGACGGCCTGCAACGCGAGATCGAGGAGTTCGGCAAATGCTTCGGTACCGCGGATTTCAAGGAGGGAACGAGGGCGTTCATGGAGAAGCGGAAGGCGGAGTTCAAAGGTGACTAAACCACGGATACACACGGATCAACACGGATGAAATGCCTACCTCCAGGTATCATTTTTGGGAATGCGCCGATCCGTGTCCATCCGTGTCCTCCCGAGGCCTCGGGACGTAGTTGAACTGCTTTGAGCGCCCTCCGCACCCTCGCCGGCCAGACGGCCATCTACGGGCTCAGCAGCATCGTTGCGCGCTTCCTCAACTTCCTGCTGGTGCCGCTGTACACCAGCAAATTCGTGTTCGAGCCGGCCGAATTCGGTGTAGTAACTGCGCTTTATGCGTGGACGGCCCTGCTCAACGTGGTGCTCACCTTCGGCATGGAGACCACCTTCTTCCGCTTCGCCGTCAAGGACCATGTGAAGGACAACCCCGACGGCGGGCGGGTGCTTTACGCCACCGCCACCTGGGGCCTCTTCTTCCCTGCGCTCGCCTTCATGCTGCTCGGCGGGCTGTTCTCCGCCCAGCTCGCGAACGGTCTGCACTTCGGCGATCACGCTAGCGCCGTGCTGCTGCTCGTGATGATCATCGGCATCGATGCCATCACTACCATCCCCATGGCGCGGCTGCGGCAACAGGGACGGCCGTGGAAGTACGCGGCCATCAACATGCTCAGCGTGGGGGTCAACATCGTGCTCAGCGTGTTCTTCTTCCTGTACTGCATGAAACAGTACAACATGGGCCAGAGCAACGCGCTCATCGATGCGGTGTACGATCCTTCTTTCGGGGTGGGCTATGTGTTCGCCATCAACTTGGTGTCCACGGCGGTGAAACTGCTGGTGCTGCTGCCCTCGTGGCCCAGCTGGAAACCAATGGACAAGGACCTGCTGCGCGCCATGTTCACCTTCGGCGCACCGCTGATGATCGCGGGCCTCGCCGGTATGGTGAACGAGACCGCCGACCGCGTGATCCTGAAGTACCTGTTGCCTGCCGATGTGGCCGACAGCGAGATCGGCATCTATGGGGCATGCTACAAACTGGCGGTGCTCATCACGCTCTTCATCCAGGCCTTCCGCATGGGCGCGGAGCCCTTCTTCTTCAGCCATGCCAAGGAGAAGAACAGCCGCGAAACCTTTGCCCGCATCATGAACATCTTCGTGGCGGTGTGCATGAGCGCCTTCCTGGTGGTGATGCTCTTCCTGGACCTCTTCAAGTGGTTCATTCCCAACCCGGCCTACCACGAAGGGCTGCGCGTAGTACCCATCCTGATGCTCGCCAACGTGTTCCTGGGCATCTACTACAACCAGAGCGTGTGGTACAAGCTCACCGACCGGCCGCGTGTGGGCAGTGCCATCAGCCTGATCGGTGCGGCCATCACCATCGTGCTGCTTTTCGCCCTGATACCGCGCATGGGCTACATGGGCGCGGCCTGGGCCACCTTCATCTGTTACTTCAGCATGGCGGCCATCAGCTACGTGTGGGGGCAGCGGCACTACCCGATCCCCTACAACGTGAGCCGCGTACTGCTGTACATGGCGGGGGCAGTGGTGCTTTGGTGGGGATCCTCGGCTGCGCTTGGAGTGACAAGCCTGGGAGGTTTGTTGGAATATGGGCTGCGGGCGGTGGTTCTGGCGGGGTACGTGGCAGTGGTGTGGAAGTTGGAACGTGGAGCATTGAGGGTATAGCACGGCGCCGTTGTACGTACTCGCTTCATGATCACGTATCTTTGGTCTTCATGAAGAAGAAGCTCACCCTTAGCATCGAGGAATCGATCGTGCGAAAGGCCAAGGCGAACAGCCGGAGGCAAGGCAAGAGCGTGAGCGAATTCTTCGAGGAGGTGGTTGAACAGGCCACCAGCGGGAAGAAACCAGAACGAAAGTCCTGGAGCGAGGTCTGGGGCGGTACGCTTCAACTTACCGAAGCCGATGCCGTACGGGATGATCGCATGGGTCACTTGGTGCGCAGGGCCAAGGCGAAAGGAGCACGGGCCAAGCAGAAACGTGCCTGATGCGCGTGCTCATCGATAGCGATGTGGTGATCGCTGCCATGGCGGGCACCGAGGACCAGAGCGCCGCCAGTCAAGAGGTGATGGATGCGTTGGCCCATGGCCGCTTCACCGGACTGACCTCGCCGATCCTGATGGCCAACATCATGTTCGTGCTCAGCAACAAGTGGCGCATAAGCCGCAAACATGTGGACCGCGATCGCGTGGTGAAGGCGATGAACAGCCTCCTGCCCTTGTTCACCATGTTGCCCGTTTCGAACGCAGACTTCTACGCAAGCTTCGCCAGTGAATTCGTCGACCTGGAGGACGGTGTGCAGCACTTCGCCGCCATGCATGCCACCGGGGTGGATGCCATCGTTACTTGTAATACCAAGGATTTCGCGGTAAGTCAGATCCCGGTGATGGAACCCTCGGCTTTCATTGGTGGAGATCTGGTTTGTTGAATTGATCAGATGCGGGTGCGCATTCCGACTTTTGTCCCATGAATGAGTTCGCCATCCGCATTATCAACAAAAGCCACCACCCGCTCCCCTCCTACGCCACCCCCCACAGCGCCGGCATGGACCTGCGAGCGAACCTCGATTCGCCCATCATCCTTGCCCCTGGCGAGCGCGCGCTGATCCCCACCGGGCTGCACCTGGAACTGCCCGAAGGCACCGAGGCCCAGGTGCGGCCACGCAGCGGACTGGCCTTCAAACACGGGGTCACCGTGCTGAACAGCCCGGGTACCATTGATGCCGACTACCGCGGCGAAGTGGGTGTGCTGCTGATCAACCACGGGCAGGAAGCATTCACCGTGAATGATGGTGAACGGGTGGCCCAATTGGTGGTGGCGACCTATGTCAGGGTTTCATTCGCAGAAAGTGCGGACCTTCGCGCCACTGAACGAGGAGCGGGCGGCTTCGGACACACCGGCACCCGCTGAGCGAGAACCACTTGGAATGAAGATCATCGTCCCTATGGCGGGCATGGGCAAGCGCATGCGCCCACACACCCACACCACCGCCAAACCCCTGCTGCCCATCGCCGGCAAGCCCATTGTACAACGCCTTGTGGAGGACCTGGCCGCCGTGGCCGGGGAGCCCTTGGAGGAGGTGGCCTTCGTGGTCAACCCCGCCTTCGGTGTGAAGGTGGAGAACGAGCTGATGGAGATCGCCAAGCGCGTGGGCGCCAAAGGCAGCATCCACTACCAGGACGTGGCCCTGGGCACCGCCCACGCCATCCTCTGCGCCGAAAGCGCGCTGAGCGGCCGCGTGATCGTGGCCTTCGCCGACACCCTGTTCCGCGCCGAACTGAAGCTGGACAAGGACTGCGACGGGGTGATCTGGGTGAACAAGGTGGAGGACCCCAGGCCCTTCGGCGTGGTGAAGCTCGACGGCGACGGCATCATCACCGAGTTCGTGGAGAAGCCCCTGGAGTTCGTGAGCGACCTGGCCATCATCGGCATCTACTACTTCGCCGATGGCGAGCGACTGCGCAAGGAGATGCAGTTCCTCATCGACAACGACATCAAGGAGAAGGGCGAGTACCAGCTCACCAACGCCATGGAGAACATGAAGCAGAAGGGTGCGCGCTTCAAGGCCGGGGCGGTGGACGTGTGGATGGACTGCGGCAACAAGAACGCCATGGTGGACACCAACACCAAGGTACTCGGTTTCCTGAAGGAGGACAAGGCACTGGTGAGCCCCAAGGCCACCCTCACCGGCAGCCTGGTCATCTCCCCCTGCTTCATCGGCGAGAACGTCACCCTGGTGAACAGCATCGTGGGGCCGAACGTCTCCATCGAGAGCGGTGCCATCATCACCAACAGTGTGGTACGGAATTCGATCGTACGACCCTCCGTGCAGATCACCGATGCCATCATCGACAACAGCATGCTCGGCGAACGCGCCATCGTCACCGGAAAAGCGATGGACCTGAGCCTCAGCGACGACAGCACGGTGGGCTGAGACCACCACCGCGACCATGAACGACCAACGCCTTCCGCTCCTCGGCCTCTGTGCACTGCTTCTGCTGGGGGCCTGTGGGGGGGCGAAACCGGTCGCGAGCACCCCGCCGGCAGGCGACGTACCACCGGCGGCTCCTACCGATAAACGAGCCGAGGTGATGCGCCTGTTCATGGAGGCCAGCCAGGCGCGCCTCAGCGGCCAAGGCCCCAAGGCCGTGCAGCTCTACCAGCAATGCCTGCGCGTGGACCCCACCAACAGCGCGTCCATGTTCGAGCTCAGCAAGCTCTACCACCAGGGGCAGAACATGCCCCAGGCCGTGGACTACGCCAAGCGCGCCGTGGCAGCCGATAAGGAGAACATCTGGTACCGCTTCCTGCTCGCCGACCTCTACCAGCAGGACCAGCGCACCTCCGATGCCATCGAGGTCTACCGGGGCATCATCCAGCAGTGGCCGGACCGTCATGAGGTGTACTTCGACCTGGCCAACTCCCTCGCCTTCAGTGGCCGGGTGAACGAGGCCATCAAGGTCTACAACGACCTGGAGGCACGCATCGGGCTGAACGACGAGCTGGTGATGCAGCAGTTCGGCATGCTGACCAGCAGCGGCAAGTTCGAGGAGGCCGAACAGCTCGCCCTGCGTGCGGCCGCCGCCCATCCCCAGGAACCGCAATACATCGGCCTGCTCGCCGAGCTCTATGACCAGCGCGGCGACCATGAAAAGGCCCTGCAGCACTACCTCAAGGCCCTGGAGCTCGACCCGGGGAACAGCATGCTGCGCATCGGCCTGGCCGAGCACTACTACGCCACCGGCCGCATGGATGAGGCCTATGACCAGCTGGGCGAGGCCTTCCTGGACCCCGAACTGGACATCGATGCCAAGATGCAGGTGCTCATCGGCTTCTTCGAGATGACCAACAGCGAAGGGGAGAAGCCTGAGGACCGGCCGGCCATGATCTCCCGCGCCTACGGCCTGATCGACGCCCTGGAGAAAGCCCATCCCGAAAGCGGAAAGCCGCACACCATCCACGGTGACTTCCTCCTGCGCGACGGCAAGTTCGCCCAGGCCCGCGAGGAGTTCCGCAAGGCGCTGGAGACCGAGAAGGATCGCTTCCCCATCCACATGCAACTGCTGCAACTGGACCTCCAGCTCGGTGACCACGAGGCCCTGGTGAAGGATGCAGAGGCCGCGGCGGCCCTCTTTCCCACCACTCCGGAGCTCTATCTCTACCAAGGTATCGGCCACTCGCAGCTGAAGCAGCACGACCAGGCCATCGAGGCACTGATCACCGGGCGCGACCTCGTGGTGGACAACCCACCCCTGACCGCCCAGTTCTGGACCAGCCTGGGCGATGCCTACAACGAGGCCGAACGTTACGCCGACAGTGACAAGGCTTACGACAAGGCCCTTGCGCTGGAGCCCGACAACATCGGCACGCTCAACAACTACGCCTACTACCTGAGCCTGCGCGGCGAACAGCTGGAGAAGGCCGAACGCATGAGCAAACGCTCCAACGAACTGGCACCCGGACAGGCCACCTACCAGGACACCTACGCGTGGGTGCTCTTCCGCATGGGGCGCCATGCCGATGCCCGGGTCTGGATGGAAAAGGCCCTCGCCGGGTCGCCACAGCCCGATGGCGTGCTGCTGGAGCACTACGGCGACATCCTCTTCGAACTGGGCGATGCCGCCGGTGCGATGGAACAGTGGCGCAAGGCACAGGAACGAGGTGGTGCCGGTGAGGCCATCGACCGCAAGATCAACGAAGGCCGCCGCGTGGAATGAACATCAAGGGCCTGTCCATCCTGGCGGCCCTGATGGTGGTCGTGTCCTGCAAGCAGGGCAGGCCGCTCACGCTCATCAACCGCGAACTGCCCGCACGCTCCCCCGAAAAGGTGCTGGAGCGCGTGCTGGAACGGGACGTGAAGCCCAGCCAATACTACTCCGCCAAGGCCGCCGTTGAACTCACGATGCCCGATGGCAAACGCAGCTTCAAGGCCCAGATCCGGTCCGTGCACGACAGCGCCGCCTGGGTCAGCGTGGTGCCCGCCCTGGGGATCGAGGTGGCCCGGGTGCTGATGACCCCGGACAGCATCAAGCTGCTGGACAAGGTGAACGACCATTTTTTCATCGGCGACAGCACCAGCGCCATGGCCCGCTTCGGGATGAACCCCGACCTGACCATGCTGCAACGCGCGCTGCAGGGCCTTCCCATCGGCCTGGACCCCGAAGAGAAATACCGCTCCGATCGGGAGGACGGGCAGTACGTGCTGACCAGCAAGGAGAAACGCCGTTTTGTGCGCGCCGCCGAGGACATCACCCCGGGCGACACCCTGGCCCGCGACCGGGACATGGGCGAACGGCGCCTGGAGCGCACCCTGCGCAAGGCCGAGGACAAGGAGGCCATCGTGCACCGCTTCTGGATCGAGCCGGAAAGCTTCCGCATCACCCGCGTGCAGATCAGCGACCTGGTGCGCGACCGCACCGCCGATGTGCGCTACGAGGTGCGCGGCGGGCCCGAGGAGCACTTCATGCCCACCCGCATCAGCATCACCCTCAGCGAAGGCGAACGACAGGCCTCCGGCGTGCTGGAGCTTTCCAAGATCACGCTCGAAGGACCGCTGAGCCTACCTTTCCGCGTTCCGGAAAAGTTCACACCGATGCCCTGATCCGGCACATGGACACGCACACACCCGCACCCTCCCTCCTGGCGAACCTGTCCCGCGTGATGGCGCTCTGCGCCTTGGTGCTGGTGCTTGCCCCTGCCCAAGGGCAGAACCGCAAGGAGCTGGAGAAGAAACGCGAGTCCCTGGACCGGCAGATCCGCACCACCACGGCCCTCATCGACCAGGCCCGCAAGGAGCAGCGCGTCACACAGCAGCAATTGCAACTGCTGGAAAGTCAGATCGATGCACGCGAGCAGCTGATCCGCGCCATGAACGGCGAACTGCTCCAAGTGGACAGCAAGATCAAGGAGGACCAGGCCATGGTCATCTCCCTGAAGGAGGACCTCGAGAAGCTGAAGCAGGAGTATGGCCGCATGCTCCAGTTCGCCTATCGCAACCGCAGCAGCTATGACCGCATGAGCTACCTCTTCGCGGCCAGCAGCTTCCAGCAGGCCTACAAGCGCAGCCGCTACCTGGACCAGATCGCCGCACAGCGTACCCGCCAGGCCGCTCTGATCGAGGAGACACGGCATGAGATCGAGTCCCGCCTCAATGGGCTGAAGGAGCAGCGCGAGGAGAAGAGCCGGATCATGGCCCAGGAACAGGCCGAGAAAAAGAAGCTCGCCGCCGACCGCAACGGCCAACAGAGCGCGCTCAGCACGCTGCGCAAGGAGGAGGGCCGACTGAAGGAGACCCAGCGCAAGCAACAGAAGCAACGCAACGACCTGGATGCCGCCATCCGCAAGGCCATCGAGGAGAGCCTGAAACCCAAGGCCAAGGCCGGCGCCACCAGCAAACCTGCCACGGGCAAGCTGGACCTGACGCTGACCCCCGAGGCCAAGGAGCTCAATGCCGACTTCGAGAAGAACAAGGGCAAGCTGCCCTGGCCGGTGGAGAAGGGTGTGATCACCAGCCGCTTCGGCAAGCAACCGCACCCCGTGCTGCCCGGCATCACCATCGAGAACAACGGTGTGGACATCACCACCGAAAAAGGGGCGGCGGTGCGGTCCATCTTCCGTGGCGACGTCAGCAGCGTGATCGTGATCCCCGGCGCTGGAAAGGCCGTGATCCTGAGCCATGGCGCCTACCGCACCGTTTACAGTAACCTGCGCGAGGTGAGCGTGGCCAAGGGCCAGAAGGTGGACACCAAACAGACCGTGGGCACCGTGCTCACCGATGACACCGGCTCCATCGCCCACATCGAGGTGTGGAAGATCACCGCCGATGGCCTGGTGAAGGTGGATCCCGGGCCGTGGTTGTTGCGGTAGGTGGCCATCCACATACACGCCCGGTCAACTGCACTACCTTTGCCGCACATCCCCCGCCCCCATGGCCCTATCCACCCTTCCCCTCTCCATCCTTCTCGGCGTCGTAGGCCCCTGGCAGATCGTACTTGTCGTGGTTGTGCTGATGCTCTTCTTCGGCGGCAAGAAGATCCCCGAGCTCATGCGCGGCCTGGGCCAGGGCATGAAGGAGTTCAAGAACGCCAAGGACGGCCTGAACGAGGAGAAAAAGGAGGAGGGCAAGTAGGCCCCCGCGTTCCGGCGTGAGCACCACCAAGACCTTTACCGAGGCCCGCGCAGCACTTGCCCAGGGCGCAACGGTCAGCGCCGCCACCGAGGCCGCATTGGCCGCTGCACGTCAGCACGCGGACCTCAACGCCTTCCTTGAGCTCTTCGACGAGAGCGCACTGAAGCAGGCGGCCGCCGTGGACGCCCGCGTGAAAGCCGGTAATGCCGGTGCACTGGCCGGCCTGGTGCTCAGCATCAAGGACAACATCTGCTTCAAGGACCATAAGGTCAGCGCCAGTTCGCGCATCCTGGAGGGCTTCACCAGCCTATACAGCGCCACCGTGGTGGAACGCCTGCTCGCCGCCGACGCGGTGATCCTGGGCCGCACCAACTGCGACGAGTTCGCCATGGGCAGCAGCAATGAGAACAGCGCCTTTGGCCCCGTGAAGAACCCGCTGGACCACCGCATGGTGCCCGGCGGAAGCAGTGGCGGCGCGGCGGCCAGCGTCGCGGCCGGCATCGT
>Ga0247843_1008686_pt1 | contig 11686 bp, 10 predicted proteins | sample LaCruzMarch2017__FD_192420 | JGI IMG/M metagenome (GOLD analysis project Ga0247843, IMG submission 192420) | Freshwater microbial communities from meromictic Lake La Cruz, Castile-La Mancha, Spain - LaCruzMarch2017_8m | ecosystem: Environmental > Aquatic > Freshwater > Lake | place: Spain...
TCACATCGACAAACCAGCGTTCGAAAAGATGTTCCTCATAGCTGATCAAATCGAATTTCCATCTGCGCAGAGGGTCAAGTTGTTCTGGTGTATACATCTTAAATGCATCCTTCTTTTTGTAAGCATAGACCTTTCCAGTTTGACGATCCCGAAGTCGATAATATGGCTCCGGATAAATATCATGTAGCTTCAGCTCATCCGTGCATTCAAAAATATCTCCGTCATATTCATCGTGGCGGAGCACATACTCATACGCATCCTTGTAGCTTCGTGGGAATTTTTGTCCCTTCAGAGCTCCGAAATCCTGCTCATACCGTTCAATGCAGCGGAAGTTATCAATACATGCCACGCAATCTCTGACCGCCCTTTGTCTGAACTTCACATGATGTTCAGATAAGGTGTTTAAGCCCCATTCGTGCAGTGAATGGATGACTTCATTGATAGACTCCTTTTCTAAGTTTTCCATGGTATCGTACTATCTTGAGTGCAGTTTACCATCGATCAACCAACACAATATGTTCAATGTTCATCAGAGGAATAATAAAAATTTCTCAGTGTGAAATTTTCACTCAGTGAAAGTTTCACAATAGAACAGTGGAAATCCGATTGCGGGGATACTGACATTGTCCTCCCGCTGAAATCTGCTGAAAAAACCTCCCATCCTCTTTCTCTCCATCCATCCAGCATCCAGCGACATGCTAGACTCTAGACTGTACCAAGATCCTGCTCAAGCTGTCCTGATCCACTCGTAGGAGAAGTACCCAAATTCTGGATTCTTGTTGTACAACCTCCTCTCTGCCTCACGAAGTGCCATCTCGGTCCATTTGCACATCATGTATTGTGCAGTAGCAACATTCGTTTTTTTTGCGACATCGATCATCTCCGTCTGGCATTGTCATCGATATCTTGATTGCCGCGCCTCGAGTTCCTTGTTATCTTGTTGTGCACCAGCAATGGTGGTGGCGATGTCGTCGCAATGACATTTGTCTTTCTTGACATTGTCATCCACGCCGCCACCCAATTCCTTTTCATTTCAACAAACCCACCTTTTTTGAGTGTTCCCGCCAGGTAGGTAGTGTGGGGGGGGAGGAAGAGATCGTAGAGACGTCCAACATGAACTCCGTCGACCCATCCAGCGTCGGCAGCGCCATCAGCAGAAGGTTCGTGATCCGGACCGCCTTCGTGTTAGTAATAGGTGCAGTACTATCACACAATTATATAGCCATGATGAAATCACTAAATTTGAATGCCGAAAATGTTGCACGTGCTGAATTACACACCACCTTCCCTCCATCGACGACATTGACGAAGGAGAAGTCATTAACGACGAATCTGCATACGAATAGAAACGGCAAGGCTGAGTCGTCGACGATCACTTCTCCAGTCTGTCATCCTCATTTCCGCGCGGCATTGCCCAATACCACCACGGGCTGGTCCACGGCCAAGAAATTTAAACGCCTATACTTTTATCACGTGCGCAAGGCCGGCGGGACGAACTTGGGTCGATACTTCGAAAAGGTCGCCGCACATTATGGATTGACATTCACCATCGTCGAATATGACAATGCCGAATATCCCGGCTCGCGTAATATTGCCGACGATGAAGGCGACGAGGCGACGTTCTACGTCACGCATTTACGCGAACCAATCTCACGCTCCATTAGTCATTTTAAATATCAAGGACGATGGGATTGCGAACAGTTAGTCAAGAATAGTTCCTACGTGCCAAGGGAAGGTACGGCCAAGAAATTAGAAACGTGGAATACAACGACTGGACATGATTATGATCAAGTGCATCCTTGTCAATCACAAAATGATGGTGGCACGACATCGTATAAATTCTTTTTGAGTGCATGTGCCGTCAATTGCTACAGTCAATGGTTCTCTGGATTATCATGTCCATTAGCACTACCAACAAATGACTACGATGATGATGATCGATCGATGGAACAACAATATACAATAGCAAAGTCAAAGTTATTACGATATAACTTTATCGTCCTTATAGAACAATTATCCAACCCCACCTATGTCAACGCCATTGAACGATTCTTTGGTGTACCGGGCGTGTCGAATAGAGACGTACATCCATGGTGTGAGGTTGAGGCACAATATACTAATAAGAAAATTCCCGTACCCTACAATAAAGACACGATAGATGCACTAACACGGCTCAATGCCGTGGATATACAATTATATAATGAAATGACAAATTGTTTACTCAAGAACAACAACGGAGATGACATTGTAGAATCGATTGTGAAACAATTCCCATCATTTGACGCTACGCGTTTCTCGATCGATCCAGCAATACAAATCGATCACGACGTATGGGAACGACGTAATCCAGGACGTGGATACATGACACCGGGTCGTGCATTTAGGGCCAAGTTTGTGTCAAACATTGATGATGTCTCTTCCGATGATGGCGATGATGCTCATGATGATAATAAGATGACACCCGAGGAAATGCGTTCTCCCGCCTGTCGTCCACATTTTAGTGTTGCATTGCCACCGACCAATGGTACCAACAACAACGCCAACGCCGACGCCAACGCCTTTACTACCAATCAAAAGTTTACAAGACTCTACTTTTATCATACGCGCAAGGCCGGGGGGACAAATTTAAAGCAATACTTTCGTAAAGTTGCAAAACATTATGGATTAATATTTGATTATGACGAATATACCGTCGCCGAAGATCCCGGATCACATCACGACGAGTCTACTTTTTATGTTACCAACTTGCGTGAACCGGTATCGCGCTCCATAAGTCATTTTAAATACGAAGGCCGGTGGGATTGCAAACAGTTAGTGAAGAATACTAGTACTTATAATATATCATATATACCCACGGAAATTAATGCTAATACATTAGAGGAAGGATGGATTACAAACTATGGACAAAATGGTATACGCATGGTCCCATGTGCCTTATCCAATGGAACAAAATACTTTAAAATGGTTACATGTGGTATCATGTGTTACATCCAATGGTTCGCAGGACAATCCTGTCCAGTTGGTGATAAACAATCACTCAAGCAGTTAGAGGCAAGGATGCAAAGTGACCCAGCCGAACGTGAACGGTCATTAATGATGCAATACCAGGCGGCACGACAAAAGTTGGGTCGGTACAACCTTATTATAATATCGGAATATCTAAATGATCCAAAATATGTATCAGCGATCGAAGATATGTTTGGTGTACCAGGTGTATCACAACGGTCATACTATCCCTGGTGTGAGGTGGAGTCACATAATGCCAACAAATTAATACCACTGACAATCAGCAATGATTCATTGGTTAATTTGACAACGTCGAATCAATTGGATACCTTTCTATATGATGAATATGCGTCTTGTTTGCAATATAGGATGAAGAAAGATTTTCCCGTATGGGATAGTAGTCGATTTCAAGGAAATATGGAAATACAAAAGGATTATAAAGAATGGGAGTCATTAAATCCACCATATAAGAAACCGTCGCCTATACCACAAACTTGGTTAGACCATCCTGACAATCACAAGTGGGCGAAGAAATTAACGAATAACACAAGTTAAATAATAGTGCAAGATAGGGATGAGGATGAGGGGTCGGAAGTATGTTATTTTTTATATATCAAAGATACACACGCGTCCTCCTCTCAATTCACAACGAGAATAAGAAAGTTGAAATAAAATTGAACGAGATTTATTCCGCGCACAGCGATTTTGTGTAATATTCTTTCGCAATGTCAACTCCCCCTGAAGCCAAGCTGGACAATGCCCGTGCAGAGGATTTGGAGGACTGGAGTCTAACATTTCCTTCCGACCTTCCCGAAAGCGTGGCGTTTGAGATCCCATTAGAGAAGAAGGTGAGCATTTTTGTTTTTCATTAACAAGACTCTTTTTCTCCAACCTCTCGAGTAATCTCATTACTCTATCGTATTCATTGTAGGCAATCAATGCAATTCCCTCGTCGATTCAGATGAGACTTGCAGGACAGGTAGATAGTCCTCGGAATGTGATTCGATTGGAGGACATAGCCAAAAAGCTTGACGACGCGAGTAAACGTAAAAAGGTGGTTTTGGAGGAGGACCTAACCAAAGTCGCCGCCCACAATGCCAAGGCGCATGCCATATTTGAAAAGGCAAAGGAGCAAGAATCTGAGAAACTCAATGCGCTTGAGGCTAGCATCTCATCAAAGCTAAGCAATGCGGAGGCAAAGAAGAATGAAATCACTACATCTTGGGTACAGAAACTGTCGCAGGCCACGATGGACAAACTCCAACGAGGAGCCAAGGCGTTAGTCGACGACGAATGGTCGGCGAAGGAACTTGAAACGAAGATTGACATCAAATCGCTTAAGGCTGATTTGCGTAGGGAGGAAATGAAGTTGGAGAACCAGGAGAAGCTAGCATTGGCGAACCAAGACAAGCTTGACCGAGGCCAGCTCGCGTTGAGCGCTGCCGAAGATGCAGCCAAGCAGATTGATGCTCGTAGTGAGCAGAAGATTATTGCTGCCGATCATCGTCGTGAGATGAATCAAATCCAGCAAACTGCCCGCCTCAATGAGTATTCCGCATTCAAGAAGGAGAAAGCCATTGACGTGATCAAGCAAGACGAGGAGCAACGACGCAAGCTCCTCGTTGAGATTGAAGAGAAGATGAAACGAGCGGATGAACGTAAGGCTCAGGCGATGGCGGAAAAGATCGATGTCATTGCGGCCCAAACGAATGACAAGCTACGTCGAGGAGCTGACGTTGGTAAGGCGTTGAACGAGAAGGCGATGGCGACCAGTATGCAGCTCACGACCAAGGTCGAGCTTGCGAATGCGCGTCGTGAGGACCTCATTCGCGAACAACAGGTGATTCTTAAGGATCTTGCATTGAAGAAGGAGCGACTTGTCATCGACAGGCAGAAGGAGGAGGAGAAGATTAGTGAGGAGATGAGCAAGAAGATTCAATCGAAATTGCTCTCGGCCACTGTAAGGAAGGAGGACATGACGGCGTGTAAGGTAGAGTCAATCAAGACTAGCTACGACACGAAGCAAGCGCGGGCTCAGGAGACGTTGCTCTTGTCTCTTGCTGAAGCAAAGGAGCTACAACGTACGAGTGAAAAGCGATTGGCAAAAGCATACAAGAAAAAGAACGCCATATTGAAGGCAATGGTCGATGAACGAATGGATGAGAATAAGAGTAAGATTGATAAGGTGGAGGCAATGAACCATATCAAGGAGCTTGACGAGATCCAAAAACTCATCGATATCGAGAAGAAACTTTTTGAGGCCAATGAAAAGAGGGACGCGGCCTTGATGGAGAAGATGCCAACGAAGAAACTGCTTTTGCCTTCCCCCCGCCTAACAAACGCGAGCAATATGGAAGAGATTGAAGCTCGCATTGAGCTTGCGAACTTGCGTCGAGAGAATCATTTGGCTGAGAGGGTTGAGAATGCAACGAAGAAGCGCAAGAGTGCTAGCCCCACGAAGCAATTATTCGTTGCAGCGTCACCTATCAGTAGTACTGACAGTGATATCTCCGTGTTGCCAGACTTGATAGAAGGAAATGTCGAAGATCGCGTGAACGAGGATGAGTACGGTCAAACACTCCGTCATGCTCTTCAGTTGATGGGCCTTGTCGATGTCGGAGGCAGTCTGAATATGTACCTAATCATCGGGGGCATCGCAGCTGCAGCATTTGTAGGGTTGATGCTGCTACGAAAGGAGCATTAAATCTCGTTTTCATCATCTTCATTAATATAACAAATTTAGATTGACTTACTTCCAATCATTTGGTTCATGATATACCTACATTGTCAACCTGAAGCGATCTAATGACTTCTTTCATAATGTTGACTATCTACTAACCTCGCTCCTCCTTCGTTTCACCATCATCACTACTTTCATCTTGTCTCCGTCCTCTCTTCCTCCTCTCTTTTCGAAACATTGCCTCAAGCATCTTACGATTATTCTCCTGATTCGTCGCATCACTCACTGCCAAATGCACCCCGCCTAAATGTCCACCAGCACCGACCTTAACCTCATGTCCATTAATGATAGTTTTATCTCCTAATCCTTCGAGCTCTTTAATCCGTAATTTCTCACCCCGTGGACCAATGGAATCCACACTTTTTGATATTGCCCATTGCATAACATACCATCCACCCACGACGGGGATGGTAAAATATACACACCCCATGATTATTTGTCCATACTTTGGTAATGGTACACGCCATGCGGTGTGGACTGTATGTTTAATCTTCTCATGCCTTTCATGGAATGATCGGAGTGCGTCGGAGAAGATTGTCATTTTTGATCCCCCCTTTTTTGTGATGGGGCGCCGAGTGCATGCAGTTGATGCAGAGAAAGATTATGTAATGGCCGGAATTGAACGACTATTTATTGTCTCGCTCCGTTGTGAAATGAAAATGAAGCAAGCAAAAGTTATTAGCATTAGCAGTGCGGTGTTCTTCACCACTTTACTTTCACTTTTGCTCTGGGGAGGTTCCCCGCCAAAAAAGCACATCTACGGAGATAAGAAGATATCCCAAGAAGAGGAGTTTAGAGAATCAATCATGGTACTAAAACCGATTAACGAATACTCAGTACAGGAGGTATCAATGTGGCTCACGGCACAAGGACTTGGTGAATACTCTCCCACCTTCGTTTCTGCTGGTGTTACGGGTGATGTCCTCGTTTCACTAGAGGTGGAGGACTTGAAGAGTGATTTACATTTAAGTGATGAGCATGCCAAGTTAGTATTGTCAAATATTGAATTCATGCTTGACATGGTCCTGGGAGGTGACGCTGCTGCCTCGTCGATAAGAGGGTGCGCTGGAGGAGGTGGAAATGAGAATGGTTTAGAGAATGAACGGAGACTTGCTAGTCAGATCCGTGATCTTCAGAATGAGGTTCGACGTAAGGATGAGCAGATTGCATATCTTACTAATCAGCTTACTGAATCCAGGAGTAAGGAATTTTCCCTACCGCAGCAAATACCACCGCAGTCGGTTGTGGCATTCGCAGAGCCTGTGCAGTATCCACAGCAGCAGTATTATCAACAGCAGCAGATGCAGAATCAGCCATACATTCCTCAGCAGCAGTTACCAGCGTCGTACGTAGCCCCGCCTGCTACTAATACGCAGCAGCCGAACAATACTAACCCTATTATGTACAATCAGCAGCCTGGTTTGCCTCCTCAGCAACAACACTATCAACAGCCAGCTGTTACGTACGATCAATATGGAAATCCAGTCTACACTCAGCAGCAGCAGCAGCATCATCCAACCTCTACCACTTCTGCACCACCAAAGCCATCCAAGGCAGCACTAGCTGTTACTGGAGCAGCCAAGGGTGCCGCCGGAGGTGCGATACGGGGTGCCATCGTCGGTGCAATATTGCCAGGGATGAGTGCTGCCGATGGAGCCAAGGCAAATGCAGCTGTGGGGGCATTAACGGGTGGGGTTGGTGGATTGCGAGGCCGACGACAACATATTCTGTAGATGAAAACAAGTTTGGTGTCGTTCTTGTTTACTTAGATGCTGTCCCCAATGTTGTTGCCACTGTCAAATAGAGTTTAGAGATAAGTTTCTTCCAATTGTTTTACTTCTTGGTTGTCGGTCTTGGTTGGCTTTGAAAAAAAACGGGAATAGCATCATTTCCAGATTCAACTCATCTGCTCATAAATCCAAAATCTAAATACATTGTTACACCATATCTTCTACACTTCGTCGACAACGATTCTCGTCAGATCCCCATATCCATCGTCACCTTATTATCTTCAAACATGACGAATGGAGAGAACGAACGGAGACTTGCTCATCAGATCCGTGAACTTCAGGACGAGGTGCGAAGTAAGGATGAGCAGATTTTATATCTGACTAATCAGCTTAATAAATCGAGAATGTTGCCTCCTCAGCAACAACAACACTATCATCAGCCAGTTGTTTCATATTATGATCAATATGGAAATCCAGTCTACGCTCAGCAGCAGCGGCAGCAGTACCATCCGAAGCCATCCAAGGCAGCACTAGCTGTTACTGGAGCAGCCAAGGGTGCTGCCGGAGGTGCGATACGGGGTGCCATAGTCGGTGCAATATTGCCAGGGATGAATGCCGCTGAAGGTGCCAGGGCGGGTGCAGGTGTGGGGGCATTAACGGGTGGGGTTGGTGGATTGCGAGGCCGACGTCAACATATTCTGTAGATGAAAACAAGTTTGATGCTCATGCTTATGTAGAGTTTAGAGATAATGTGATTCTTCTCATAGATACTTATATTCTCCTACCTCACAACAACCCATCGCAACTTCTTTGAATAAATAATCCGATTTTTACAAAATTCAACAACCATCATCTCCACATTAGCATATGCAGCCTCTTAAATAATATAATACACGTCAACAACAATCTCTCCTCTCCCGCATCGCGTTATCCCCCCTTAATATATATACAAAATGAATCTTATGAATCAATACATTCCCTCATTTGGTCACCTCTCCCTAATGTTGTACCCTAACGCTCCAGCCCAGCCGAAGTGTACCAGTTTAATAGAAAGTAACCGTACCTAATATTAAATTCGGAAAGGCTTTGGCAGACCAATGGGTGCTAATATTTCCGGCGATGATGATGCCGACGATGCCGTTGGAGGAGTTGAGGAGGGCGTCGTTTTGACTGGTGACGAAGCAGGTGTTGTTGTCGTCGACGTCGACGATGCTGACGACAAGATGCTACCATTGCTAGTTGACCGAGGTTGCTTCGAGTGGTTAAAAGGGGAATGAGACGATGAGAGGAAGCGCAGATTTGAACGAATATGAACCCGATGGGGAGCGCGAAGGAAGCAGAATCATCATCATGTCATCTCCTCAAAAGATCCCGGACCGATTAACTTACATCGTCATCCTCAAACACACGACCACGAACAAACATCATTTCATCCTCCATTGACATACTTCCGGACCGATGTCTACTACTGTCATTGTTTAGCAACGCCATGGCTTTCGGTGCTCGGAATGAAAAAAATGAACATTTTTTGATCCCGCCGAATTACGAGATCCTTTCTTTCGGGAGGAAGATGGTGGGTCAGTGAAATGGAAAAATCAACGGACTAACAATGGAATTTATTTAGATGTAGATGAAACTAAGCATACATTTAAACATATCAGGTTCGGTTTGGCTGCCTTAAGCTTGTGTTGGTAGGCTGTGAAGTGCAAGGGACAGCAAATGCTGCCTTCATCAATCACGGAAGGCCACATTCATTACACCACTCAATCCAACCACACTTCTGTGCTTTCACATCTATAGCAGTATGATCATAAAACTGTTGCAGTGACCTTTCAGTACCTGGGCCATAATGATCTTTGTTTTCTAGTACAAATTGGTATCCCTTCGTTTCTATTGACTCTGTATCTGAACCATTGTATTGCATGATATTTTTTATTCGTTCCACTACAGGAATTGACAGCTGTGGACGAGCATAGATTATTATTAGTAAAAGAATAGAAGTTGTGTATGACAATACAATCACAATGCACTTTACTCTTACCTCCCCATCGAATCCATTCCGACCGCCAAAGACTCTATTCAAATTTTCCCAAAATTTCGGTAACCCCATGGACCCTGGTCTATACTGATGTGCAAAGTAATCCTTGCGTGGTGCATATATGTCCCACCCGTGCGTCCAGGATCGTAAACTTAGCCTATACAACAGTTACGCATAGAATACAATGATTAATCTTTCATTACATGAGCAAGAATCAATTTTGATACAACAACGACTCACATGATTTCTTCACCCATGAATATAAAAGGCAGGTACGGATCAAACGGTACATCCGTTAACCATTCAGCACGTGTAAAGAAGAACCCAGCTGCAATGTATGCCACCTGAGTTGGAACATGCTGCTCTCCCTCCTTCCTACAGTCATGACCGGTATTAATCCGTATCATACCATCATCCGGTCGTGAAAATTCACATTCACATAATCTTGGACACACCGTCCCACCCTTGTAAGGTGGATCCTCAACGTTAAACCCTGGTGGATAAGTACTTAGTATTGCCTTCGGGTATGACTTTGCTAGCCTAATCTCCTCATGATACAGCCTATCCCATTCGGGCACGAATCGGAGATGTGCATCTGCCTGCATAAAGAATGTCTCTCCACCCCATAGCTTACTAGCAAAGTATCGTGCCTGAGTAGGTCCATTACTTTCCGTTTCATTCACATATATTACACGTATCTGTCCAGAATTGCAATACTGCACATACTTTGGATCAGTACAAAATTCTTCAATCCCATTGACATCGGGTGGTTTATCGGATATCTTAGTTATCCAATTACCGTTATTATCTTTGCCCTTGACCTCTACACCAGTTCTACATGTGACATCACCCAAGCCAAAACAATTCTGTACGACAGCTCCAATGAACAATTTATTTGGATATGCTGCAAATTTGAACGCTTGCCGTAATGTCTCGCCTAACAAATGATCTCGGTATGACGCAAGTGAGATAAATATACTTTTGTCTTCTCGTATAGGAAAGATGGATTTATTTCTATATGCCGATTCAAATGGACCAAGGATTTCATCTAGTAACGCAAAGTAATCCTTTAATACAACTATCGCATCGAGTTGATCACGATGTTTAATTAGTAAATTGTGATACTTTAGTAGAAAACGTTGTATCAGTGCAATAATCCCAGCGATTGTTGGTTCATTATGTTCAAGCAAGTTAGATACTATCTCTGATCCATACAGCTCCTCTGCCATTAGATGTGGCGGCAAGGCTGGAAAGAAAAGTCGATCCTTGATTGGTTTGTTGGCAGTAACGGAACTCGAATCCATCTTCTCTACGCTGCTCCGGACGAGACTACGACTATCATTTACAGCCTCGGCATTGTTGTTCGTCGTCGTCATTTTCGTGCCTCCCGGAAGTTGTGGTATCCCCACCTCCTGATGCCGCTGCTCGTCAATGACATTTTCAAGTCGTGATGCAAGCAAAATAATGGCCAGTAAAAATGCCGACCCGGCTCCTGCGATTAATGCCAAGACAATTTTTATCATCCCACCGTCGCCCGATGACGCAAATGACGAAGATGACGAGCCAAGTCGCTTTTTCTTCCGCCGTTGTTCTAGCGTCATGATGAGGTTGTTGATAAAAGACGCTCGGCTCACCAGGGGGATATTTTGGACCACTGTTCCCGCCAAGAGTTTGTGATCAAATTGATAAAAAAGTAAGTTGTGACGTGATGCTAATATTATATGCTATTTTAATAATCTCTCCAGTGGTTGTTCGTTGTCACATTGTTCCAGCTGGGATAGTAATATATCACTCATCACGTAGTAATTTGTTTTCGCACAGCATTCTAAATCAAGCGTGAAAGTAAAGGAAGATGCCATCTTGTTCCATTTCAATTGCAATGTTGACAACACTAAGGGGACTGTCAATTAGCTGATAGATGGTGAGGGTCCCTTCACTCAACACAATTCATCACAGGTCGCAGGTGCAATAGAACAGCAGAGGTTATTGGGAAAGATAGTTGTATGAAATTATGTAGCAAATATTCATTTCACAGCTAAATGGATCAGTATCAGTACGTCTGGTATCTGGTACACTTAGCTCCATATGTCGGATGTCGGCGTGTCGTTTTTTTGCCCAAACGGCGACATTCTGTGTCGTGTCGGCGACATGTCGCCGACATGTTTCAGTCAT
>Ga0247843_1008688_pt1 | contig 11684 bp, 4 predicted proteins | sample LaCruzMarch2017__FD_192420 | JGI IMG/M metagenome (GOLD analysis project Ga0247843, IMG submission 192420) | Freshwater microbial communities from meromictic Lake La Cruz, Castile-La Mancha, Spain - LaCruzMarch2017_8m | ecosystem: Environmental > Aquatic > Freshwater > Lake | place: Spain...
TTCGCGTTTTGAAATCGCCTCGGCGGAAGTACTCAAAAATCGTGTCGAATATGATATTTTTATCGCTACTGAATTTCTCAGTGAACTGGCTAAGAAGCAAGACTTGTCCGTTCCGCAGGAACTTCCTGGCGATGCAGGTTATGCAACTTTTCAAGGCAGCACTGCGCTTGACCTTGCGGGCACGCTCCGTGGCGAATCCCCCGGAATAGGAGCCCGGGTGGATATCAGCAGTTTTGCAGACATTCGGCTTTTCGGTGACGCGTCATCCATTTCCAGTGGCGGAGCCAACATCCAGACATCGATTCTAAATTCTTGGAATGTTGAGAGCCTTCTAATCGGTGGAATTCGCCGGAAGGAAGCTGGGAGCAATGTCATCGATGTTAGAACGGAGGGGCTTTCATTTGAAAACGCTGGTGAAACACTTTTATCTGCGGATGTGTTGCTGGTATCGAAGGGTTACCTCAATGTTGGCGAAGGCGCTTCCCTGACAGCACGCGTTGATTCCACTTTCACCGCCGACGCCTTTTCACTTCAGGGTGATGGAGCCCTGCTCCGGGTAAGTTCGGACGCCTCGGCGCTCACCACCCGTACCGGCTTTACCGGTGCGACGACCGCGTTGATGGAGATCGGAGCAGCAGCGACGATCACCGGAGGATCGGTGATCTTGGATTCCACCTATGGAACCCGTCTCGCTTCCAATATCGAACTTCTGGCTGACACTATCACGCTCGGGAGCGGCCAAATCAGCGTGGTATTGGATAGCGCTTCCGGATTATTAGATGGATTGGTTGTTGATCCACACCTTGTATTAACGGGTTCCACTCTTGAGGACACGTTCGTGTCCCGCAATGTAACACTTCGGAGTTATCGAAGCATTGATATTTATGGCACCGGCATTCTTGGTAGCGACAATCTTGAACAACTTGTCTTGAGTGGAAGTGGTGTGCGTGGATATGAACAGTCAGGAGGAAATGTCCTGATCCGCGGCGCTAAGGTAACATTTGAAAACTCGATCAACGCAGTATCCCTGGCAGCACCGGCGGCTTCATCCGGCAGTCTGACTGTGGAGGCGGCAACGATCCGCCTTGGCGCAAATTCGATGGCGGTGACCGGCTATGAGAATCTGGATCTCAATGCCTCAGGCGGGCTTATTGTCGAAGGAACCGGTGCATTCTCCACCAACGGCAACATCAATGTTATAACTCCCCTGATTTCAGGAGAGGCCAGAACGGACTACACCATCACCTCCACGAAGGCCATGGTGATGGAACGCGGCGATGGGGTTGGATCATCCACTGGAGCTCTTGGAGCCGGGCTGAGGCTCCAAGCGGAGTCGGTCATGGCAAACACGGATATTCTACTGCCAAGTGGAGCCTTGGAAATTCGTGCGATTGCAGGAAACTTGGAGATTGGCGGCAGCCTATCGGTCGAGGGCACGAGCAAGATGTTTGGCAAGTTGATCCGTTATGCAGACGCTGGCCAGATCACTCTGGAATCTCAAACGGGAGATGTGGTGCTGACAAACTCCACAATCGTCTCGGTCGCAGCTGCTTCATCGGGCGGCAGAGCGGGAGATCTTAACGTCTTCAGCACCAGAGGCTCTTTCGCGAATTCAGGCATCCTGAAAGGCAGCGCTTCTGCGGGATTCTCCTCAGGAGAGTTCACTTTGGATACCGGATCTGTGAGCGATACTGACGACGGTTCGCTTGCTTCCCTGAATGCGGGACTGGACCTCGGAGGCTTCTATGATTCTCGCAACTTCCGGATTCGCAATGGGGATGTGATGGTTGATCATATCATTCGCAGCCATCGGTTTTCTCTAGCAGTCGATCAGGGTAGCCTTCTTGTCACAGGAACAATCGATGCGTCCGGAACCACGGGTGGGGCTATTTCACTGGCAGCCCGTGATAACCTGACGCTTGCATCAGGCTCAGAATTGAGTGTCGCAGCGCAACGATTCGACAGCGCGGGCAAAGGAGGATCCGTGCTGCTCGAAGCCGGAACCCAAAGCAATGGATTCGCCAATACAACCGCGCTGCTCGATCTTCAGAACGGATCAACCATCGATCTGTCCGTAAGTGAATTCGTGTCAGGCACATTTCGTGATGTCGGATCAAGCGCGTCTCAGGGTAAATTCACCGGCACGCTTCACCTCCGTGCACCTCGAACAGCTACGAATAACGATCTTCGGATTTCATCAATCCAGAGTGACATCATCGGCGCGTCATCCGTCATCGCGGAAGGTTTCAAAGTTTATGCTCCGGCGGGAGGGATCCTAGACATCGCCCAGCGAAACCAGATCGATACTGACGCAAGGGTATTCCTCGGTGACGCCGGTCTTGGCAATGCCAATGAAGTGGCGATGCGAGCCAGGCTGCTATCAGGCGCTCCCTCTCTATCTGATTCGCTGCTCGTGATCAGTCCGGGAGCAGAACTGATCAACAGTTCCGGGGATTTGATCTTGGGCCTTGCCAACAACACCCTTTCTGGCAGTGCTAGCAACGAGGCTTTATCCACGGCGGACTGGAATCTATCCACATTCCGTTATGGAATCCGCAGTGCTCCCGGAGTCCTGACGCTGCGCGCCAATGGAGATTTGATTTTCAACAACACGCTCAGCGATGGTTTCAATCCAATCGCCCAGGGCACCGCCCAGGAATTCGCCGATAACGGTCACAGCCAGATGTGGCTTGCTACACTCATGACGATTTCGGATTCGCTACCGACCAATACCCAGTCCTGGTCTTACCGACTCACCGCCGGAGCTGATACCAATGCCAGCGATTTCCGGCGTGTGCTCTCAAGTGAAGATCTTGAGCGCTTGCAGCCGGCAAAAGGATCTCTCATCGTGGGTGAATTTTATCCCGCAGTGCCCAATGCTTTGACAACCGGAACTGCGGCGGGGATCGGAGTGAACGGACAGACTGCGGACACTATCAGGATTTCCACAGCTGCCGCAAACCGGGGTACCCGGTTTGAGGTCGTGCGGACTGGCACTGGAGACATCGCGATCAATGCCGGGCGTGATGTGCAACTTCGCAACCAATTCTCCACCATCTACACCGCAGGCGTGGCCATCCCTGATCCCACCACGGTTTTCTCTACGAACGATTTTGTGTCGCCGATCCTGCCGACCACCTTGGGCCAGCACCCCAGCCAAACGGTTATCGGCACTCTTGGCGCGATTCAGCAGCTTTATCCTGCGGCTTGGTCGATGGCCGGCGGCAATGTTTCACTTTCCGCCAATGCCAACGTCGGGCGATACACGCTCGACAACGGAATCCTAACTGTGGATTCAAGCCGCCAGACGCCCACCAACTGGCTCTATCGCAGGGGTTACGTGGACCCCTCGACCGGACTATTTGCATCCGACGGTGGCTTTGGCACAGGCACCTCTACCAATAGTCCCTCCACCATCAATGATGTCGCGACCTCGACGACATGGTGGATTGATTACAGCAATTTTTTTCAAGGAATCGGAACTCTTGGCGGAGGCAATATCCGTATTTACGCAGGAAATGATGTGGTGAATGTCGATGCGGTCAGCCCGACGAATGCCCGGATGGCAGGGCGGAAGAAAAACCCCGACTTCGGGATCGTGCCGGATGCCGCCGAATACCTCAACCTAGCGCCTGAAGCGGGAAATCTGTTGGAATTCGGTGGGGGGGACGTGACCGTGATCGCAGGAAAGAACATCGATGGCGGCGTTTATTATGTCGAAAAAGGTGCGGGTGTCCTCAACGCAGGTGGAGAAATCACCACGAACGCCGCTCGCTCCATATCTCTCGGGATTCTGAACGACTCAGCGCCTCGTGATCCACTTACTTGGATGCCTACAATGCTGATGGTCGGCAAATCGCGATTTGATGTGACCGCCCGTGGCGATGTTGTTCTTGGACCGGTTACCAATCCATTCCTGCTTCCTCAAGGAATTAACAACAAATATTGGTATAAAACGTACTTCAGTACCTTTTCGGAAAACGCTGGCGCGGATGTGCTCTCTTTGGGAGGAAATGTCACCCATCGCACGGAAATCACCTCTCTGAATAGTAACTCATCAGCCTCGATATTGAGATCTTGGTATTCCAGTCAAAACTTCTACAACGGCACCGGATCAGCACGCAATGCCTCTAACTTTCAGCCTTGGCTACGTCTTGCTGAATTGGGCCTTTCGACGTTCAGCACAATCTACAATTTGTTTGCGCCAAACCTTCGCAGCACTTCGATGGGCGGCGATCTGCACCTTGTAGGTGACATCACTCTCGCTCCCTCTGCTTCGGGTAACCTCGAGCTCGTGGCCGCAGGCGGGATCATTGGCTTGAATCCCACCGGAATGGGGCTTTTTAACAGCCAATCCGTTCAGGTTTGGACTTCCGCCACGGTGAATTTGTCTGATGCACCGGTCGAATCCATTCCCGGAATCGTCAACCCCCTCTCCTATCAGCTGGTTGCCGGACGGATCCTGAGGGATCATTTCCAAAGTGCAATTGACATTCTCAGTCCGGTGTCCCGCTCGCTGAGAGAATCCGGTTCCTACACCGGTGAATTCGCTAACCAACGCATCAAGAGCGCCCTTCACGACAGTGCGATCCTTCACCGAGCGGATCGCCAGCCTGTCATCCTCAATGCCTCCACTGGGGACATCACAGGATTGACCCTCTTTTCTCCAAAGCTGTCACAAATCACTGCGGGCAGGGACATTTCAGATGTTTCGCTCTATTTGCAAAACGTTGATAAGCAGGACGTCACGCTCGTTTCTGCGGGAAGAGACATCATTCCTTTCAATGAAAGTTCCGAGGTCCGGTCGCTTGCGGAAAACCTGGATCTTGCCAACTACGTCGGCGACTCGACGGAAACCACGGTTTTGGGGACAACCACCAAAGCGGCAGCCGGAGACATTCGGATCAGTGGGCCGGGGGTCATCGAGGTGATCAGCGGTCGCAATCTGGATCTGGGGAACGGTCAAAACTTTCAAGACGGCACCGGGACTGGCATCTCCTCGATCGGAAATCTACGGAACCCGTTCTTACCCTTCGCCGGAGCAGACATCATCGTCCTTTCCGGGGTGACCTCCCCAGATGGAACCGGATTTGCAAGCGGGCTTGCCCATAGCAACTTGACCGTTGATCAATTCATCGACACCTATCTGAAAGACCCTGACAGCTTCGATTCTCTTTATTGGAACAACATCGGCGGCGATACTGAATTCGAAAACCTCACAGCCGAACAACAAGCGATCATCGCACTGGAGTTCTTCTATCAAACACTCCGGAACGCGGGCCGCGAGGCTGGCAAAAACGGAGATTACGAACCGGGATATCAAGCGGTTGCCGCGCTGTTTGGAGAGGCCGGGACCGGCAGCGACATTCTCACCCGCACAAGAGATATCCGGACCACTTCGGGCGGCGCGATCAGCGTGGGTGTTCCGGACGGCGGCATCACCATGGCATCTCAAATCAGCGGGAATTCACTTGTTCCACCCGGGATTGTGACCGAATTCGGTGGCAGCATCTCCACATTCACGGATCAGGATGTGAATATCGGCCAGGCCCGGATCTTCACTTTGCGTGGGGGCGATATTATCATGTGGTCTTCGAATGGGGATATTGCAGCTGGATCTTCACCCCGCACGGTTGTCACCGCTCCGCCAACTCGGGTCGTCTTTGATGTAACCAGCGCGAGTGTCCAGACTGACCTCGGTGGTCTGGCAACCGGCGGAGGCATCGGCGTCTTGGCCGCTGTTGAAGACGTTGAGCCAGGAAATGTCGATTTGATTGCCCCTGAAGGTTTTGTCGATGCGGGAGACGCCGGGATTCGTGTCACGGGCAATCTGAACATCGCGGCACAAACGGTCATCAATGCGGGCAATATCAGCGCGGGGGGCACCACCACTGGCTCCAGCGTGTCAGCACCCGCGCCCAGCGTGAGCTCAGTGACTAGCGCATCCAACTCAAGCGCCGCCACCACTTCCACCGCAGTCAAGCCTACTAACGAACAAAAGCCCGCCGAGCAACCCGTCACAGAGGAAATCCGGTCCGATTATACCGTCGAAGTCATCGGCTATGGTGGCGGAGCGGCTGACCAAGAGGAGGATGAAAACGAGGATAAAAAGGACGAGGAAGAAGAAACGAATTGAATGAGTAAAATCGAATCACTACGAGAACCAAATCACGATGAACAACCATACAAAAAACGCGCTTTTTTTGCTTGTCGCTACGGGGTGGTTTCCGCACGCACTCGCGCAGCCCGCACCTGATTCCAGCCTGGGAACCTCCATTGAACAGAAATCCCCGGAATCCGAATATCAGATGGCAAGGGACTTGCTCAAGGGTAACGGCGGGGATGAAGCCGCCAAGAAGGGGTTCCAGATGATGCTGAATGCCGCAAATCAGGGTCATCTTCCCGCCATCGCGGGCGTAGCGTATTTATACAGCGTCGGCAAGGGAACTCCCAAGGATAATGCGGCAACTGCCAAGTGGTACCGACTTGCAGCGGAGAAAGAGCACGCCATATCCCGCTACAACCTGGGCAAACTGCTCGTGGCCGCTGAGATTCCTTTACCGGAAGGAACCGCTGACCGTAAGACCCAGCGTGACGAGGGCGTGGAGTGGATCCGGAAGGCGGCCGATCAAGGGCTTGATCACGCACAAGCGACCTACGGAATCATTCTCCTCCGCGGGGATTTGGAAATAAAATCCGATCCCGCCGCTGCAGCGGAATATCTGAAGCTTGCTGCGGAAGCCGGAAATCTTGAAGCGATGAACGCGTTGGGTATAATGCATAGAACCGGCAATGGAGTCACTCGTGATCGAAGTGCCTCGGAACAACTCTTGCGCCGGGCAGCCATGGCTGGCCACGTCAAGGCACAGGCCAACCTTGGCAATTTTCTCGATCCGTCATCGAAGAACCCTGACAAACGAATCGAAGCCTTGGCTTGGCTGTTCATCGCCGAAGAAGCCAACGATTCCTTGGCCAAGAATATTCTGACCATCAAACTACAAGCCACATCACCGGATGATGTGGCGGCGGGAAAGAAAAAAGCTAACGAGATCCAACTGAAAATCAGCGAAGCGAAAAAGTAACTCCAATATGTTGCTGCTATTTCTCTGGACTCGCGGGTGACCGGGCTTCCAAAAGTGTGTTCATGGTCATCCGGTTGTAGGCTTTATTTCCAAAAAGTGCCTTGAATCGATAGTCTGCACGCTTGCGTGCTTGATCAACCACAGGGCCATTGGTGATGACGCGGGTGAGTTCACCGGTTTCCGATTCTTCAATTTCATGCGTCGTGGAATCTGCCGAATCGGCATTTCCTTGACGGGTCGGCGGCAATGCCAGTTCCCGGTAATAATCCTCGACGATCTGTTCGAGAGCCTTTTGAGCAACAGGGCTCACCTTGAAATCGAGAGGCATGGCAGCTACCGGAAGGCGCACGTCCGGAGCCAATCGAAGCCCTATGGGAGCCTGTGACGGGATCGCCCCCGCTGCAGTTTTAGGCGCGCTGGGTTTTCCCTCTGAAATTGAAGGAGATGCTGCTTGATTTTGATTGACCTCGGTTCGAGTGGTGGACCTCCGGGGAATGGGTGCCGGCTTTGCGGAGAGAGGCTCCGATGACCGAGATTCCTGAGAAGGGCGCTGGTCCTCCTGCAAATATCCATAAAACAAACCACCCGCTAACACGAGGATTCCGCAGGTCACAATCGCAAATTTCTTCATGGTCTTAAAAATGGGTTGAGATGCTATTGGCTAGAAAAAATAGACCGGTGCCGTGGGAAACACAACACCGGTCTATGAATTAAACTAAGGAAGATAGGATAAGGGCGTACTCATCTTCCGATGATCTGATCAATCGACCACGTTGATGGTGCCACCGTCTTCTGTACGTCCGATTGTGAAGTCAGTGTTTTTGAGACCTGCAGCGCCAAGATTGCCATTTGCGACACTGTTCCAGATCGAGGTGTAAATGGTTTCAGTAGCCGTAGCAAGCTTCGAATCCAGAATGTAAAACTGCTGGCGGTTCCAAGCTGTATAGGCACCACGGAAGATCTTGAATTTGTCCAAATCGGTTAAGGTGTTGCCGGCACCGTTCACGTCGATCGACACGCCATTGAATGCACAAATTGTCGCGCCACCGGACCGGGCGGTGATCGCGTCGTTGAGTGAGATCCAAGAGATTAGCGAGACATTAGTCTGTGGAACGTTTTCATACAAACCAGCCCCGGCCGCGTCGAAGAATCGTACAGAGGCACCTTTCCGTATGAGGTGATCGCGGAGAACGCTACCACTGAATGCACCGCCATTACCGTTTACGCTCTGACCCCAAACGGTCGAGGCACTCGTTTCAAGCTGCGTGACGCGAGCTTGCGCGTTCGCTCCTGCCTCGTCGAAGGTCTTCAGATCTGATACAGGCAGTTGAACACCAGCAGTGCCAGAGTCAGTGTCGTTCGTTCCAGCGGCAGGCACTTGTTGAATTGCTTTGATTTGGTCGCTAGTCGCGCCAGTAGCACTCACGACGAGATACTGGTTAACTGGGTTGGAAACGCCAAATCCCATCTCCGCAAGATAGGAAGAACGGGTTCCGGAACCGTCATTACGACCGGTGCAGACTACCTTCTTGGTTTGGTCGGCAGTCAGACCGGTGAAAAAGCTTTTTTGGACAATGCCGTTCGAGAGCAAGGAATTATACTGTTGGGTTGTGACGTTGGTAATTCCGCCGCCGTCACTGTTGACGAGAGCAAAAACAAGAGAAGCTGGTGAGTCAAGAGGAGCCGACATAGGAGCCGATATATACGGGCTGATCGCCTTGTCTGTGTCCGAGAAAGCCATATCGGCAACACCACGATCCACATGGGTGCTGGTACCGGGTGTCGACGTGCTAATGCCACTGATCGTCTGACCAGCACCGCTAACGGTGGCTGTAACTTCCACCGAAGAATCCTTAATGAAATAGGGATTGCCGTCGGTACCAGGAATACCCGATTGACCAGGTTCCGCGAGTGCACGGAGACCTTCGATGGAACCGTTGAATGAACAGCGGATGGTCGTGGCACCAAGACCCGTAAGTGTGCCTTTAAAGGTGATGAAGTCAGCGTTAATGTAGTCAGTGCCGCTCTTGTTGGAAGCGTAACTGAAGACGGCATCAAGTGGATCATTGTTGAAGATCGCGTGAACCGCCTCGATGGTGGCGCGGCGGAAGGCGGTGGCTCCGGTGACATGGAAGGTGTCGGCGGAAGCGGACTGAGCGGCAAAAAGGGCAAGAAACCCGGCGATGTATTTGTTAGCTTTCATGGTATTAATGTGTGGTTGGTTTGGATACAGAATTTAATTGTTGTTGTGTTATTGTGGTTGGCATATAATTCATGCGTTGCGGCGGCGACGGAATGCGAGGGCAAGGCCTGCAAGACCGGCGAGCGTCACGGAGGAAGGTTCCGGGATTGTGAAGAACGAAACGTCTCCGTTCGTTCCGATGGTCACAGTTCCTTCATAGGTGCCGGTGCGGCTTGGCCCCGAAATCTCGTTGGCGCTGACGGTGCCGTCCGGCACGAGGCGTTGGAGATCGAGCGCGAACTCCACCTGTCCGGCATCGCTGAAATTACCAAAAGCCGCGGCGCCATTTCTTTGCTGAACACCACCGACGAATTGGCTGAACGCAGTACCCTGCACAAACGATACCGAGACCGGGGCCAAGTTGTCGATGTTGGAAAGGGAAACAGTAACGATTCCTTGGTCCTGGTTAGGCAGTTGGGTCGCAAAGACAGAAGTCAGGGCAGTCATGTCGGTGGCTCCTGCGGTAAGATTACCCGATCCGGAAAGGTTGAATGCCGTCGAACTGGAAGTGCCCACTGTGCCGACTGCTGTGCGTGCCCTTGAAACATAGAGCGTCCGATTTTGATCCCCTTGAACGACGGTCCCCGCCGAGCTATTGGAAAGAGCGCCTGCTAGGCCAGCGTAAATTGACGTATCGCTAGCCCACCCGGCACCGAAGGCGGTGACAAGGGTTGAATTAATGTTGATGAAGCCGACGTTGGATAGGAGGTAGTCAGCTCCGCTGATGCCGGAATAAAAACCACGGTAAAGCGTGTCGGCAGCACCGAGATTGACATAAACGGTGTTGCTATCTCCCACTTTTTGGAAGAAAAGCACAAGATCACCTGCAGCGACTGTTGCTCCTTGGACTGACCCTAGGGTGAACATCGCAGCAGATGCGATAATTGGGAATTTCATGATGTTTTTCAATTTCATTATTTTGTTGTGTTGTTTTGGCTTGTCTGCGAAATTTCTTGGAACGAACTTTGTATTCGTTGCATGCGAGATCACGCAAACGCTGCAACAATCTCGATCCGGCTCGTTGAAGCCATATGATTGTTGTGAAGAAATCGTCACGAATCTAAATTTCCCGATTTCAGTATCATGTTTGCTTTCGTGAACCAACATGTATGCCACGGAACAACCAGACTCTCAGTGTGAATCAATTCTTTATGGTGACAGTTTTGTAACAATCTGAAAATTGTTTCTGTTGCCGCCAATGCGAGTGATTGCTTTCTAAAAACGTCGGTCACGGATATTTCCAATTATCCAATTGCCTTCGCTTGCATTTTTTCCAATCGATTGCTTACCCAACGCCAAACCAAAACAGAACTGAAGAACCAATGTACCAGAAATTAACCAAACACTACCTCGCCGTCCTGATTGGTGTGGGTTTTTCGCTCACCCAACTCCAAGCGCAAACTACTGTCGCGGCCGGTGATCTCGTTCTTTTCTTCCAAAAAGTGGGAGATAGCAACACCGTTTATGTCAACCTCGGTAGCGCAGCGAATCTCTATCGTGGCACCGCAGCAGGCCCATCTAACGCGAATCAAGCGCTGGACATCGTCAACATTAATTCAACCCTTGTCACCGCCTTCGGTGCCGGGTGGGCTTCCGATACGTCAATTTACGCTGGCCTGGCAGGTGCACTCTCCAATAGTTCTGCAGGTACGGTCGTCGATGGGGATCAAAATCGGACGCTTTATGTTTCACGGGCACGTACAGCCGTCGGCACAGTGGGCGCTTCCAATTCGGCGACATGGAATCTTGCCGCAGCGGGGAATCTTACCGCAGGAGCCACCAACATGACTGCCCTGATTGCTGCCTTTGCGAACCGGCTGCCTGGCTTGGACCAAGGAATTGTCACCACAGACCTTTCTAATATCGACGACTTGGCCCCGATCTCACTCACTTTCGTACAGGGCACTGCATTCGGCCAGTTTGTCGGCGGTGTCCAGCAGAGAGGTTCCGACACACCATTCGGAACTTTCGGTGTTGCCGGAGAGGTTGAGTTCGCGCTGGATCTCCAACGCCTCGTGCCAGATGGCACCGTCAGCACCAACGAGGTTGAGGGTGGAAGCCGTCTCGGTAGCTATGAAGGAACCGTCGTTGTCGGGACCAATGGCAGCGTTTCCTTCATCACCCAACCGGTTGGTGGTTCCACACCAGCCGTCAGCGTCGCTGTTTCCCCATCCAGCGTGTTGGAAGACGGAGCAAGCAACCTGGTTTACACCTTCACCCGTGACGGCGACACCACCGCCTCACTCACCGCCAACTTCACGGTCAGCGGCACTGCGGATTTCAGCAGTGATTACACGCAATCGGGTGCGGCAAGCTTCACCACAACCAGCGGCACCGTAACTTTCTCCGGCGGTTCCGCC
>Ga0247843_1008689_pt1 | contig 11684 bp, 15 predicted proteins | sample LaCruzMarch2017__FD_192420 | JGI IMG/M metagenome (GOLD analysis project Ga0247843, IMG submission 192420) | Freshwater microbial communities from meromictic Lake La Cruz, Castile-La Mancha, Spain - LaCruzMarch2017_8m | ecosystem: Environmental > Aquatic > Freshwater > Lake | place: Spain...
CCAACTGGACCGCCCGTTATGGCGTGCCTGTTGGAAATGGTGAAGTCTATGCCTTCACCGATTGGGCCTACCGGTCGAAAATCAACTTCTTCTTGTATGAATCGGTTGAATTCCAAGACAAACGCATGCTTGAAGGCGGCGTGCGCATTGGCTATAAAACCGACGCATTCGATATTTCGGCATTCGTCCGTAACATCACCAAGGATACGTCGGCTGTTGGCGGCATCGACTTCAACAACCTGACCGGCTTCGTCAACGAACCGCGTATCTGGGGCGTTGAAGCCGGGTTCAAATTCTAAAGGCCGAACATTCAAAAATCCGTGTCACGCCTGCGAAAGCGGGGATCCATGGTCCGAACGCGCGGTGTAAACCAACCCGTCAGGCCATAGACCCCCGATCAAGCCAGGGGTTTCAATCTTTTGAACGGCACATGTATTGTCGAAAGCAGACTTGCCCCCTTCGCATATCGGCGTTAAGGGCACCTTTCTTCGCTGAAAAGCGGAGCGCAGGAGTTTAGCTCAGTTGGTAGAGCATCGGTCTCCAAAACCGAGGGTCGTGGGTTCGAGTCCCCCAACTCCTGCCATTTTCTTAAATGGTTTAGCTGGTTTTAGGGCTTAGGTGTTTCGGTAACTAGGTTAATTGTCTTTTTCCTTTCCTTCGCGGCTTTGCGTGAGCCACACCGTCACCTCCCCCAAACCGTCACCCTGAACTTGGTTCAGGGTCCATTTCTCGTCTCTACCCTTCGGTCTGCGTGGCACGATGGATGCTGAACCGAGTACAGCATGACGCTTGGGGGGAATGCGTCTTCGCGCCTTCGCGTCTTTGTGTGATACAATAACGGGCGCAACGCGGCCCCCCACTCACAGCACACTCTGGCTACACCCTCAACCCGCCTTGCGCTTAGTCACCTGATGATAAACCAACACAATCACCGCGCCGATGGCAAGGCCGACGACGCCGCTCATCGCCGCATCGGCGACCCAGGCCAAGGCGCCTTCATATAGGCCCAGAAACTCTGCGGGGTGGATGCCAAAGCCGTGGACGATGATCTGCCCGCCAACCCACAGCATTGCGGCGGTGCCGATGGTCGACAGGGCGGCGAGCAATTTGGGCATGCCTATGACAAGCGCGCGGCCAATGGCTTGCGACCCGGCGTTTTCGCGTCCCGCCAACTTCAATCCGATATCGTCCATTTTCACGATCAGGCCAACGACGCCATAGACCCCGATGGTGACAATGATGGCGACAAAGGCCAATGTCCCCGCCTCCAACCAGATCGATGTTTCGGCAAGGCCCTTCACTTCATTAAGGGCAATCGCCATGATTTCGGCGGACAGGATGAAGTCGGTGCGGACCGCGCCCTTGACCATCACGGCCTCATGTTCGGTGCTGGTCAGCTCCGCAAGCTCCTCGACTAAGCTCACTTCTTCATGCGGGGCAATTTTTTCCCACACTTTCTCTGCGCCCTCAAAACATAAATATGCGCCGCCGAGCATCAATATCGGCGTGATCGCCGATGGCAGGAACAGGCTTAGTAACAAAGCGACCGGCAAGATGATCACCAGCTTGTTAAAAAACGACCCCTTGGCAATGCGCCAGATGATCGGCAATTCGCGGTCAGGGGTAAAGCCCGTGACATATTGCGGCGTCACCGCCGTATCATCGATAACAACCCCCGCCGCCTTGCTGCCCGCCTTACCCGCAGCGGCGGCAACATCATCAACGGACGCCGCCGCAACTTTTGTAATTGTGGCAATATCATCAAGAAGCGCAGCAAGACCGGAGGGCATGTGGGGGGGTTCCTTGGCAAGTTTGAGCCTCAGCAGATACCCAGAATCTGCGCTAATTCAAGGCACTTCAATATCGCTTATGCGGCCAATGCGCTTTGCTATATCGGCCTTGCCCAGTTTTGTTTGGCATCTTGCGTTGCGACGAATCCATCGCTACAGACTTGGTCTTTCCGAAATAGGAACCTATATCGCTCTCGACCCGCCGGTCGGAGCGCTGGCGGCTATCCTCGGGATCGAACAGGAAGAAACGATATGGCAAAGAATAGCCCCGGTGAATTCATCCGTCAGGTACGGACCGAAGTCGGCAAGGTCGTATGGCCCTCCCGCCAAGAAACCGTGCAGACCGCGATCATGGTGTTGATCATGACGATCATCTTGGCCATCTTCTTTTTAGGCGTCGACGCGGTGTTTGCCGCAATCGTAAAGGGACTGCTCGCGCTGGCCGAAGGCTAAGCGCAGACCCTACAGAGAGTTTTGGGGAATAGAAATATATTATGGCACGCTGGTACATCATTCACGCTTATTCGGGCTTTGAAAACAAGGTCCGCGACCAGATTCTGGCCGAGGCAGAGCGCATTGGCCTCACGCAGTTGGTCGAAGCCATCGAGGTTCCAACCGAACAGATCACTGAAGTGCGGCGCGGTAAGAAGATTAAGGCCGAGCGCAAATTCTTCCCCGGCTATGTTCTGGCAAAGTTGAACATGAACGACGACGTCTATCACTTGGTCAAGAACACGCCAAAGGTCACTGGATTTTTGGGCGCGGGTAACAAGCCGCAGCCAATCACCGAGGCCGAAGCCGCCCGCATCCTCAACACCAAACAGGAACTTGAAGCCGCGCCCAAGAAGCGCGTTTCGGTCGACTATGAAATTGGCGATCAGGTCAAGGTGCTTGGCGGACCATTTGCAAGCTTCAACGGCTTGGTCGAAGAACTCGACTTCGACAAGAACCGCGTCAAGGTATCCGTCAGCATCTTCGGCCGCGCAACACCGGTCGAGCTGGACTTTGAAGAAGTTGAATTGATGAAGTGACGGTCCCCCCGACCGTCACGCATCCAACCGTCACCCTGAACTTGTTTCAGGGTCCATTTCTCGTCCCTACCCTTCGGTCTGCTTGGCACTATGGATGCTGAACCAAGTTCAGCATGACGTTGTGGGGAAATGCGCCTCGGCGTCCTCCGCGCCTCTGCGTGAACCCTTTTCCGTCGCCCCCCGGCCGCAGCGCTTGCTTTTCCGGCGCGCTTCACCTAACCGCACCCTTCTCCTGATGAGAATCAGCAGAACCGGTGCGGGAGGAAGTCGCCAATGCAATTTGGCGACAACCGTTTGACCGCTTAATTTGACCCGCCGTCGCTGAAGCTTTGGCGGGGAAAGAATGAAAGGACGCCACATATGGCAAAGAAAATTGACGGCTATATCGGCCTGCAAGTTGCTGCAGGTTCGGCCACCCCATCCCCGCCAATCGGCCCTGCTTTGGGTCAGCGCGGCGTGAACATCATGGAATTCTGCAAGCAGTTCAATGCGGCGACCGCCGACATCGAAAAAGGCACGCCGATTCCAACCAAGATCACCGTTTTTTCCGACAAGAGCTTCACCTTCATCATGAAGGCACCGCCCGCGACCTTTTTGATCAAAAAGGTTTTGGGTTTGAAGGCCGGTTCGAAAGAGCCAGGCAAAGTGTCGGCTGGTAAAATTACCCGTGCACAATTGGAAGAAGTCGCGACCATCAAAATGGCCGACCTCAACGCGAACGACATGGACGCGGCCGTAAAAATCATCGCAGGCTCGGCTATCGCCATGGGTCTCGAAGTCGTGGAGGGTTAAGAACATGGCCAAGCTAACCAAAAAAGCAAAGTCGCTCGCGCATCTCGATGCTGACAAATTGTACGGCGTTGATGAAGCGTTGAAGACCATCAAGGAACTGGCGACTGCCAAGTTTGACGAAACGATTGAAGTCGCGTTGAACTTGGGCGTTGACCCCCGTCATGCCGACCAAATGGTACGCGGCATGGTTTCGCTTCCTGCTGGCACCGGTAAGGACATGAAGGTTGCCGTGTTTGCACGTGGCGACAAGGCAACAGCGGCAACTGCTGCTGGTGCGGACAAGGTCGGCGCAGAAGACCTGATGGAAGATATGCTGGCTGGCAATCTCGATTATGACCGCGTCATTGCAACGCCGGACATGATGGGCATCGTTGGCCGCTTGGGTAAGACCTTGGGTCCAAAGGGCCTGATGCCAAATCCAAAGCTTGGCACGGTTACGATGGACGTTGCCGAAGCCGTGAAGGCGGCAAAGGCCGGTCAGGTTGAATTCCGCGTTGAAAAGCAAGGCATCATCCACAGCGGCATCGGCAAGAAAAGCTTCTCCGATTCCGATCTGCGCAAGAATTTCGACGCTTTGGTCGACGCTATCGTCAAGAGCAAGCCAAGCGGATCAAAGGGCAAATATGTCCGCCGCGTGGCGATCAGCTCGTCCATGGGCCCTGGCCTCAAGATCGATCTGACAGACGTCGCCGGCGCGTAACGCGCTTCACAATATGCACAAAAAAGGGGCTGGAGGGAAACCTCCGGCCCTTTTTGTTTAGGTGGCACGCACGCCGCCGACTGCGCCGATTATCGCCGCGACCTCCATGCCCCACCCTTGCGTCGCCTCAGCGCAGGCTGGGGCCCATCCCGCCCATCGATCAAAAGCAAAGTGCGCAGTCGCAAATAATCAAAGCCATTCAATCTAGCGGAACTATTTCCACAGGCAGATCATCGGCCTTTGCCCGGCGATATTGTTCGGGCCAGTGCGCGAACGGGCGCACCGCACCGGCACTGCGCCATCGTTGGACGCGGGCCAGATCCAGATCGGCATAGACCCATGCCCCCCGCCCTTCTGCCCCTATGGCCAGCACGCCATCATCCGGACTATCGCCATCTGGGGGAACGAAAACACCCGCTGCGCCATAATTTTCGTCGAGCGCAGGTGACCAGGGTGCCATGCCGACCGTTGGCGCTTGCACCACGAAAATCTGGTTTTCCAATGCCCGTGCCTGCGCGCCGATCCGGACCCGATAATAGCCTTGCATACTGTCGGTGCAGGACGGACACAGGATAAGCCGCGCACCTGCGGCGGCCTGCGTCCGCGCGATCATCGGGAATTCGACATCATAACAGGTCGAAATGCCCATCATGCCCAAAGGCGTGCGGAAAACGCGCAAGTCTGTCCCGCCCTTAATGTCCCAGGATTCTCGTTCAAAACGTGTCATCATGATCTTGTCCTGATGTCCACTCTGCCCGTTGGGTAGATATAAGCTTGCCCGGTTGACGACCCTTCCGTCATCCAAAGCATGCGGGCGTGTTCCGCCAAGCACTGTGACGCCAAACTTTCGCGCCAGATCGGTATAATGGGCATCAATCTGCGGCCCCAGCGCCACCACCGCGCGCAAGGACGCGTGCAGGTCACTGGCGGTTGGTTTGTCGATCGCAGCCAGTTCCATCGCCGCATATTCGGGATATACCAAAAGCTGCGCGCGCTGCGCTAACGCATCGGCCGTCCAAGCCGCGACTTTGCCTTGCCATTCGACGAAGCTCGTTGGTTGCCCAATGGGATATTGGGCGGCAGCAATGCGAACGGGCGCGGTCACAGGTCCCGCATCCAAAATTGCATCTGATGCGGGCTTTCGACCGCATCGCCAAGGTCCAGCCATTTCAGCATAGTTGTCAATCCCTCCACTGGTGCATAGCCGCGCGCCCGCCAAAAGGGAGAGAGGTCGCGGGGCGAATCCGGGCGCATAGGATGATCCTCTCGACGGATCACGGCACAAAAGCTGGCTTGAACCGCGCCTGCGGCCCGTGCCGCCGTCTCACGCGCGTCGAAAAATTGATGGCCGATACCCTGTCCGTGATGATCGGGGAGCAAAACCGACTCCCCGAAATAGAATATCCGCGCGACATCCATCCCGTGGGCCCGCAAGGGTAACTGAAATTCTGGCTTCTGACCTGCCATTGGGGACGCGGTTGCCGCACCGACCACCGCATCGCCATCATGCGCAACGATCAGCACCGCGCCGGGTTCGCGGATAAACTCCGCAAGATATGCCGCTTCATAATCCGCCGTGCCGTCGTACAGATAAGGCCAAGCCCGAAAAATGCGTATCCGCAGATCGGAAAGCGCCGGAATCGCCGCGTGGCGCTCGTGCGGATCTGTCAAACTGCGGACGCGGATCGTCATGAAACCTGCGCGATCCAGTCGGTTAAATTATAATAGACCGACACGCGCGCAATCTTTCCTTCAGTAATATCAAAAAAGCCGCCCGCCGGCAAAACATAGCTTTGTCCATGTGCAGGCGGGAAACCTTCGTCGGCGAACTTATACACGCCATGCACCATGAATTCGGCTGCGGCGCGGGTCCCGTCCGTGCTGGTCATGACAATGATGTCCTGCAACTGTTCGCTATAGGCATGGTCCATCCGCCCCAGAAAAGCGCGGAACGCATCCTTGCCGGTTTCGCGCGCACCCTGATTGATATGATGCGCCACATCGTCTGTTAGGCAGGCCAATATAGCGTCAATGTCCATAGCGTTAAACGCGGCATAATAACGCTCTATCAGCGCCATAGTATTTTCACGGACATCAGGCATATCTGCTCCTATCTTGCGTTGAATCTTTAGAACGACCTGATTAAATTAGCGCGGCAAAGCCTGTCCAGTAAGATAAATTATCCAAAGATACACAAGTTTTAGGCTGGCCAGTGCATTTGTCCTACCCAAATCACCAAACCCCAATCCACCAAAAACCCCTTTCCTAAAACCTATATGGTGATTTATATTTCATATTCTATCCAATAAAGGAAAGAACATGAATAATGAATGGCTGCAAATACAAGCGAACAACGGCGTGTGTGAGATTGGTACTGAACTGGAACACGACCCCGACATGACCGAAATCCGCAATGATTATCGGTGGACCCCCCAAGTGCCAGCGCGCTTTTTTGGAGGCGCTTGCCTATGGCGGCAGCGTCCTGCGCGCGGCGAAGCATGTGGGTAAGTCGCCGCGATCGGCGTATAATTTGCGCTTGCGCGGGACGGCGCGGCTTTTGCTTTGGGCTGGGACGCAGCAATTTTGGTGTCGCGTTATGCGTTGCAGGACATGCTCATGGACCGCGCGGTGAACGGCTATGAGGAAATTTCGACCAAGCAGGAGGATGGCACAACATTGCGCGGGCGGTTTGACAACCGGTTGAGCAAGGGCCTGCTTGACCGGCTGGATCGTTTGGCCGACGCGCAGGCGGTGCGGGGCAGCCGGAACGCGCATATACAATGTATCGTGCAGGATTTTGAAAGCTTCCTCGACCTGATCGAAGATGGCGGCACGGGGGCGCAGGCCGCTTCGTTTTGCGCCGCGCGCGACGATGGTCCCGCGCCCGAAGTTTCTGGCGCGCACAATGCCGCATTTGGGTGTGAACTTGGTAGGATTTCCGCCAGTGAAAGGGCCGTGCCAGACATTTTGGATGAAGAACCTGCTGTCGCCGCCAACCGGCTTGGCGTGTGGTTTGACGAGGTCGCGCGTGAATGGCGGACAAATTGCCCCAAGCCCGATGGGCACGACGGCGAAATTGTGACCGCCATCGGCTTTTTTGGCGATATGGATTATGAACGGTCGCTTACCTTTGACGATGAGGTCGCCCATTTGGCGGCGTTGCAACGCAAAAGGCAGCCATGGATCGACGCTGCGGCCAAGGCGCGCGATGCCTGGTTCGGCGAGAAGATGGCAGCGTGAGGGTGCTTTTCCCGCATCCTCCGCATGAAACTGGGATGGGGAAGATACAGCGGCGCGAACCCTTGACTCTGGGCCCAACCCTGCTAGTTGCACCCCTGTTCGGTGGAGCGACGGCTTCACCGGCAACCGTCCGAGACAGTTGGTGAGCGGAATTTGCCGTTCTTAATGCCCAGCCTAGACGGGGATAGAGATTTCAGGATTGGCTTTGCCATCCTTCGCCACTGCTCCGACAATATGTCGTGTGCGTTCGGCATGAAACTTCCCCACGGACCAAGTCAGCGTTAGTGCCCATCCGGGTGCTTCGCTTTTCGTGTTGGGCTTGCCCGGTTCGCCGGGACAGCCCGAATAAGGAGTAATGCATGAACCGTTCTGAAAAGACCGAAACAGTTGCATCGCTGAACGCCACTTTTAATGAAGCGGCGGTTGTTGTTGTTACCCGTAACCTCGGGTTGACAGTTGCACAATCGACCGACCTTCGTTTGAAGATGCGTGATGCGGGCGCAAGCTATAAGGTTGCCAAGAACCGTCTTGCCAAAATCGCCCTTGAGGGAACGTCTTATGGTGCATTAGCAGAATTGCTAACCGGACCTACGGCGCTCGCCACATCGTCGGACCCGGTCGCTGCTGCAAAGGTTGCGATCGAGTTCGCCAAGACCAATGACAAATTAGAAATTGTCGGCGGTGCGATGGGTGACACTTTCCTTGATGTAAACGGTGTAAAGGCGCTGGCTTCATTGCCATCGCTCGATCAACTGCGCGCGACGATTATCGGGCTTGTACAAGCACCGGCAACGAAGATTGCGCAATTGACGACCGCACCGGCTGCGAAATTGGCACGCGTTTTTGGTGCCTATGCTGACCAAAAGGCAGCGTAACTTTTTACATGAAACCGGCTGCGTCCATTTGGACGAGCCCTACAGATATGACAGAAAATCGGAGTGTTATTTAAATGGCTGATATTGAAAAGCTCGTAGAGCAACTCTCAACCTTGACCGTTCTTGAAGCGGCTGACCTTGCAAAGGCTTTGGAAGAAAAGTGGGGCGTTAGCGCCGCTGCTGCTGTTGCCGTTGCTGCGCCTGCTGCTGCTGCTGCTGCTGTTGAAGAGCAGACTGAATTTGACGTTATCCTGACCGGCGACGGCGGAAACAAGATTGCAGTCATCAAGGAAGTCCGCGCAATCACTGCACTTGGTCTGACCGAAGCAAAGGCTCTTGTTGAGTCCGCGCCAAAGGCGATCAAGGAAGGCGTGAACAAGGCAGAGGCCGAAGACATCAAGGCGAAGATCCTTGCTGCCGGCGGAACCGTCGAACTGAAGTAACGCCAAGGGCGGCATCCTGAACTTGGTTCAGTATCCATGCCTTTGAGACAAAATGGGCGGCCTAGAAATGGGCCGCCCTTTTTGTGGCAAAGGCGCACATCAACACGTCGCCGGATTTCCTTGAAATCATGCGCAGCAACAGGCAGTCATGGGGCATGAATGATAACGCAGACCTCGCGGCACTGATCCGCAACATTCCGGATTATCCCAAGCCGGGGATCATGTTCCGGGACGTGTCCAGCTTGCTGCTTGACGCACGTGGATATCGCATGACCATTGACCGGATCGCGGCCTTGGTCGATCCAGATACACAGTTGGTTGCCGGTATCGAGGCGCGCGGCTTCATTGTGGCGTCGGCGCTGGCTTATGTCCTTGGCCTTGGGCAATTGATGCTGCGCAAGCCGGGCAAGTTGCCTGGTGACAAAATTGGCACTGATTATACCTTGGAATATGGGACCGACCGCATCGAAATGCATGTCGGTCATGTCCAGCCGGACCAAAAAGTGCTGCTGGTCGATGATCTGATTGCCACAGGCGGCACCGCCCTTGCTGGCGTCGACCTCATCCGGCAAGGCGGCGGGAATGTGGAACAGGCCTTGTTCATTGTCGATTTGCCAGACCTTGGCGGCGCAGAGAAATTGCGGGCGCAAAATATGCGCGTTGACGCCCTCATTGGCTTTGACGGTGACTAGGGTCAGGGTTGCGGATAGCGGCTGGCGCAGGTTCGTATGGCCGATGGTTCGGGCCGCGCGCCGCTGACTTCAAACCGCGCGATATAGCCGCCAAGCTTCAATTGCTCACTAAAGCTCGTCAGGCGGTAGCCAACCGCGTCAAATTCACAGAATAAAAGCTTTGGCGGGATGCCGTGCCGATCCGTCGCCCGGTCGCGATCAACGACGATGACTTCCCCGCCCTTTGCCAGCGCCGGGCGCATCCGCCATAAAAACGCATAAGGCTCTTCAATTTCATGATACATATGCACCATGAATATCCGGTCAAAGCTGTTCTGTGGGAGGCGGGGATCATCGACCGCACCTTCCTTGATCGCCACATTGTCAAGCTGCTCGCGGGTCACGCGCTCGCCCAAACGATCAAGCGCGCCGCGATTGATATCCTGCGCCAAGACACGGCCTTTGGGGCCAACGCGCTCGGCAAGGCGGATGGTGTAATAGCCCTCACCTGCGCCAATGTCGGCGACGGTGGTTCCCAACTGAATGCCTGCCCAATCCATTACATATTCGGCTTCGCCCGCCTCGTCACGCGCGGCTTCGGTCGAAAATTCCGTATCGCCAATGGCAGATACCGTGCGGTCCGGGCGGGGGAATTCCGGTGCAGTTGCGCTTTGCCCGCCACCTGCGCTTTCGGTACAACCGCCCAAAAGCGACAGCCCAAGCATCAGCGCTGCTAGCTTATGGGTTATGACGTTCCGTAGCACCGCTGCCGCGTCTCAGGATTCAGCAAGCGCCGTCGGCGGATTGGCGGATTGGCTGTCGAACGCCATAAAAACGCCCTTCACCCAATCGGGCAAAGGGATAGGGCGATGCACATCAAGGTCCACATGCACGCTCACCATATCCACCGTCGCACGCAAATCGTCCGAACCATCGTCAGTGAGGCCATGAATTTCGACCATCTGCGTCATGCTTGTACGCCCCGTTGCGATGGTCCGCGCCATCACTTCAATCATCTCATCGGGCTTGATCGGTGCAAACCACGTCACGGTGGCTTTCTTCACATGAAATTCCATCGGTGCACCATCGGCATATTCCCAAAACTTCACCGCGCGCCAATATTCAGTGATCGCGACATCTGCATAATCCAGATAGCGGGCGTTGAAGACAACGCCTTGCGCATCGGTTTCCGACCAGCGCACGCGCAAGCTATGATGAAAAGCAAAATCGCCACGTGCCATGTCAAATCGCCTTGGACTGTGCAGGGGTGTTAACACCCATGGATTGCAAATAGCGTTTCACATTGCGCGCAGCCTGCCGCAACCGGTGTTCGTTTTCGACCATCGCAATGCGGACATAACCTTCGCCATCTTCGCCATAGCCAACGCCCGGCGCGACCGCGACCTTCGCCTCAGTGAGCAACTGCTTGGAAAATTCAAGACTGCCCAAATACGCGAGCGCCGGCGGCAAGGGTGCCCAGGCAAACATCGACGCCTTAGGTGGCGGAATATCCCACCCGGCCCGTCCAAACGCTTCGACAAGTATATCGCGGCGTTTGTGATAAAGCTGGCGGTTTTGTTCAACAATGTCCTGCGGGCCATTGAGCGCGGCGCAGGCTGCGGCCTGAATGGGTGTGAAGGCACCATAATCAAGATAGCTTTTCACGCGGGTCATCGCCGCAATCAGATCGCGGTTGCCCACGGCAAAACCGACGCGCCATCCGGCCATGGAATAGGTTTTGGACAGGGAAGTGAATTCCACCGCAACATCCTTACCGCCCTTGACCTGCAAAATCGACGGTGTCGGGTTGCCATCAAAATAGAGTTCGGAATATGCAAGGTCGGACAGTATCCAGACCTTGTTCTCCTTCGCCCATGCGACCAGCCGTTCGTAAAACGCCAGATCAACGGTCTCAGCGGTCGGATTTGACGGATAGTTTACAACCAATATCGACGGACGCGGAACGGTGAAGGCCATGGCACGCTCAAGCGAGCGGAAGTAATTTTCGTCGGGCGTGGTTGGCACCGAACGGATTGTCGCGCCTGCAATGATGAACCCAAAGGTGTGAATGGGGTAGCTTGGGTTCGGCGCCAGAACAACGTCGCCCGGCGCGGTGATGGCGGTGGCTAGACTTGCCAGGCC
>Ga0247843_1008690_pt1 | contig 11683 bp, 6 predicted proteins | sample LaCruzMarch2017__FD_192420 | JGI IMG/M metagenome (GOLD analysis project Ga0247843, IMG submission 192420) | Freshwater microbial communities from meromictic Lake La Cruz, Castile-La Mancha, Spain - LaCruzMarch2017_8m | ecosystem: Environmental > Aquatic > Freshwater > Lake | place: Spain...
GGGCGAGTGCACCTTCGGCCACTAAGTATGGACAAGCTGCACACAACGCTAGACACATGATTGAATGGGGTTAGTATCCATTCAATAACAAAGAAACGCTAAAACAAGGGGACAAGGGATTCGCCTGTCATCACCGAACTCCCCACAGCTGGAACATGGAAGCTTGGAACGGTCACTTCCCAACAATTTTGGCAAAAGCAAACGAGTGTCGAAGAGCACAATCATGAGAGGCGTCAACGAACATAAGGAACGGAGCACACTATCGAGAGAAGAACAACGTACCTAAGGCACACTGGAGGAGAAGACTATTCGTCAGCACTTTTTTTCTTTTGCAGGGGAGGAGAACATTCCTTAAGACCCGAACATTAAACATCAAGAATACACTAGAAAAAACAATCAAACATGGGATATCAAGCACCACTCTCAGAACGGATACGTATACAATTCGAAATAATATGGGAAAATTTTACAGACTGCTTGTCGACACTATCCTCACGACGAAAACTACCAATGCTTGTCATGTGTATTATGGCCATATCGGCAATTTTTACTATACGACATTCACGACGAGATATACGTGGCTATGCCGTCTATGGTGGTGGTGGTGGTGGTGGATATGGTGGAAGTTACGGTGGTGGATACTCATCAAAGAAAAAGAGTGGTGGTGGGTTTTTTGCTAGATTTAAACGCAACAAGGGTGGTACACAAAGCATGTACGGTGGATATGGTGGAGATGATGATGAAGATGAAGGCTACGGTGGATATGCTGGTGGTGGTAGTGCTGGTGCTGGCTCATCTTACAATTCACGATATGGTTCTGGAACAACTGGATTACGAGGCGCATCGGTCCTGGGAGGAGGAGGGACATCGTCATTTGGAACAGGGACATCGTCCTACGGAGCAGGAACGTCTGCGTTCGGTGGTGGAGGAACAACTTCCTTGCCAATGGGCGGAGGAGGGGGAGGAATGGGCTTGATGGGAGGAGGATTAGGGGTAGGAGGACTCGGTGCCAACTCCATGATGAGTGGTGGTCTGAGTGGTGGTAAAGGCACTGTGACACTCGCCGAATCTAATCCTGGATCTGTCGTGGCACTCGATCCAACCGTCCAACTTGACACCTACGGTGGTTCAGTAAGCTTCCATGGTCAGATTGAAACAATACAAACAATGTCAACTGACATGGTATCACAGGTATTAAATCAACCAGGGCAGAACCGTGTACTTATAATAGATGGTGGTGGATCACGCTCAGACGGTACTAGTCTACTTGACGGTACCATGGCCGAAAGTGCCATTCGGAATGGATGGAAAGGGGTAATTGTAAATGGATATGTCTGTGACGTTGCCAGATTACAACGAACACAGCTTGGTGTCATGGCACTTGGGACAACTCCGAAAAAAGGCTTGGTGGGTGGAGGACAGCAAAGTATAGTGATTGCTTTGGGTTCGACACAAGTCCAAAATGGTTGGTGGGTCTATGCTGATGCTGATGGGATATTATTAAGTCAGCTTGATATAAGTGGTGTGAGCTTTGGCACTTCTTCTGGTGTCGGTGGCAGTTCCATGCTGACTGGTGGGGGATTCGGTGGGAGTTCAAGCATGACGTCGGGTGGTGGGCTCGGTGGATTTGGTGGGGCATCCTCGTCTACGATGGGATTTGGTGGGAGTTCAAGCATGATTACGGGGAATGGAGGACTCGGCGGAATTGGTGGGGCATCCTCGTCCACAATGGGGTTCAACGGTGGTGCCAGCAGTATGACGGGGACTGGAGGACTGACTGGAGGATATGGTTCTGGCTCACGAGTTACTGGGGGGTATAGCGCTGGTAGCAGTTACGGAGGAGGAGGTGGGATGGCATCAAGATATGGCGGCACGGGCGGATCGTCATCATATGGTGGCGCTTATGGCGGATATGGATCAACTGCATCAAATAAGAAGAAGCATAAGAAGATATTCAAAATGTTGTTGGCAACGTCGATTGCGGTAGTGGTGTGGGTCGTCTGTCTTTCATGATTGGATAAGATGCAGCCCAATATGTTCGATAAACTTCAACTGCTGCTATCGTATCGTATTAGTGTAGATTATAGTATATAGTTGTATGAATAAATTAGATAATTCGTCCAAGGGAATAACAATCAGCTGTACTTCTGAACATCATAGGCGATGGATCACGATTAGAGCCTAATTTCGCAGTTAGTTTTCATCGAATGAGAATCAAACTTGCATGTATTGATTGCTGACAACATTTCCGATGACGTCGTGAATTCTCCATCACTCGACGTGATGACCACTGTCACTACCTTTCCTTCTTTGCGCTGTACATACACTTTGGAGCCGGACTTCAGTAGGATGCTCTCGTCGCCTGAATATGACAAGGAGTATTTCGTAGCAGGGCCATTGCAACACCTCAGCAAAATGCGACACTCTTTCTGTACTACGTAGGATACAGGGAGCGTTGTTGGATCAATCGTCTCTTCCGTTGCAATGCTGAATACCTCCTTCTTTAACCTCGCAGTAAACAGCATTCGAGCCATAGAGGGTTTGCGTGCCAGTTCGGGCATCTTATTCACTATCCCCTTTAGATGTTTTGGCAGCGTTTGTAGGAAATCGTCCAAGCTCGAAATGCAGGGAGCAACGTAATACCAGCTCGATTTTGTGAGAGTGTAGTTAATACACTCTGCCAATTGTCTTAGAGATTTGATTAAAGTCGATCGAATCGCACTTCCCATGTTCGATGCTGTCGAGATCACTAAATGTTGAAGATCAATTGCGTGAATTGATTCGGAAGCGGAAGCCGATACGACCGTATCCTTGAGAATTTCAGACATCCGTTCGACTTGTGTTTCTGATAATTCTCGTCCGACGCATTCCGATATGGCATCGATTAGACTGATACAAGAACATTGCAAAACAATTCGTCGAACCCTGTTGCTGCGTTTGTTGCTCCTTCCTAATAACGGCACTGTGACGAAATTGAGTACACTATCCAAGATAGACTTTTGCGAGATATTGCCGGGAAGTACACCATCTGAGTCGGCATGCTTGTCGGCGTCGAAAGCGAGGAAAAGTTCAGTGAGATTTGACGATGCCCTTGCGACTCCGACCGAAAGTGACAAGAGGAACGCGATCCTGTCAAGTTCTCTGCTTTCTCGTGCAAAAATAAAGTCATCACTTAATATATCCTGCCAAAAGCTCCTCATTTCACCGGACACTTCATCGTCGATCCTTCCTGACTTTGCTAGTGCTTCCAAAACCAAACAAATAGTACCCACGTCATCTGGTTGGAGAATTGACGATCCGTCCGTCTTCTTCTTACGTTTGCGTCTTCTTGAAGAAACTATTACGCCCGACTGTTTCAGGCCGACCCAGAGAGATTGCCTCGTTAACTGTGTCACATTGGTCAATTCTTTTGCATCCAATGTAGCAACCGATGACGATGACAAAAGACGTATCAGCAGCGAAGCAATGTTTCTACGGTGTGAGACCTCCGTTTGTTGATGGAATAATAGCTGAGAAAGCAATGAGGTTAAATGAGCGGCGTCGTCTGGCGAATGACCATCATTGTTCGCCGAGCATGATATCATGATTCGCCTTTGTAGAATGCGTAACAGAACTTCGTTTGTTAATGGATGATTACAACTGGCATCATTGACATAACGGGCAGAGGCAGTGGGTGCGAGCCAACGAAGAAGTAAATGATGCTGTTGAATGAACATCGACCGTCGTCGCTGTGCATCACCCTCATCATCCAACACGGGAAGACAGAGTGAATGTGAGGCATTCTCGAGTGTTTGGACATAATATGCTAGAAGCTCCTCCGTCCGACGTTGGAGATTCCGCACTGTGACAGAAGATGACCCCAATCGTCTCAGTAAGTGATGACATGCTGGTATATCGACGAATATTACACACTCGATGAAATCGATAAGGGTCCTCGAGGGGTTGACCAACGATGACGAATTGGCGGCGACGTGCTTCATCAGTTTGAGTTTACCAACGGAACAATCGACGAGAGCTGCATTCTCGTCGTCGTCCCCGTGATGGTGGTACGATCGTGACGACGATGGCATGTCAATGAAGCATTCCAATACCCTGCCACAGACGAAAGCGGCGCTGGTGCCACCTCTTGAATGACGATCCGAGTGCTGGTCACCACCAAGAAGCAACTTTAGCAAAAATCGTTCCGCTTTAAGACCAAGTTCTTTTGCCATATCGAAGAGCTCAGATTGACCATCAGTACAACTTTTGTTAATGGAATCATTGAGACGAATCGCCTCCGCCAAGAGGGAGAGAGATACACACCTGACAAGTCGTCGGATGAGTCCGGTTCCCGACGAGTCTTCCTTCTTCCCCCTTCGTGGTGATACCTTTGTTGCTGCTCGACTATTACGATGTTGTATTCGATCACTAGCAGCAATCGACATTGCTGCCAAAGATGTTACTCTTGCCAAAAGGAATATAATAACATTCTTCTTCTTTTTTATTTCTCGAGAATAATCATACCCTACATCATAATTGTCGGTGGTCGATGTCGATGTCGTCTCACTACTGTCTTTCATTCGTAACAACATTGTTTCGACCCAGTTTAATCCCTCGTCTAATAATCCTAATTGGAGTAAACACGTCGATGCTTTTTCTAGTACATGTTCGAATTCTTGGTCCAACAAAAGTAGAGCAGTCGTCGTATTCATCGATGATGGAATATTATCTTCTACCACCACTACCCCAAGTGATAATGTCGAATTGAGAACCTCGGCCAAGGAACAAAATCCTCTATATATCGGTCCCATAAGTCGAATATCCGCAACGACGCGTGTATGTATATTACTAATTATCATTTGCAGATGAAGTAATGCTAAATCCATCGGTCCATTGTTATTATTTTTGTTACCACCACCACTAATACTATCGCGAAGAGCGGATGTTATCTTATCATTCGCTCGACGTGCTATTTCACAGGCTAATCTAATACATTCATTACTACCAGACGACAGCGTCGTAGCCGTGCCATTATCAAGACACTTTGATATTAGTTGATGATATCCTATAACTATTGACAATGGATCCCTACGACTGTTGTTTGGATAATTCGAAAAATCAAGTACCCCCTCGTTTGATAGGAGAGTAAGAGCGCGTTGGATCACTGACGTAGTGGTGCTTGCAGGAACATCACCAACAACAACATCTTCATCTTCGGTTGTTTGCCATCCCAGTAGTCGACGAGCGAGGACATCATCGTTCATGTCGGATTCTAGTCGGCAGAGTCTACCTTCTCTCTCTGTTTGGTGTTGAGTTTTGTGTCATTGCCGATCCCGCGCAATTATTCATGTTCATGTCCACAAACTCAACATCTCCATAAGACGAAGTGCGGCCTACTCCACCCGCAGCATCTACTGAGAGTGCCGTAGTGTCGGATCAACTCGTCCTTTACTCATCTACTTTACTACTATCATGTCATCGTACAATTCCTTCCTCGCCAAGCCCGAAACGGCCCTCCGTCGAGCCCAGGAACTCGCATCCATCTCCCAACCGGGCGCGGCGCTCTCCCTGCTGCACGAGGCACTATCCAGCCGTCGGCACAAGACGTGGAGCATCGCGTACGAACACGTCATACTATTCTACCTCGACCTGTGTCTGGACCTCGGTCGGACGCGCGAGGCCAAGGATGGCCTGCACCAATATCGCAATTTGAGTCAATCCCAGGCCCCGGGCAGTCTGGAAGGCGTGATACGCCACCTCGTCGAGAGGGCGGAATCGAAATGTCGCGAGGCGCGGGATGCCGTCGAGGGGGGGGGCAATCCGCAGGGACCCCCCCCGCCGTCGTCGACGTCCTCGGCGAGCGCGTTGGCAGCCGCGAGCGGGGGGGACGTGGTAAAAATCGACGGCGTGGAGGTGGCGCCCGTCGACGACTACGACGACGTGGAATTGTACGAGGGCACGTTGCCCACCAGCATACTGCTGTCCACGATGAGCTCGGATCCATTGCGCGCTCAACGCGAAACGGCGACGCTCTTTCCGGCCATCAAATTCCTATGGGAAATATATCGCGCCGTACTCGACATATTGAAATCCAACAGCAAGTTGGAACGTTTGTATCATGCCTGCGCGGTCAGTGCACTGCGATTCTGTGGAGAGTACAAACGTCGTGTGGAATTTCGACGTTTGTGCGATATGATGAGAATGCATTTGGGCAATTTGGCGAGATATGGTGGTGTGAATGTGGCCAAATTTGAAGATGGGGGCAAGAATAACAAGGTAAGAGAGAGAGGTAGTTGTAGTTGAATATGATGGATGATTATTGAGAGAGAATATCTTAATTCTCATGTGTCCTTTTGCTTACCCCCATCATTACAAACAACAACAACAACAACAAAAACAACAACATTACCAATAACAACAACATAGGTACGTGGATGGGAGGGATGGACTGCCGAGTCTATCGAACTTCATCTCCAAACCCGCTTTGCTCAACTCGAGACGTCATCGACATTATGTCTCTTCACTGAGGGTTTTCGTACCGTCGAGGATATATATAACATACTCCAAATTTCACGTGTCCGGCGTAAGCTTCCAGGTGTGACTATCCCCCCACCCAAGGCGAAGATATTGGCCACGTACTACGAGAAGTTAACTAGCCTATTCTGGGTTAGTGAGAATCATCTTTTCCATGCCTTTGCTTGGTATAAGTATTATTCACTGTGTCGGGAGTACAATCGTGGTATGAGTGCTGAAACACGTCGGACTCAGGCAAGTGCTGTCCTATTGGCCGCACTGTGTATCCCCTCATCATCATCATCATCTGGCACGAAGGACACCGGTCTCTCGAGTGGACAGGGGAGGGATGCTATCCAATCCACAGTCGAGGATGATATTGCCAAGGAGAAGACTGCACGTCTTGCCACGCTCTTGGGGTTTCACACCACGGAACCCAGTAGAGATGCAATCCTGGCCGAGATTTGCACGAAGAATGTCATGGAGGATGTACCGGAGTATTTGCGTGAATTGTACGTTGTCCTTGAGGATACGACTGATCCATTAGATATGGTCGAGCGTGCTCGAATATTACTTGATCAACTCCGTGCCGAGACGGGTATGAACAAGTCGACGACAACAACAACCGATGGGGAGACGACTCCGATGACCGAGGAGGAACACCCTCTCGCCAAGTATGTTGCACCATTGACGAATATTCTACTTCTGAAGCTCATTTCGAACCTATCATCTGCGTACCATACCATCTCTCTTGATCATGTCAAGAGTCTAACATCTGGACTGGGTGTAAGTTTTGAGCAAATGGAGAAGACTGTTGTACTTTCAACTCGATCCCGTGCATTGAGTGTACGTATCGATCATAGGATGGGATGCATCCGCTTCGGGAATGCCGATCTTGAGGGCGATGGTATGCGTGGCCAGCTAGTGGCTCTTGCCAGAAACCTTGCGGCAGCTTGTGATGTCATTAACCCTCCTGACGCTGCTGCTATCGCAACGCGTCGGGCACCGATGTATGCCGAGGTTCGTTCCACACTTGAGCATGAATATTTGGCAACACTCGAACGACGGGCCGTTATTGAAAGGCGGAAGGAAGAGGCAGAGAAACTCGTGCAGCTACGTTTGCGTGAGGAGGAGGCCGCCAAGAAGGCTGAGGAAGCAGCGCGTAAGGCCGAGGAGGATCGTCGACTTGACCGTGAACAAAAGATGAGAGAGAGAGAAAAGCTCCAGCGCATTCAGGAGGAGATGGATGCCATGGAGAAGAAGCGATACCTCACGGCAATGGGCAGGTCCGTGGAGAATATGACAGCCGAGGAACTTAAGACGGTGGATACGGCGGCATTGGCGAAGGAGCATGCCGCGAAGGCAACCAAGAAACGCGAGGAGGCTGAACGTAAGGTCAGGGAGACTGCCCGACAGCTCGATTACATTGTTCGTGCAGTCCGCATTGAGGAGCTGGCACGAATTAAGGAGGGTTTCGAGCTTCGCGTTAAGGAAGATAGGCGTCGTTATGAGGAGGAGGTTGTCGAGCAAGCCAGTAAGGCAAAGGATCAATGGACAGCTGATGTTGCCGACAAGATGGCTTTGGCAGAGTGTTCCGTCTTCGATTACACGTCCACGTTCGAATCCATGATCATGTCCGCACGTAAGATTGTACACGTGAAGGCATGTGAACAGGAGGACCAACGGGCCGAGCTCGAGGCTGAGAAGGGTAAGCTTAATAGAGCACGATCGCGAAAGGAAGAGGAAATACTCAAGGCAGAGGAGGCACGTCTCGCGGCCGAAAGGGAAGAGGCAGAACGTAGGGCAGAAGAAGAACGGCAACGAAAAGAGGAGGAAAGAAGGGTAAGGCAGGAGGAGCTTGAGAGGAAGGAGCGGTTGCGAATGGAAGAACAGAGGGAGAGAGAAGCAAAAGAGCGGATGGAACGATCTCAGCCCGTAAATGGTGGTGGTAGTAAAGGATTAGACTCGTTGTCATCAGGTGCAGGTGGATCGTCAGGAAAATATGTTCCGCCGTCCCGTCGCGGTGCAGCAGGGGGCGATGGAGGGGGCTCACGTTGGGGTGGTGCTGGTCCTTCTTCTTCTGATCGTGGCGGCGGTTACGGAGGTGGTCGCTACGACGGAAACAGGGCTGGAGGAGGAGGAGGGGCTGCTCCCACAAACAGTCGTTGGTCCTGAAGGCGGAGGTTAAGTACCGAGTAAGATTTACTCCTAAGATTAATCAATACAGACACCTTTACACTACGACTTTTTTATATTGACATAGCGTCATGTTCATGTGGGCGCATTTAAAAGAACTTGATACATCGATGTTGGTAAGAACAAGTGCAAATTATCTATTTTATGTATTATCCATCTCTGTAGTACCCAAAACCTGAACTGCCTGTCTTGTACACGTACCCCTTTATATTACCGGCAAACACTCGAGAGGGTATGAAGCAGCCCGAATTTCTGGTGCCAGCATTCACCTTCTCAATGGTGGAATCAAGACGACGTTTCTTTTGTGGCGCTCCCTTTAAGTGGTGGACTGATGATACGTGTGACAAATCGTCATCACGTTGAATTTTCTTTGAATCCCCATCCATTAACTGGAACAGCATCACCGTCCCCTCTCTCAAATTGTGAACCCTATCATGCCATTTTTTGGAACTCCTGGTAGCGTCTAATGATTTGAGATTGGATGTGGAGATCCGCAGTGCCTTGATCACATCATCTAAGTCCGCAGGGAGATCATCCTTACCAAGGCGTGCATACCATTCTGCCTTTGGTGCAATTTCCTCAGCTTCAGTTGCTAACCGTTCAAGAGAAAGCTTTGCATCGAGAACCTCCTTATTTACTTCCTTCAGTTGGTTACTCATAAAAGCTATGCTTTCAATCTGTTTCTCAACAAGTTTATCACTATACCAATGTTAATGAGAACGACATTCTACAAAGTCACACTTGTCATGACAAATAATGTCACACAAGTACTTACCACACTTTATCGAGAGGACTATGCTTCTCTGCCTTGACTCTTTTCTCTTGTAAAGAATGCAACTGCTGGTCAGCTTGTTGTAGTAAATCTGTGAGTATTGCAACTGCGTTATTCAATGATTCAACGCGCTGTTCACATGTATCAACTTTAAGCCAAGCTTTCTTCTGTTGCAACAACTTTATCACATCTAATGTTTGTTCACGTTGATTACTCTCATCTAAGAAATTGCGCAACATTTTCTCAACACTTCCTGGCCCTTGGCTCTCGTCATCTTCATTGGTCTTCGGATACACTTCAGGCGAGGGCGATTTCCCCCTACTGGGAATGCAAATCCAGTTGTGGCGCGGAGGGAGATCACCATCGTCATTATACGAAGCAGCAGTAGCATAGAAATCGATATCTTTGGTTGTCCCAGGATGAGAATTCATCGGAACAATCGAAATATACCACCTCCTTGTGCTATCTGTGAGTTTGCATCTATAGAGAGAAAACTCCTCATCTCTACCTTCGTAGAAGCACCACTTCGTGTACTTGGAAACACCATCGTATGACCCAGCTCGTATGTATATCCCATTAATCTCAGAGGTTCCACTATTTTGGACGATCATCTCATGGATCAGATCTTCATCTTCGACGGAGCTAGAGTACTCATCTGAATCTGATTCATCATCAGCGTTTGGATCATAATTTTGATGAACGGTTAAGTTTTGATGCCCCTCGCCACGCGACTGCAATGGATGCTCAGCTCCGGAGTGGTCCTCAGAGTTTACCTCGGATTTTGCAGTAGCGAGTAGCTATAGACGTTCATGAAAGATACGCTAATGTCAGACCAAAGTAAACAACCTAACCAATTGAAAAGAATAGTATAACTTACATTTCTCAGTGAACAAAGCGCTACAATTTCAGTATTGCAGAGACGCATCTGCCCGATGCGACAAGGTAGTGCTTCGATATCCGTCGTTAGGAATGTACACAGATGTTTGACACAACCACTGTTTACCAAGTACCTAGATTGGACTAAATTGGCAGCATCCGTTGCCTCAAGAATGACCTGCAGAGCATATTTATCTTGTGTTCGTGACAAGATTTCGAACAACTGTGGGAACATTTCACAGTCAATCGCGGCCTGAAGGCGGTCCCTGCTGCCGCTGATTATGTTACACATCGCTTTACAGGCAAGAATCCGGAGTTCTTCGTGATTAGTTGACAAAGATTTAGATATAGCCGCAATAGCTTCACACCTAATGATGGCATCGATGCCCCCAGCCTTGTCAGCCTTGGTGATGAGGTACAAAGTCTTCAAAACCGGTAGCTCTAAAGGAAACGTAGATAGCTGCAAGAGATGGATTGCATGATTGAGAATGTTTTTGATAAAGCTTAGGTTTCGCATCACTGATTGAACATCTTTGTAATCCAGCCCATCCAGCAAATGAAATAGTGCCCAACATGCGTGGCGCAATACATCAATGTCATCGTCCACAATAAGTCGAGTCAGTACATTCAAGGCAGCCTTCGTCGCGGAGAAATCACTTGATTTGCCTTGGCAGCACTGAGAGAAAGTCTCAGTAGCATTCTTCAATACGATGCCAACCTTGTCTGAGTGATTAAGTATATGTAGCAAGGGTTTCATCACTCCCGCCTCCACTACCAGATTACGATATTCAGGGGCCATCTGAACGATATTACCGAGCGCTACGATTGATTCATTGGCTATTGCGTCATTGGATGAATACAACAGAGTAACCAAAACTGAAAGTAAACCATCAACTTTCGCAATCACACCGGTTTGATCGCTAGTAGCCAACTTGATTAGGACATGAGCTAAAATTGTATGTACGGTAGAATCATCATTTGTATTCATGATATCAATCACTGTCGGGAGAATAGCCCCGTCAATAACATCTTGAATAAAAGGTTGGCCAAAATTAATAATATTCACAAGAAGAGTCGAGCACTCAGGTAACATGTGCAATCGTGAAGGAGACTTCATTATGCGTGTCAGTGGAGGGATAAGACCTATATCGCTCAATCCTATGACGTGAGATTTTGTTGCAGTAACAAGCAAACACAAGGAACTCTCGACGCATTTGTCATGCTTGGAACCAAGTAGCTCTATGAAACGTGGAATTGTTTCGTTCGTCACCACCTTTTCACGATGCTTCTTTGATCTGCCAGTGGCAAGTTTCGCCAAGGATCGTACAGCGGCTATCACAACGGAAT